>Ga0126338_10003037_pt1 | contig 11704 bp, 4 predicted proteins | sample OrbCmetagenome_2_FD_92529 | JGI IMG/M metagenome (GOLD analysis project Ga0126338, IMG submission 92529) | Coral microbial communities from Petempiche,Puerto Morelos, Mexico - Orbicella C C metagenome | ecosystem: Host-associated > Invertebrates > Cnidaria > Coral | place: Petempiche,Puerto... | reverse complement strand
CATTGCGAAAAATAACGAAACAATTTAAGTTTATAAACTTTGCCTGCTTTGAAATGTCAAATGTAAAGAGCAGAAATTATTTTACATGTAAAACGTGTATTGCTAAAGCAATTAATTGCGATTCTTAAAGTTTGTATCACCGCTCATTGAGAAAAAAACAGGTGTATTTTTAGACTGCCAAGATTACATACACACCTTGTTGTGCTAAACATAGATTTTATTGCTAAACATAGATTTTGAACAAAATCTCAGCTCACTGCGCTTTTCATTCGACACATTGATCGGCCGCTCAAATACAGGAGTTTTGCCAGCTCTTTTGATAAAGAATCGTAAACAGCATTCTGCGAAGGATGCAATAATTTTGTATGTACAAGAAATAAAATCCAGGCGAGACGATTTGGTAGCGCGAAGTTTGTCAGCTCTTGTAAACATTAAAAAAATACATGTACACACTGTTCGAATACAAAATTCATCGAGTCGATTAAAAAAGCCTTTATATTAAACGAAATACCAAGACGAGGGATTGCTAAAATAAAATCAATGTTATTTCATGCTATAGCAATCTACCGATTATAAGTTGAGAAAATCTGAAAAAACCAATTATACTAAGCGGCATTACGTTAGATGAAAGCAATCTCTTCGCTGAAGGCTAGTTTGACATACGAAAAACAATTTTTCACTTAAGAAAAAATGAGTCCAGGAATACTTCCAGAACATTGTTTTAAGCATAAAGGCAATCATTATGCAACTTTACCTTGGTTCGGCACCAAACTAGCACAAAAGTAAGCTAAAGGGATCAAAACAAAAGATTAAGTACTCACGTTTTCGTCGCGACGTGAAACCCCACGTTCTCACGTTCTCGACCTCAGGGTAACGTCGGGTCACAACGTGTTGTACATGCGCAGTGACGTCTCGAAAGAAATGTCACGTTTCCGGTTGCCGTCGTCAGGCCGGCGACGTCTGTTGCTTAAGGTGCCTAATAACTGGAGGGGGACCAAACTTAGGAACAAACCCTCTACAGTGGATAAGCTTTCTCTCTTACCCCTAATTCTCTCTGTATATATGATGATATAAAAAGTGTTTATTTCTCTATTCTAGCGCTTTTAAAGAAAAGGATTCTCAAGTTGAATCCTCAACGATCGATTTTAAAGGTCCGGGAAAGGGATATCCAAACATTTTAAAGTCCTTGAAGTAAATTCTCCCCAGCCTCTTGATATATGTCGCGGGAATCTGTGAATAATGCTTCAGCAACTCAGGTGAGGTATGTGAACGGCGGCTTGACTTGAAAGTTACATAGTCGTCGATACCCAGTTCTTTAAGAAAAAACGGCGCGTCCTCTTCAATAGTTTCCAAATGACCAATGAAGTCGTAATTAACGCTGCACATGTGGCAGATGTCATCATAAGGGCGCCAATGCTCATCGTAAAATCGCGTTACGGCAATATACTTTAGGAACTCCAGAAACGTGACGTCATCACCGGTATTTTTCGCGTGCTCCGTAGCATTCTTTCTGAAGTCTTGAATAATTTTCCGACCAAAGGTCTTCAAATAATACTCGTTGCCAGCCAAAAATTTACTCTTGTAAGCGGATAGCAGCCTCGCAAATGGTTCCCGGACAAATAGAAATTTGTGGAACTTCTTTAGTTTCTCAGTTATATTCTGAGTGGAATATTCATTAAGATGTTTCCACAAGGTTCTGTTTTGCGCATTTTTCCCTTGAATTCTACCATGGCCCAGTTCAACCGACAAAGCTTCCCTCCATTCGGTGCTTGCAACTTTGGGGATTGCACAGTAAATTATTTCAGCTTGGTCAATAACAACCAGATGTTTTAGAGTCATTCTGTTAGGTAGACTAGTAAATTTTTGATTCCGACAGAATGTGTTTATTGTGTGTTTTCGCTCATCTTGCCGTCTCAGTAAAAGCTCTTCAGACATTGTCTGTGGAAGAGAAAAGTGGAGACTGAAAGGAGCGTTCAAGCGAGCTAGTTTGCAGGTACAACAGAAATTTATAACTAAGTGGAGATTATTAAAAGTTTTATAGACTATATTAATGTTATAAAATCAAATGTACAGATATAACTCGGCCTGTCCCCAGTCCCCTGAAAGCACGAGCGATCTGGGAACGAGAATTATACTTGGCTACATAAATATACATTAGATTCAGTTGACGTACATCTAAAATATTTGATCTAAAATATCCAGCTTCTCCGACCTTTTATTTAAAAAAAACGCGCAAATCGAATTCATACTCTGAACAAGCTACTGGAAGCCTCTTTCCTGAATCACCCATACTAGTTTATTTAGAAAATTTATCTTTGTGCAATAACACTTACAGGCTTTGTGGTTGGTTGAGCTAAACGAACGTTCCTTTCCCTGGAATTCGTTTTATTGCTTTCAAAAGAATCTATAAAAAAGCAAAATAGCACAGAACACTGTGAGAAAACATACAATAAAAACGAGTCAATGAAATAAATGAATAAACAGATAAAATAAAATAAAATAAAATGCCAAAGAAAATAATAATTAAAACGTAAACAAATTAAAAAAGCTAGAATTTGGAAATGCTTATTTTCCAGAAGGAGGAAACCGGAGTACCCAGCAAAGGCTTTGAGCAAAAATGAGGTCTAACAAAAACTCAACTGACTCATAAGCAGCATTCGGCTTGAATAGAACCCAAACCACATGGGTGGGAGGCGAGCGATCTCGCCACTGCACAATCCCTGCAATGATCCATCAAAGAAAAAGTGTTGAAAAAATGGTGGAAACCGTTATGGGCCACGATATGACAAAACAGCATTAGATAATTGTTTTATTGAAAGTACAGTGTCTTATGTTATTCAGTAGCAAAATATAAAAACGCAATTAAAATCCTACGCACTAAAACTTCTAAGCAGACATCAAAAATATTAGAGCCTTTTAATCTAGGATGGGATAATGCTGGGTCATTTACCTGTGCATTTTCTGAAAATGACACAACGCCTTAAAACTATAAGACCATCGTCTACTCGTGACATGTCCACAACTATTAAAAACTGGATCATAGGACAATGCAATTCAAGAGTTTACATCTTGGCTCAGCCATCATGCTTGGTATGCGAACAATTGTACGATACTTAACAAATATGGAAAGTGTACGCGTAGTTTTTTTGAGGGTGTTTTTATTTTTAATTCATTTCAGTTTTCTATATTTTGGGGGCGTTTTAAATAGAATCGATCGCAGATTACAGATGATGTCAAAACGTGGTAGAAACTATTAGAAGAACTATTACTGAACAGACGCACGGCAACATACATGGAATCTATTTGTTTTACATAATAAGAAACAAAAACTGTTATGACGTCATCTAATCGTCTGTCTTCCTACAGAATATAAGTCAGAACCAATCAACACGCAAGAATAATCTGCCTTATTATATTCCCGAGTATATAACATCTCATATCGAACGCAAGCTCGAACTGAAATGATTGTTACGTATCTGCGTTACTCATTAGCAGTGATAAATAGTAAAACGCGCTATGATTTACAGATTGCTTACCTTGTTCGTGACCAGTTTCCTTGTCGTGCTGCTGATGGTCGCGGCCGTCCTCTTTTGTTGAGACTACTGGCTGTCCTGCCCAGGGCAATGAAGTTCTCCTCGAAGATGGTCGTTCTTAAGCAAGAATGAAACATACGGAAAGAAACCTTAGCTTGGTTTACAGAAACTTGATAAACCATCGAAAAACCATATTTTGTTATCAATGGAAACGGACAAAACGGCTTGGGTATTTCATAGAACAAAACGTTATTTCTAGGTGATTTCTAGGTTATTTCCAGTGAAGGTCTACGTCTTCTTTGATATTTGAACTTATTACTTGTTTTATCTATCTTTATTACCTGCTTCATCACTCTTTGTCTCACCTTCCGCCTGGTATCTTTCTACATCTTCTCGGTGACGTTTTTCGGTAGCATGGTTTTCCTCGCCCGCTTCCTGCTCTTCTTGGTTGGCCTTGTTTTCTTTAACCCCTTTTCCATTTTCAGTTCCATCGCTTCTTTCACTCTCATTTTTCACTTTATGCTTGTCTTCATTTCCTTGATCATGTCTTTTTGTTTTACCCTCATAGATTTGCTTCTGTCCCTCTTCATTCAATTTGTCTTCTTGGTTTTTCGTGTCGCTCTTACTATGTTCATCTTCCGGCTCGATCCGTTCACTAATTCTAGCCCTTCCATTTTCATTAGCTGTACTTTGTTCGTCATCATTAGCTTGTTCAACAGTTTCTTTATTTTCTGTTACAGAAGTTCCATACTTGTGTATTTCATCCCACCTTTCTTTGTTTCGCTCATTCTCGACACTCTCTTTAGTTGTTTTGTATCCTTGCAAACCCTTCCCGTCGGATTGTGAATTCTAACAGGACAAAGATTAAGTATTATCCCTGACAAGTGTCTTAAAATGATTCTTCATTCGTGCAGTCTGCACCGATAATCTAATTGAATAAAGAGAACAGCTTAAACTGAAATGTTTGAACGCTGTTGAAGATGAAGATTGAATATAGCAACAGCATTTGGGTTAAATACGAAAAACGGATCACAATACCTTACAAACTAGTTGACTGACTGTCAACCGACCGTCAGACCCATTGATTATAATAAGGTAGTTTTGCGTGAACTAAAAGCAACGACAACGACAAGAAACAACAGCGTGAAATGACAAAGTTTTGAGAAAATCTTGAGAATGTTAACCACGAGGGCAAATTATCACTATTTCGACTTAGAACTGAACGTTACAGTAGTTGTCTGATAGCCTACTTCCTCCCCTTCACTTACCTTTTCTGTTTCACCTGGCCCTTGTTTAACCAATTCTGTTGACTTTGTTGCATTGTTTTCTTGCCCTGCTTCTCTGTTCATTGTGGTTTTATCTTCAACCATTTCGCTCACCTTTGTTGAATAACCATTTGCCTTCAATTTGACGTCACCTTCGGTTCTGTCTGTTTGCAGTTCAACCCTTTCCTCAACCTTTTTAAGAGGCGGTAGATAAACGGAGTCTTTAACGTCTTGAGCAACTGAACTCTGATCATTTGCCTTGCTCTCATTTATCACACTTGCAGGTTTAATCACTGTTTCTAGTGACGCACCAAATCTTTCCGTCTGTTCATGGCTGGACTTGCCTTTATTTTCCTCGCCCTCATCTTGCAGCGTCACATCGTCATGTTCATTGCTAGACTTGCCTTTAGTTTCCTCGTCTTCATCTTCTTCCGTCAAATCTTCGTTTCGCTTCGTTTTGTTTGATGGCACTCCTTCGTCCGCCATCTTGAATGACTGCGTCTTAGAAATTGAGGCTTCTTTGTTGTCGTCATGTTTCATTGATTCTTTGTACTTTTGTGTTACCACTATTTCTTCCTTCTGTTTGTCTGGTCTTTGCTCGTTCTTTAACCCTTCACTTTGGTTAACTAACTTACGATAATTCTCTTCTTCATAATCATCTTGTTCTTCTAAACCTTCTGATTCATCTTGCCCATGCTGTTTGCCTTGCTCATCATTTTGATTTCGTTCCTCTTGTGTTGTACTTGGTACTTGTTCTTCTTGTTCCTCCCGTTCGCCGATTCCTTTATCAGGATCCTCTTCTTCATCTTCTTTATATTTGTGTTGAGGAAAATAATCATTTTCCTCGTTAGTTTCGGCATTTCCTTTTTTGTACTTTTCATCTTGTACGTCCATCACGTTTGCTTCATAATTCTGTTCTTGCTGTATTTTTTCTTCCTTATCTTCCTTCTGTTCCACTCGTTGTTTCGGTTGTTTTCCTCCTCCTTGCTTGTTTCCGTTAATCTCTTCCTCTCCTTCCTTTTCGAATTCCTCTTCCTCTTGTTCTTCGCCATATGTTGTTTCTTCTGCTACAAATTCTTCCTGTCTATGGTCCTGTTCTAGTTCTTCCTGCACTTTCGTTTCTAATCCTCCTTCATCTTTTTCGTGGTCTTCTTTACTATTTGCCGAGTCTATGTTAATTTCCGTATTTTTTATGCCTGCCGGATCCAATTCCTCTTCATATTCTTCAAGATTCTCATCGCCATCACTGTTCTGTTCGTTTGCTTTTGTCGCCTCCATTGGTACTCCATCGTCACTTCCAATCCGTTTGTCCAAAACGCCGTCTTCATCTTTACCTATCATTAACTTGCCATGATCTTTTCTGAAGCCATCAGACAAGAAGAAAAATCTTGAATCCTATAAATGTGTCATAGCATGCTAATTAAGTTCACTTAATGGAGGCAAATAGGTCATTTTAGAGTTGTGTGCTCAGTTACCTGGCCTATGAATGCAAGCGAGTCTGGAGGTGACCTCTCTACTTTTGTCATTTAAATGCAAACTAGTTAGCATTAGAACAACTTGATTTACACAACAAAAGCAGTGAGGTCTTTAACAAAACAAGGTCACTTCCAGCCTGGCTGCCATTTAAAAGCCAGGTCACTTAGCAGACAGCTATGAAATAGTCTATTGCCAAAGCCACTTAAAAAAAGGTAAAATAAAATTAATAATAAACAAGTAAAATAATAAAGCATAACTACAATATGGAGAAAATCGAGAAAATAGATTGTTTTTGAGTTAAATCCGAGCGCTGGTCAAGACCGAGCTCAAGTCAAATGCTTGGTAATTGCTGGTTGGTCCGCGACATAGATTTCAATCATGGCGGATGGTGGGGGTAAGTATTTAAACACAGCCGAGAATTTCTCCCAATCAAAAGAGGACGAATATTAGTGTACTTTATCCGCCATACAGGCCTAATTCCTAGGGTTATCTCTCTCAACCTTTTTAAAATTGAGATCATTCGCCGCATTAGAATTCCCAGGAGAGCCTACAAAAAGCCAATTCTTTTATCATATAGAACATACCTTATCAACGTGATGTCGCTGATGCTGTCGTCTGCTTATCAATTGATAATGTTTACTCGTTTTGCTTCGACTAGATAAACCTGTATCAAATAGATAACACAAAGGAAAAGTCAAATCACTTTAATCTAATAGTTCACGGTTTCGTACTAATCTTATTGCTGGTTTGCCCTGTTACGCTATCATAAAATCAATAAAAATCGTAACCATTCAATAAATTAACTCAAGAATCTGAGATATGATAGGTAATTGTTACATAAACAACCTCGCCAGGATTGAGGACTGTGCGGGTTTTCATTCGCACGTTATTTGGAGAAGTGTTTCATCCAAATTTATAGAGCTTTGTATGGAGACGCCATGTTAGTACCCCTCGGAGGGACACAAACATGGTGGCCGTAAAGTAACAGAAACATCTGTCATTGTGTTTTACTGTTTAAACGAAAAGAGCTCCGACACATTGAAATTAATACTTCTTCTAAAGCAAGAACTGTCCAGTTAGCAAAAACTTACTCGATGACTCAGCTTTTGACCTACTCAAAAGCCTTCACGGGCAGCCATTTGATGTCACGCAACGCATAAACTTGGAAATTCAAACGCGCTCTGTTAGAGAATGAAGAAAGCTGTCGAGCTTAAACGTTGTAAAACGCCAAGTCACTAGAGAGTCTTACATTTGATCAAAAATAAATTTTTAGAAAATGATGACGTCACATGAAAACCGGCGATTCTTCTCCGCTATTCTCCGCTATGTCATTGCCAGTATTTCCAGCCAAAACTTATTGATTCGTGTAAGGAAGTCAAAACTACTGTGAGCCGAACGTATTGCAAGAGTTTTAATGTTTTTAGTTCTTTTTTCTTTTAGATTATACTCACGAGTCCCCCGTTCCCTCCCCCACCCCCCAAAAAAGAAAGAAAACTCCGTATGGTGGTCATTATTACGTAACAACCTTGCTCAAACCTTGTCCATGATCAAGCATTTTTTCTTTTATAATGTGAATTCAGGTTTATTTATGATATTTTTACCAGCTTGTAATGTATATTTCATTTGTCTTCAATGTTTTAATTGCATTTTAATTGAAAAGCCTGACCGGGGGAGAGTCAATAAAGGTATTGTAGTGCACTGTTTATAGCTACGAGAACGAATCTATTTTACTTTCCTCTCACTCTGGGGGTCAGCGTCTAGAAAACATACGCGAGCCTTAGCTTAATTATGTTACGGTAAGAAATATCCTGAGTTTCTTGAGTCTCGGGAAATGTCATAGGTATCACACAAAAAATGTTTTCCTAAAGAAAATTTAAATTATCTCAAATCCCGCTGAACTCACACACACAAAGAACCCTTCATAAAACTACCACACATAATCAAATCTTTAATAGATTTGTGCATAACAATTTCCTGAGGTCTCAAGAAGCTCTTTTTTCGTCTAAATTTTTTTCCGCTTCATATGAAAATTAATAATCATAATAACGCTCACTGTAAAGACTTCCCATAACACCGGAGGCCCTTGTGTTACTACAGATTCTCACGCAAGGCGCGACATGTCTTGAGCGCATCACATAACAACTTTATAATGCGTTACGAGTTCAAAGTAAAAAGTAAATCTAGAGTCATCTTGCAAGCAAACGAAATTTGCGTTCCGCGACTTTCTCCTAATAATAAAATGTAGATATCTGTAGATATTAACCTCTTCCGAACTAAACTAAGCCTTTTTACTAACTTGCACAGTTTACTATTTATTTCAAGTCGATTATATTCTTGTCTTTCATCCGCGTACTGATGAATTGTACCGGTGAGCTTGACATAGTTGAATGCCATTATCCCCCCGAAAAGAATCGAAAATATCTATTTATAGATCAATTTAAACAAAGAAAAATAGAGGTGGTTTCACACAATCGTAGGAGTGCTCGATACAAATACATCTAGAGCGAAATACAATTACAACTTGTATGTAGATTAATTTCCGATGTGACTGTATCTTTGAAATCTCGCTACTCTCAGCTCAAAATACCATTTGAAAATCCATTTATTGTATTATTTAACACTTTTGACGCATTTTATCATTTTCACATGCTTTAGCATGTTTTTGCTCTCCAGTTAATACCGTATTGTTTCAGCTATATTTCAGTTTTCAAATCGCTGTAACACACATATCATTTTTGCAACAGCAATAGCAGAGAAACTTAGTTTCCTCACGGGAACCGAACGCTGTAAACATATAGTCCTTACCTGGTCTTTTCAGCGTTGTTTTGAATTTCATAAGTTCTAGTCCGCACAGAAAAACAGTGGCTATCCAAACTAACATGAACAGCAGACATAGGCGGCGTCGGAACATTCTATGAACTCTTCGAAAAAGCGCCATTGTCGAACTCAGACTATCACGCGAGAGAAAGACGCATCCTTTGAGTAGACAATAATGTCACGAAAGCCTCTGATCCCTTGCGCTATAAAGCCAACACAAATAAAACCTTAAAATCGTATAGAATCGTCGTCGCTATTTCTCGATATATTTTTTTCTTTTCTGTCTTGATTTACACGTAAGTCAAAAATTGCCAAAGAACTTGGAATTGGGGTAACACACTGAAGGGTTATATGACGACGTGACATGAGGGAAAAGATTATTGCGTTATTCTTCAAGTACGCAATTCATGAATTTATGAAAATTCTGAAAGGCCGATTGTTAAAAGGGCGCGTGACATTCAAAGGAAAACTACTGCAATAAAATTATAACATATTGTAACGTCGCCAAGGGTCAAGGCAAATAGACGCACGAACGTAAACAGACTAAGTTCTTCACAACACAAGGTTTTATTTTCAACTCTCCTTACATTACCTATGAACACAAAGGGCTACACAGAACAAAACAAAGAGGCGCTATCCCAGCCTCTGTTGCGGTCTAACCGCAGGAAATCCGGTAAGAAACAACAATACTTGACTGTGTATGCAAAAAAACCTTGCAATCATAAACATGTGTGTCATTCGACCCTGGTCACGAAATCCTACGGTCTATTGTAGCTTCGCTACAACATGAATAGGAGTTCATGAGATCAGTCTATGTAACAATTCTGTGAACAGTAAGATCGAAAAAGACTCTTTGTCTACTTCTTAACATTTCTTACCTGCTGCAAGTCCACGATATATTTAGTTTCACAGGAGTAAGTCATAACTAGCAAACAAAATGATAAGAAACAAGACAACGTTTTTTAAAAACATGTTTCAACAGAATCTTCGTCATCTTCAGTTTAAATTACAAAGCACAGAGTTGAATATATACTGTACGCAAAATTGTACGCAAAGCTTTTTTTTTATGAAACGGCTATTTTCGACTCGAGACTTGAGCATAGATGTGCATTTCTTTCAAGATAATGAGCTGGTTTACTTTGTGAGTACATTTATGCAAGTGACTATAATAATCTTATTCGAAACTCGTACCGTTAAACTTGTTTATTCGTAGGAATCACTCGTACATCATATTAAAGGATCTCGCTCGATCGAAAAGCATCAAAGCCAAGAAGAAAAAAGCTACTGAAAGCAGGATATTATTACAAAACGCACGTGATCAAACCGGTTTAAACAAGAATATGTACAAACAAAACGCATTGTCCAATATCACTGATTAACTTCGTTACTATGCAGGGTGAACGATTTCTACAGTAACTATGGGGAACTCAAGATCGACGTCAACCTTTAACAGCTACCGTTGGATCAATAGTCACGGTGTTCCAAAGAATGGTGTTGCTTGTGACAACGTATGTTTTAAGCCCCGCCCACACTACAACCGAGAAATTTGAAAACGCAGCTTTATTTCTACGGTAATTAGACCTGCCGTCCACACTAATCCGTCACGAAAACGTAGCTTTTCGAAATGCTCTTCAAACCGGAGAAATTTGAAAACACTGGCTTCGCTTTTTAGTGTGAACGGAAGGCATTTTGACTGTTGGAGCTCTTCTAAAACGGTGACATAGCGATAATCATGTGGTTTCCCTGCCTTAGTTATCCAAAATGACCAATAATTGTTGCGTTTTCAAATTTCTCGGGAGCGGTGTGGACAGGATCTAACAGTGACAATGTAAAGATCGTAGAGACCGCAAAACAAAGAGAAAACTGAAGTCAGCAGAAAAAGTTGTTTTCCTCAAGCTGCCGGTCGAAAGTTCCCGCGCTGATTTAAGACAACTTCCTAAAAGTTATCAGGAAATTAAACTTCAATTTGATGTGTTGATCTGCTGACAGTGTTATATGGTAACCACATTTTCGAAGGTATTTTGTATTATGTTTGGAGTTTTTACAGTTTAAACTGATTCGTTTTAATTTGTAAAATTTTGATACTAACTCCTTTAATTTCTAGTATCATGCTATTTTTGTTCATTTGTTTTTTAATTCAAAGTACTACTGTGACGTTTTTCTGACATTTCTTAAAGATTTTGTGTCCAAGATATCGGATTTCTTAAACTAGCGTCATTAAGGCGTGATATCACCTCATAATTGGCGTCAAAACAACCAAGTCTCGATACTTTAGAAGTCACATAAGATTTGAATACTATATAGTGAAAAACTATGGAGTGTTTGATTTTGCCTAAGTAGAGATCACATTCTAGGGTTCTTTTGCCTTTTGGGTCTCAAATAGGCGAAAATAGTAACATTACAAAATATTTTTAGCATTCACTTTTGCCGGGTTTTCGAACATGATGAAGGAAGTCAAGTGATCATAACAATGTTAATCGTGATTCTGACACCCCCTCCATCTTCCCCCCCCCCCCCCCCCCCCCCCCCCCCCTCACATACATATATAAATATATTACATATAACTTCTTATATTCTTTCTTCCACCATCTTCTTATATCATTCCGTGAAACT
>Ga0126338_10003036_pt1 | contig 11705 bp, 5 predicted proteins | sample OrbCmetagenome_2_FD_92529 | JGI IMG/M metagenome (GOLD analysis project Ga0126338, IMG submission 92529) | Coral microbial communities from Petempiche,Puerto Morelos, Mexico - Orbicella C C metagenome | ecosystem: Host-associated > Invertebrates > Cnidaria > Coral | place: Petempiche,Puerto... | reverse complement strand
TTTGGTATGGGATGGGGAATATAGATTTTTATTTTATGTTGTTTGTGGGGGGGGGGGGTGGGGGGGGGGGGGGAAGGAGAGGGGGATAGCTCACTAAGATCTCCTCAAATAAACAAAATAAGTACATTACACAATGTGAATATTACCCTCAAAGTATTACTTGTTTGTAGTGTTCACCATATGACAATGCAGTCTTCAAATTCTATATTTGCAGCCTAGTGCACTTAATATACTGTCAAAGTGATACAATTGGAACGTTCCATTACAATATTCACCACTTACTAGCATTTTTGTTTTGTTTCCACAAAGGTCTTGGCACCCAATTGAAGGGCTCTGAAGTTGTGAAAAAGGGTATTCTTCAAGAGGAAGATCCTCTATTGGTGGAAAAATCAACACTGCCTGTAAGTGAGCAGAGCTGATGACTCAACACCGAGAGAAAATTGCAAAGCAAATAATGTGTTCCTTGTAACCGCTTCTGGTAAAGTTTAGAAATATTTTCCCATTTGATTGACGTTACCGTGATTGATGCATTAAATGCTTAACAAACATAGCCTAAATTCAGTTCAAGCTAAGACCCCTTCTGTTCAAGATCGTAAAACAAGTTAGAGCGAAATTCTCATAGGAAAATCAAAACCCGCGAACGTTGGTAAGCTACAATCCACTTATGTTGATATTTACATTGTTACGTAAATTTGTGACTCTAGTGAGAGCTATTCTTAGATTTCAACTGCTCTCAAGGCTCTCTATTAGCATGAGCACATGGCATAATCATTGTGATTACTTTCTAAGTTAGAAATGCAACGATATTTAGTGATTTCTTGATGTAATTATTTCAGTTGACCGCTTTGCTTCAATTCATATGAAAACGCCCTGAGGCCACAAGATTAGGATTAAAGACAATAGAGTAAAGATTGTTCTCCTATACTGGCTTGGTGTTCTCAGGAGTTTCGACAGCGCGTGCAAACAACCCAGGAGAACGAGATTTCAATTCTAACTTAAGAAACTGTTACATTCCTTATTACCTTCTTTATCCTCATTACCTCCCGCCTCCTTACTTACTTACTTACTTATGCCATAGGCCACCAACAAGAGTTCTCCAGCTATCTCTGTCCTGGGCTTTCCTTTCTAACTGACTCCAGGTCAGCCCCAATCTCTTAATGTCTGCTTCTAAGTCTCGTCTCCACGAGTTCCTAGGCCGTCCCCTTCCTAGGCCATCCCCTTCCTAGGCCGTCCCGCCTCCTTAATTAGAGTTAATATACTGAGTAACTGAATGGTAATCACCCATTCCTTCCACTCTAACATGTATAAAGGTTTACCTTAGTTCCATTTGTTTCTAATGTTATTAATATAGTGGTGATCAGGCTTTTAGCCAGAATTTGAAAAGTGGCTCTCCAAAGATATGTGCTATAGGGCCTGCTCAAATGAGCAATTTATAAGACAACACGAAAATTAAAACAATTTTCTTTAGAAAGTGGCCGTCCATGGGATGCCTGAACACCCATCTGGCTAAAAGCCTGGTGGTGATGTTATGCTAAACATAGAAATGTACAATCTGCTTGCATCCATTTGACCTGTCCTTGTTAATGTAATAATGTTTGGGTTGATTATTGTTTGTTTTTTAACAGACTGGTGTGTTTGCTGTTCATGTTTATGGCTGTCAAAACCTATATCTGGATGCAAACTTTCCTCCTGAACACTTTGGAATTTATGTTCAAATAACAGTTGGCTCAATGACAAAATGTACGTCACTACAGTCACCCTTCAAAAAGGGCCGTATTGTCTGGGATGAGATCAAGAACTTCTCCCTCACTGTGAGTAAATAAGCCAGAAAGGCACATATTTACACTGATGTCAGGGTCCGAAATTAACTTTTTTCGGCAGGCGCCAACTGGCGACTGATGTTTTTTTTTGAGTCGCCATGTGGAAAAATGTGGTCACCAAAAAGTGTCAATAAAAATTTTCCTTTGCAGCGAAACACAAACCAAACTTTTTGGTCGCCACGGGCTTGCCGGCAAAATATTTGCAATCGATGTAATCAGGAATCAAACCAGTACTGAAATCATCTTTTGACCACTTTGACAGATCTACATTTCAACCTTTTGACGCCCAGAGAATATCTAAATCTTCATCTAATTTCTTCGCGGATGTTCCGTCTCCACTTTGTAATAAATTACGGAAAGATTTCAGAGCATCTTTGGACACCACATCGCCTGAATAAATATCATGGCGAAAGAAACACATGGGGCCTCTTGCGTCGGCAATACGTATGTTATGGGAAACCATTGAAAAAACATGGTGGCGAAGCTTCGCACTGATCGTAGCTGTGAAACGTTGTGGTAGATTTATAATAACAGGAAAATTGGTGTTATACTTCAAAAGCAGCGGAAAGGTAAAAAGGAAGTGACCAATTGGCAGGCGGCTTTGAATTTTATTTTTTAAAATCGATTTGGCTGAAAATCAAAGTTATTGTTTGTGCAATTATCATGGCACAAAATAGTTAATCGCCCTCTGGCGACCAGTTGTGAAATTCTGGTCGCCAGTGCAAAATTTTTAGTTGCATTGGCGACCAGGAAAGCGCAATTTTGGACCCTGGATGTGAGGTTAAGGGTTAGTTTATGTGTTTTTTGTATGTAGAAAACACCCTGTAAGAAAGTGTATGCTGAAGGGGCACTTCTATAATTTGATAGAAACAGAGAACCAACATATATTCAAACTGTTGGCATAATATTTGATGGATAAGGCAAGAAAATGTACGTTTTGAAAGTCAAAATTAAGGTCTGAAATGGTTTTGTCCCTCTGTTTTTATATTGGGTTTATTAAGTGCATATAATGCATGGTCCAACTGTTCAATTTGAAGAATAAAGCAACTGTAAATTTAAACACAGCAGGATCTTATTTTGTATTGTTGTGACCAGTGTTTTTTTTATTTCAGATTTCTCCTAAAGTGACTAGCTCCGCAAACAAAGTTACAGTTGCTGTTGTGGGATTTGACAAACTTCAGCCAATCCCAAAACACAAACTGCTTGGCAAAACTGAGTTTCACTTGCACAAGTTAGCTAAGGTGTGTGATCTACTTGGTTTCAGTCATAGAATAGAATGATAACAAAAACAATAACAATCACAGTCACAATCACAATCACAATCACAATCACAATTACAATAACAATAACAAAAGATTTCTGTAGCATATACTTCTAAGCTCATGCATTCTCTTAACAGTAAGTTAGTGAAAGAACCAAATGACTATAACCTACAATTGGATAAAAATGATTAGAGTCTTTTCATTAGACTTGTATTATGTTAACTTTTCAATTTTCAGAAACAATGGTCTATGGAGACATTTGAGCTTCAGAACAGAAAGAAGCAGGTATGTTAAAGAGTCAATTTGCATGTAAAAGCTTCTAAGGGAGACAGAGTGCTGTTATTGATTTGATCTTGACATGTTATGTACACTATCAAGATAATAAATATACAGTGACCAAAAACACAGACTGCTCGAGGCTGTTTTACTGTTTTCTTCATTGCAGTATGCTGGAGATCTCCAGCTAGAGATTGCTTTTGCATATGGCATATATGGTTATGGCTTGTGTGATCAGGTATTATTCAGTACCGAATATATATGGATTGAATGTAAACTCTACATCCAACTTGATCTTTTGTGAGTTCTTAGGCCAACAAAATCGCCTCTGGCCTCACTTTGTGAGAAACAAGAATGCACTGCCAGGGCTCAAAAAAAGTGCTGTCCGAGTAGAATAGACCCCCAGGACAAGCAAAATTTGAGAGCTGCTTGTCCCTACTTGCTACTTGCTACTTGTTACTTGCTACTTGTCTACTTTTTCGAGCCCTTACTGCACTTGTAAAAACTGGTAATCAATAAAGGGTAAACTTCACCACCAAAACTGATCATCTAATAAGCAAAAGAAAAAACATGGTACAGTGTATGTATATATGATGAGACCAAAGTTTATGGGAAAATGTTCAGCTTATTTTAATTTCTATTGTTTCTATGTCACCTATTTACATGCAGGTACCTAAAAGTATATGTATTTTGAGTTTTGGTGAGGACCTGGTCTAGCTATATAGCTACTCGTAGATCATCCTTGGAGCAAATTAAATATCTTGACAACTATGCTACCCAAAGTTATGTAAAGCTAGTTTTTTGCATTCTTACAAATGTATGTGGTAAGATGAGGGGAACTTCATGTAGCACAAGTGCTGTTTTATTATGACACATTCAAAGATGCAGACCAAAAAATGTAAAAATGCAGGAGCCAAAAAATTGAGCTCTGTTGATTCAATCTCAAAAATGCATAAAATGTGCAATATTGACCCCCACATTACTGAAAATCATCTACAATACACTGTAAATATGAAAGTCTAGGTACTTTTAGTATTTTCTTTTCAATTTCTGAATTTGGTGACCCTTATGCGAGACTGGGTCTATATCTAGAAGACTTCCATAATTATACACTGTAATCTAGGAGAGCTGGCATAGATGCATATTGCAAATAAACATAATTAAGGTGGCCGAACACAATTTTCACGTGCGCTTTTGCTGATGCAATTCAGCGCTCACACAATGATTGCAAAAAACAAACATGCCATCAATTGAGCGATCATTTTATTTACTCAACACCTGCAGTATCTGTGTTATTTTTCTCTATAATTGAACGCAGTGTATTGATGGCTTTAGTCTTTTATCACAAATACATGTTAGAAAAGGTAAAGATGCAAAGAACTCAACAATTCTCAGCTTTTTCTTTGTTACCGAAAGAACCCAATTAAATGCAGCAATTGAATGAAAATTTGCACTCTCGGAAATACGCCTATTTCTGGAGAACCACTCATTAGAATTTTACAAAATTTGGCACTTTAGGAAATAAGTAACTGGAGTATTGAAAATAATTGAACTTTAACAAAGGAAACTCTAGATATTCCAGTAAACCTTCAGCAAGGGATAATTAAAGATCTCTCTGTTAGATTATTAGCAAAATGGTGTTAACTTGTGAGAATCGTTACAAGCTTGTTGTAGGCAAATTATAAAGAAAATCTAATGACTAGATTTTCTACAAATAAACAAAAGCATTTTTTAAGGCCTGTTTATTTTTATTCGTGTTGCCATGGCAACGGCACGTACGTCAGCTTAACCATCAAAAAACCAAAGTTTGTGTTGTTAACTTGCTTGCTGCCATTTTTGGTGGCCGAGGGATCAAGGGTTTTAGAGAAAAAGGTGAATGAAACACAGGTATCAAAAACTGTGTTCAGCCACCTTAATGTATATATAGATATTCCAGAAAATAATATTCAGTTTAAATTTACATGTAAAGTGTCTCATTTAATACATACTATGTTGAAAGTCTGTTCCCAAGGTAAAATCTTTAAGTTTAGATCTCTAAGTTCTAGCTACTTAATATCTTTTAGCTGGAAAGCCATCAGCCACCTAGATATTATGTACAACAAAGTGCATATCCACACTTGGAACTGAACACCAGCGCATCGGGGAACAGTTCAGGGTAGTGTACACAGAGTAGATAACAACACTTTACTGTAGGAACATGTAGAGTAGATAGCAACTGCAGTTCAGAGTAGTGTTGTAGAGTACAGATAACAATAGTTTAAGATAATAGTGTACATACAAGGATTAGATATCAATAACAACAGTTCTGGTTTGCAAAGCTCTGGACTTTCTGTCTAAGTAGGTAAAGTCTGTATATGAGCCAAGTGGTTTGTCAGGCCAGAGCTTATCCCAGTTTTTGTAGCATGAAGCGACTAGGAGTATTTCTACTCTCCCCTGGATGGGATACTAGTCCATCACAGGGTTACCCCCCAGCATTAAATTTGCTTGTACCCACTTATACACCTGGGTGGAGAGAGGCACTGTGAGAGTTAAGTGTCTTGCCCAAGAACACAACACAATGTCCCCGGCCAGCGCTCAAACCTGGACCGCTCGCTCTGGAGTTGAGCGCTCTAACCATGAGGCTACGACATCTCTCACTTCTGTCTAAGTAGGCAGCAAGAAAAATAAATTTTAGATTCATAATAATATTTATGCTTCACTCATGTTGTACATTACTTCTTATGAGTAAAGCTTTCAAACAAGTGAGATGCACACTGACTGTAATTATACTGTTTCTTTCAATCCTGACATATTGAATATTTGAACTACACATAACATTTAATCTTCTTGTTATTATTTACCACGTTTTTCCCAAAAGAGCATTAAGGACTGGCTTATAAATTATAAGTGATCTTGTTTCTGGTTATTAATTTTTGAGTGAAGTATTGTTCAGCCTTCTTACACAACTGGCATTCAGGTTTTAGTAGCATCGCTCACTTAGGCTGTTAATATTTGGTATTATTTACTTTTGTTACAGGATTGTGTATGTACCCAAGAAGGTACCACACCCAAATATCATCACTTTCAAAGAGAAAATAACCAACTTGGAACCAGAATTCAGCCCATACTACTGTAAGTTCTGTAGTCTTCTCTAAATCTTAACATACTGTACATTATCTTTTAATAGATAACACAGGGAGCTTTTCTACTCAGGTGGAAATTACATGTAAGTATATAGGTCAGTGTTATGCTTTGTCCCCATATATATATTTATTGAAGTATTGGCAGGAGCTTGTCCCAGTGTTGGAAATTTAATTTATGAGCACTTGCCACTTGCCATTCGGGAGAGTGACTGTAATTAACTCACATGCTCAGACTTTATTTCATCCCTAAAAGGTACACTGTCCAGTCACAGTTAACCACTTCTTTGTTGACATCGTGTTTCAACCATTAATTTTGCTTTCATTAGATCGAGTAAGCATTGCCTAGTGCATGTCACACAGCTAGAATACCAAAATGATCAACCTCTAGAATGAAACAATAAACTGCATTCCAAAATTTGAACTGTATTTCAGAGCCAAAATTCAGAAGTGAAAATACTGTATGTAAAACAGAGGTTTGTTTCAGAGAATTTCTAACCAAAAAAGTGTGTGTGTCAAGAGATGGAAATTGTTGTCGCCAAACGCTTCTGACACTCACACAGACAAATGGGGGGAGCACTACAATATGCAACATTTTTACAATAACCTCTCCCAAGGAACACTATATGCATCTGATAACAAAGAGAACAAAGAAGCCTTTCCAGAGGAGCGTACAAACAACACTGAGTAGAAAACAGTCTTAAGAAAATACGTGCACTGATTGGTAAAAAATCATGTTTCTATTTAACAATTAGATTATGAGCTCGAAATTTCTATGAGGTGATATTTGATGAGGCCAAAGGCCGAATCAACTATCACCTCATAGAAATCGAGAGCTCATAATCTGATTGTTTCAGTAGAATTCTTACTAAAATTTACTTCAAATAATGGTTTCCAATAATAATTATTATTTCTTGACATGTTATGAAATTTTTTGCCTGGAAAAGATCACTCAGATTGAATTGTCATTTAAAATTGAAGTTGTGTGCACCCGTACATCAGTTTTTTCAATAATTTCAACTTTTTTAAATGTCAAGAAACCATAAATGTCCTTCGTTTAGACTTCTCAGGAATTTAATTAGCCATTTGCATCAAAATTTTCCTCCAAAACTTTGGAAAATTAGAAGAAACGTCGCCATTTCCTAGACGACCTCCAGCCACTATACACTAATGGCTGATAGTATTCAATGGTGCAGCCAATCAGATTACAGCATTTGCATTAGTGTACTAGTAGAATTCTACTAAAACTCGATAGAAACAGGGTACATGTTTTCTATTTCTTTATTGTAAATATTGGCTTATAATGTGACTGGTTTTTGTACTTGCAGCTAAAAAGAACTTTACATCAATTGACAGCAAATCAAGACCTCATCTTCAACAAAAGATGTCTAGGTGCATTGTAACAATGTTTGATGATAACTTAATAAGTCACTAGGAGCTGATCACACTGAAAAAAACTTGAATAAGTTGAATCATGTTATCTGTACAGATACAGTGTACAATGTATTACCAAAGATACAGTGTAATGTCATTAAGCAATAAGTACAGTCATACATGTAAGACTAACTTGGAAAAATGTAAAGGCTTGTCCACTTATGACTTTAATGACATTATTCATAATTTATAATATTTTAATTTTGCTTTCTCATTTCATGCTAAACATAGATTTTGTATGATTTCCAGAAAGTCCAATTTTAAGAGAGATTCAAATAATTATTTAATTTTCTGCATGATTCCTCAAAAGGATTTCAGAGGAAATTTTGCACTCTTAGCAACTTACAAAAAAAGAGTTAACTGGCACTTAAATAACGTAACATTATTCCTCAGAATTGCATTGTGCATCGATTTTTGTATCATTAGCACAAGCACATGAGTGGTGTAAAATAGCCAAAATTTAGGGTAACTTTATGTGTACAACTTCTAGAAACATTTATATTTTGGCAGTAATATTTGTCCCCTTAAATTAGTTGACTTGGATATATTAGATGCCCTTCAGTGTAATACCATAGTTTCCATAGCCTGCAAGATCATCCTGTTTTTTCACACACCAAGAAAAAAATATTTGCTGTGGTATGTTCTCATGCCTAATTTTTGTAGCAGTATTTGTTTCATCAACCGCCTCAAAATTATCACAGCAACTCAATTTCATGAAAAGTTTAATTCAATGTATGCTTTTGACACAGATGCATGCAATGCATCTGTGTCAGGTGCATTGCAGTGCATGCAATCTTGTATTTTACTTCAGTTGAATCAGAACTAATAGGTCTCAGTCAACTAATAAGGGGACAAACTGCCAAAATATGTGAGTGTCTAGTAGTAGTACAAAGTACATCTTAGCCTCACCTAATGTTGCCTGAGATTTCAGGTAGCTTTTATACCGTGAGAGGATAAAGATAAACGGCCGACCTGGATATTTTGATTCTGCTCAGTATTCTCTAACAGTGCCCCTTAATTTTATAATGCTGCATACATTTGGTGTTATTTATGATCACATTATATAAATGATACTAGCTATTAAAGTAATAGAGTTGTTATTGCTTATTTTTAGGTTAAATCAGCTGTATTCTGATTATTCTCAACTCATGACAAGAAGCCAGAGGATCAATTATTTGAGAACACTTCTTCAGGAGAAGGTTTGTACAAAGGATTTTACAGTCAAAACTTTCCACAACGGCCACCTCAGGGACAGAGGAAAGTGACCGTTGAAGAGAGGTGGTCGTTATGGGGAGGTGGGGGCGTAAAAGGACACCTGTTGTTTTTTTTTTCCGGGTGCAACGTTTCTTTTCTTAAAAATTGCTTGTTTTAGCATATAGACTGTACGTAGCACAATCAGTTGAAAATAGATCAGTAAAACAGAAACAGAGACCATCGAGACAACGCCTGGTATGGATCAAGTTTAGTGACCTTTTACAATAAAAAATGGGGTTTTGGATGCACCATTCATGTGTCAGTGATTAACTGGCCATTGTCGAGAGGTTATTTTGGCACTCCGGACGCATGTTAGTGCCCACTGCCGTTATAAAGAGGTGCCGTTGCAGAGAGGTTGAAATATGGGTGAATGTATGGACTGTCTGCCAGGACCAAATAAGTGGCTGTTGAAGAGAGGTGGCTGTTAGTGGAGGCTCGACTGTAGTTATTTTAGACACAAAATGATATAATGTAATTTGAAAGAATTGATCTTCAATGGTATGTGTAGTTACGTTTAGTTTGATTACAGATAAATGACTTCATCTTCAAGTAGACATGATTTGACTTCTTGTTCATTTTTATCAAACATATTCTCTCCCAAGACCAAACTGTTGAATGAAACTGTGGCAATGGACCAAAGCTTGATTCTCGCATCTAAAAAGAAGCCTTCAAAATTCTTTCAAAATTCTTAATATTTTAACAAAGGAAGACACCTTTTAGTCAGTTCTTCTGTCAATAGCAAACATCTGTTTTTGACAGTTTCAAGCATGAGTTTGTCATGTTGCTACCCTCATAGGCCATGTCTGTCAACCAATAAGTACACTTTAACTTTAATTATCGTTGTTGTAATACCAGTAATTTGCTGTTTTGAGCAGGATGTGCATGGTGTAATGCCTGCGGAACAGGAAAGTGATTCTGAGGGTTCATCAATGGAAAACCTGGGTGACGTCACTCAGTTTGGTTTGACAGGAGCACTTGCACAGATGGCTAACATAACATTCATGGCAGGAGCTCCTGGTATTTGTTTTTTCAACAAGACTCAGATATTTCTTACAGTAGTATTAGAAACCCTTAATATTCATACTGAATAATATTATTAATATTCTGTTTCGTGTTTCAACCCTTTATGGGTATCTTAAGGTCTGGATGAGGCTTAAACCTGAGAAACGAGCCATTTTTTTAACTGATAGCGCAGATCTGAAAAATTCACTGGTAGCTGTGAAATCGCTGAAAATTTAACTTGTCGCTATGATTCCAGCACTCCAATCCAGTTCCTGTTATCTGGTAGTGCATTTGTGATATGCTTTATCAGTCTTTTGGCAACCTTCTACATGTAGGAAAGTCAAACTAGAGTTGCGATGGAGAGGTATTTCCCGTAATTGACTAAGAATGTTTTGCAACATATTCTGACAGATGAGAGCAAATCTGATAGGTTTTTTTTTTTTGACAAATCGGCAATCAGGCTGCACTACCTTCCAATGATCAATCTTAGTATAGTAACAGAGGAAATATCTCCTTCACCTCGGTTTAAAAGTGATATACACTAGTTGCATAGTTTCTGGTTCATCCTTTAAGCCTTCAACTCGTGTGGAAATAAATACACATATATATACTGCTGATGCAGACGTCCTAGCGATTCTTATGCCTGATTTCATACTTGTGTTCAGAACTCATTCAGGAAGCCGAGAAACAGATGCCTCATGGATGTTCAGCTGCTGGTGGAGAGGCAAGTAATCAAACACACTTGTCTATCAACTTGTACAGTGTAGCTCCGCGTTTGCGTGACTTGAATACATGAATTGATGCTGACAATAGGGAAGAGTCAGGAGTGGTCATTATTTATGGGAGTGTTTGTATCAGTGCTGTTATATGCAGGAGGGACACCTAGTTAGAGAGTTGTTAGTATAAAGTACTTGTTAGTTAACGTATCTTTGGTGTTCTGGAAAGTGTACCCATTCCTGCAGCTAACTTGTTTCAAGTAACGAAAACTAATTATAATTTGAGGAGCACAAATGTGCTCTATTTACCAAAGGTGGCCAGCACCAAGCATGGTCTGAGGTCTGTCCGCTTCAAAAACTGACATGGAACGCTCTATCAGTAACAATACGCCCCATGGCCGGTACAAATGACTTTATTACGAAAAATTCGTCGCGTAAGATATCCAATTTAAATTTATCTACGACATAAATTTTTATAATATCAATTATTAAATTCTTAACTTATGAATTTACTAATATTATTGGCAATGTTATGTAATATTTTTAGATCTTTTATTGTAAATAATTATTTTAATTTTATGGACTTGCATTTTATCTAGTTTGTATTTTAAGTTTATTTGTCTATTAGTTAATGTACACTGATGTTATTTTAAGAGTGGGCCTCACTGTAAAGTAGCTATTTAGCTAAGCGGAGTTGGCACGATAACTAAATAATGAATTACCTCTCCACCTAGGACACCGGGAGGGGGGGGGGGGGGAAACACTGGGAAAGAAAACACAAAGGAAGACTTTTTGGGGGGGATGGGGGGGGGGGGGGTGTAG
>Ga0126338_10003035_pt1 | contig 11708 bp, 4 predicted proteins | sample OrbCmetagenome_2_FD_92529 | JGI IMG/M metagenome (GOLD analysis project Ga0126338, IMG submission 92529) | Coral microbial communities from Petempiche,Puerto Morelos, Mexico - Orbicella C C metagenome | ecosystem: Host-associated > Invertebrates > Cnidaria > Coral | place: Petempiche,Puerto... | reverse complement strand
GGCAACGGCAACGGCAACGGCAACGGGAACGTCACTGAACAAAAGATTTAATGAGCAGAACAATGGTTGTGTACGTGCGTTATAATTCTTTGTGCATTTATTGTCGTCCTATGCAAAACAGCAACGTGAAATGACCAAATTCTGCGTTGTCTGGAGAACGTGAACCACTAAGGCTAATTTTTCAAATTTTTATTTCAAATATATCGCTGTGTTCTGGATTTAGTTGTGCGATGGTTTTGACAGTGATTAACAAAGTAAAACATCATGGAATGACCACATTCTGCGTATTCTAGAGATTCGTATGTTCAATATAACGTCGTTTTTTTAATTGACGATGTTCTTGGCGTTGTCGTCGTCGTTGCTTAAACTCCCTTCTTCTTTAAACTCATCTGTGTACTACTTATGTTTCGGAGATGTTTAGGGGCTTTTTCAAAGCGATTTCAGCGAGTTTTAGTTTCACTGTTTTCCTGTCTATATATCATGATTTCGAATTGTTATAAACGATCGTTACATTCCCATACAAACTCTTATCTCTTCGCTGTGTTACGCAACTGAGTGTAATATATGAAAATGTTCACAGCTTTCGAGGAGCTTGGGAGGCCTGTGCTTTCTAGTAGGTCTTCGTTCAAAGCCATTGTGTTGTTTTTTGATGAGACTGGGGAAAGTCAACAACAGAAGTTTAAACTGCTCACCTATTTTCCCGACCTTTATATAAACTTTGTCCGTTAACAGTTCCCCTCCTCCATCTCGTAAATAATGGATTAGGATGTCCAGATTATTGATGTCACCTCCATTGAACTGAAGCTTTACAGAAACGTAACCTTCCTCCCTGTATTTAAACGACAGAAATTGATATTAATTAAGTAAATCGCACCTTGTGAACAGTACACCAGGCCAATGAAATAAACATCAATAGAAATATACAAGACTACTCATCTAAACCTGATAAAGCTTAACAGGAATTACCTGATTTAAACAAATAACGAATGACATACCTAAAGCCAATAACGAAGCTGCCTTTGAAAAATGACATGTTTGTATAAAGATTATCAATCTGGACAAGAGAAAATTATCAGTTTGTTATTATGTTTTCATAACAAACGTCTGTTAGCGACAACATAGTATGCACCTAATTGAAGAAACGTTGTCATGAAAAAGGTATAAACCATAAACGATGCAAAAGAAACAAGATACTCCTGAATTCATATCCAAATTTCCTATCCAGCTTGAAATAGAGAAATGACTTGACTTGACTCTGTTGCCCTTCCCCCCAGCTATATACACTTGTACAAAGCTAGAGAGACATATTGTTTGTAATATTTATCATCGTAAACATTATCTATTATCAATCATTAAGAATATTATCAGTTGCAACCCCTCTCTTTTTTTTGCACTACTTTTGAAATTTGTTACAATATTGTATTATATTTGTATCAATAAATAAATGATATGACACAGTGTTTTTCTGGGAAACTTGCGGACTAATATCAATTCGCATTCTTACGGACTGTGTACATGTGTTAAAACGAAAAGATCGTCTCTTGATTAAAACTGATCTCGCTAACAGTACTGTTGCAAATTTTGGGCATATCTCGAAGTTCTTAGCGTTTAAATTTTCTTTTGTTTTCTAGCTGCCGTTAGGTAGGCAGGGATAGTTTCTATGTTTTCCTCAATCATCACTTAAGGCAACTGATCATTAAATGCCACGAAGAAGCAATCTTGATTATTCATGATCGTGCGCATGCTATTTCATTGTTCTCATAATTCTATGAAGTCGCATCTTTTATGGTTTATACTTTTGCACGGACAACACTTTTTCAATCAGGTGTATAGTAGTACACCGTCGTACATAATGTCCCATTTGCAAATTACAACGCTTTTCAGAAAATTTTGTCAGTGAATTACTTGTAAGTGTCAGTGCGCCCACGATGTTTAATTCCCGATGATTTGTACCCTTGTTCAAACTTAATGAATAAACTGACACTTCTTGTAGTAAGGCTAGAATCTTCAGGGTTTTAATATTCATCGAAAATACTGGTTAATAAGTAACATATTAATAAAAAGAACAGAAAAGAGAATCAATAAAATTTGCTTGGAGACATAAATGATGTAAGGTTAACCAGTCCAGAGCATGGTAGTCTTTCCCCCTCTCTTACGCCCGCCACACAGGTTACGGCCTGGAAATGTTTATCTATTTTTATTATGTTTGGATTGTCTAATATAAATATAGCTGTGGCCCGCCTAGATTAGCCCAGGCTACCTGCGGGTTCGCTCTATTGCTAATGTCAAGCTTTTTTAACTTAATGTGTATATATTTCTGTAAAATTGTAAATATGCGAGTCATAATAAAAAGTTGTTGTTGTTGTTGTTGTTGTTTTGATCTGTAGTGCAGAACAAAACAGTCAATTATCCAATCAGCGTGCAAATTTCCAGAATTTGGAGTAACATTATACGGTGTTCTACTTTTGTCGATCAAAATCACAATCAGTGGTGCTGTGATACAGCAGGCGACCTCTCGAGCAGCTTGTTTTGCAAAGGTGCAACATTTTTGCGGCACGAGTCAGTTGCGAGTAAAGCCAGCCCCTGCCTCCTCGGTTATTTGAAAGTTTTCCCGCCCTGGGGTAAGGTATTTTCACTAACAAGTCAGTCCGGGGAAGGGGCATTGTCAAAGGAAGTTTTATCTTTCAGTTTTTCTAATTCTGTACACATTTTGATAAATATTAAGGCGGCATCTTTTCTTGTTTGTATATTTAAATTTTTATAGCTCAAAATGGACATCGTTCACTGAATATTTTAGGCCCTCTACCTCCAGAGAGAACATTTAGAGAGCTGTAGATATATCTGGCGAGAAAAATGACATGTTTTTGTCATGGGAGTATCAGCCACTTCGGGAAAGCCGGATAAGAGATAGAAAAAGCCATGACCTCTATCCTAGGACCTGTAATTAAAAGACTTTCTTCAATTGAAAGTGTTCTCATTCCTTCCACGTTCTTTTCCTAAGTCAATCCGTGAAATTGAAAAAGCGTTGTTTTACACTTATGGTAGATCTGGAGTGAGTAGATTTCGGCTGACACACTCTGTAGTATACCATGGGCAATTTTATCGCTTATTTAAAGAAATCTTTTAAATAAATGACATCAACAAGATTCTACATGTGAGGTTTGTTTGTATAATTTCGCCAGTGGAGTAAAATTTTGCGGAACTAGATTTATTTTTGCTGATCGAGGATAAAACCGCAAATATCGCAAAATTAGAACCTGAAAAAATTTCGTGCCACACGGTAGGTAAGGCTAAAAGTCGAGGAAGAGCGCAACTCGTTGTCTTCATTCAAAACAATTGTCAACGAGTTTCCTGGGCTTAACGTTCAGGTTCTGTCTGGGCTCATTTGACCTGCCATACCATAAAAACTTATCCATAAGGATCACTTAGCTGAAGAAGTTAAAATGACCATTATGCAAATTTGACAGCAGCGCATGATCAAACTGCAACTTTGTTATTCTAGAAAAATGACTTACGATTTCAACGATTTTATTAGCAGTGTTGATGAAGGTGTTATGATATTCCTTAGTTAAATCAGGGCTCCACGTTAACGCTTCCGCTTTGAACTCCACAAAGAATGTATCTGTAGATAGAGAAAACGAGCAGTGCTGTTCATTCGGGGAAAAAAATGTTAGCATCACAGATGGCGCATTCCCTCATTCTTAGGCCGTCATGTAATATATCAAACACGAAAGGTCATGTTTAACCACATTTCCAAACACCAAAACGAGGGTTGAAATTACGTGCATTTTTGACAAACTTCGAGGTGTTGGAAAATGTGGTCAAAGACTGTTTTGAGTATTTGATATATCCTCTCAATCAAATCTAAAACTAAAAAGAAAACGGAGATATAAAATCGTAGAAATCTATGCTAATTAAGATCAGATATCCAAACACCATCAAGGTCATGTTTTTCTTCGTTTAAACTTGAGTTTGAAAACGAAAATCTTAATAAGACCGAAAGAAAGTGCTAAAAAGGCATGGATGGGGTAAATTGGATATTAACACGGATTGCATTTGGGTAAACCTGAAAAAAGTCGGCTCTATTTTTTCAAATTCTCGATATCTGTGAAAGGGACACTCGCAGTCTTTGGGAATCATCTCTGTTTGCTATATGGCTGTGATTCCCCTGCTAACTTGAGAACATTTTTACGAACAAGGTGTCAAAGGTAGGGGTGATGGTGTTTGAATGAGTGAATGAGTAATCGTATGAAAGCTGCAATAAAGGATTTACACTACCCGTGATATTTGAAAAATATCACATGTAAATAATAATTCTTTCAAATTGCACTCGCCAAAGGCTTGTGCAATTTTGGGAGATACTTCAAATATCACTCGCAGAGTGAATCCTTAATTTCATTCTCATTCATACAATTACCTATACAAATTCACTCCTTCATTTTGCCGCGTAAGTTTAATTTAACTACCAAAAGCTCGGAGAGAGTTATTGTCGCTATTGGTACTTACTGTTTTCTGTCCTTGTGCTTCCCGATATCTGGCTAATGATGGAGGCGCTCATATTCATTATTGCTGAGCTGGATCGATTTGGGTTCAGAACAGAGCTCATGTTCACAGTGAAATTAACTGCAGGAAAAATGAAGACTTGGAAGAATGTTAAAATCTAATAAGTTCCTGAATGGTACATGAGTTGAATGTTCAGTACCAGTACCATACCGCCAAAGGATTATCATCGAGGAGAAGGCTCCGATGGCATTTAAGCACTGAAGAGATGATGATAAGTGCTAAGACTTGTGACCTATAATCTAACTAAGCTTTTTCTCGCATGGGAGGAAGAGAGACCCTGGGAACAAAGTTGTGTTATCATTCTCTCACGTGGTCGCACGAAACAAAAAGAGGTCCTAACACAATTCTTCAACAAATCCCTACAGGTACCAGTTTTGGCAGACCTAGAATGCATTTCATCGGATGACTAAAAAGTACCCCCTTTCCCTTTTGCCGGTATAGGGGAATCCTTGTTTACAATATTTGCCTCATTAACATAAGCAATTCAGTTTCTGATGGAGCTACAAATAAATCAGTTCTGAATATAGGAAGGTCACAGTACGATTAACTCCGCCAATGAATATGAGCCCGATGTATGAGCTAATTAGCGCTTTTGCCAACCAGAAATTTTGCAGTTTTTGAAAGACAATATCTCCTTGAATATTCACCCAAAGAGCTAAAAATTTCACCACGTATTAAGTTTTACCAGCTCTTTAGCTGCTTGGAGTCAATTCATATCTAGCATGTTTCCTTCTGTAGGCAAAGCCGTATGCAAATGAGCAAAAACGTGAACAATGACGTCAGCATGAATCCCCCTATTAAAAGCATATGTATGTCTCGTGGAGAGTCCTAACCCAGTCCCTCATTTCTTCCTTCCCTTCGCTATGTTGTGATTGAACCCGCGCACGGGAAAGGAAGTCCAGGATAACTTGCATGTGAATGCCCAGAACAACGCATTTTTTCCAATCAAAAAAAAAAAAAAACGAAAAACGTATATTGCAAAAACTTTTGGAAGCGCGCACCTACTGGCCATCCCTAATTACAAGCAGCAACAACAGTGCAACCTTCAGAAAGCTAAAGCTAGCCTTGGTCTGCTAAACGTTAACAAGAAAAACATTAATTGCTGCTATCTACAGATCTCGTAGTTCATGATGAAAAACTTGTTAGTTGTACTTGGCTACTTACTCGCTAAAGATAAAATCACTCGCTCAAATGACGAATATTTCACCAGCAAACTACTCCATCTATAGTGAGCAACTGTAAAGGTAAAGTCTGCATACGAGCCAAGTGGCCAATCAGGCCGGAGCTTATCCCAGTTTCTGTAGCATGAAGCGACTAGAAGTATTTCTACTCACCCCCTCGTTTTGGCGTGTGTTTGGAAACCGTCATTTTGGAATGTTGTAGTTTCATGAAATTGATGATATGCTACATAGTAGTTTTATTAAATTGAAGAAATACTTTCCATTCCCTTGATTCCTCTTTCTAATGAAAACAACGTAGTCGGGAAACTTAGCTGCAAGGAGCTGTATCAATCTTGGCACCGCTAACATATATTCTACATCTGTTCAGTACACCTATCGGTCTAAAAACCTCAACAAGCGGTGTTGAGACACTCCCCTGTAAAATCTACTTTCGCAGGTCTTGAAAAAATCCCTCCCAAACAATGTTTTAAGACTGTGCAGACCACAGAATGGATCATGGAATCACAACACTTATACTTTTATACAGAGGTACAGGAATTCGTTCAAGATAAAGATAAAAAGATAAGAACTTTATTAATGTGTCGAGGTCGCTAGCATACAATGTACACTAATTGGGACACCTACGTACAATTAGGCAACACTCCTATGGATATATCTGGAGAAATGCCACAGTCTCTTTAAAACTGTCTCAACGATCTCAATAAGTGCACTTTTTAAGGGTGCTTACTGACCTTTCTTGTATTTGGAGGTTCTAATAACACGCGATATTACTACCGCCGTCGAGTTAGCCACATACCTGTTTGAATTGTCGCGTTTACAAGGAGGACCGATACATTGTGTGAGGAAAGGTCGAGCGGGTAAAGTGAAGGAGATGGAGATAACAAAGTATTACTTTGCTGCCCCTCCGACTGACAAGGAAGGTAAAGAACAGCGAGCAGAACAAACAGAACTGTCTGGAATAAAATGTGTAGCGAAATGCCGGTAAGAGGTGACTAAATAAATCATTCTAGATACTTTAAATAAAACTAAATCCACATCCAAATTTGGACAACAGATTATTTCACATATTTTTTAAGCTTATGTTTTAAAGCAATATTCCCATTTCCATTAGACCATCGGCTGCAACTTAACGACGTTGAAAAACGATCATTAAGAAACATAACGTATGTTCTTACCTGACAAGATACTCGAGTTCTCATATTTACTTTAGTTCGGCCGCGTATGAAATTTACTATGTTAGAGGTCTTCGATGGAAGAATTAATCTTTAATTAAGAAAAACGAGGAATCCGGTAAACACTGTTTCCGTGTTGCTAGGTAAAATAAGTGAGAGGTTTAAATAATTTACTAACTTGTTCAAAGTACAAGTTGCAATTATGTTTTTTAAAGTGTTCTAAACGCAGCCTTTATCATTGCCGGGAAAACACGGCATAATTATCGAACACGATTAATAATTGGATCTTACAAAGAAGGGCACGGTCAGTGAATTTATTATTGTCAAAAACATCATAACAGTTTAGCCACTGTTGTGACGCACATCGCCAATAGAATCGGCCTCATTATTCCGGCTGACTTGATCAATTAATAAATTTATGATGGTAATTAAATAGAAAAAAAAAGGATGCGATGACAGAAGATTAGAGACATGAACTATACAATAAACTGACTTTATTAATATTCACTTCAAAAATACTTTGTTGTGACAGTTGTTACATTAAAATAATAACCTCACGTTTTTCCAGTGGCGTTTTTTACGTTTTGTAGCTTGTGTGGTAAATCAAATAAACTACGATACGCTGTTGTTGTATTGAGGATTCACCCTTCTCCGATTTTCATTGTACTAGGTGGTGTTTATCGCAGCGAGTTACATCGAATTTAGGTGGCTAAAAGTAGGTCAGAAAACTCGCAACGTGACAACAAACACAAAACAGTAGCTACATAGCGATGTTGGACTAGACCAGCAGCTCGTTACCAGACGGCGCATTTGTTGATTGGGTTCATTGGACTTCCATTGCCACAGTTAAATGCTTTGGCAAACTCGGGAAAGTTCATCACGGATGCTTTAGCTCGAACAAAAGAAAGAAGAAAGTTTTGGGTAGTCAGTACATTGGGAATGGCCCTTAAATGAGAGAAAAGAAGAATTAGTAAACAAACAGAGTGTTCTTAATTCCCATTTATGAAAGACAAGTGTCATAATATAAAATAAGTCCTTAAAATTGAGGGTCTGAAGTGAGTTGCTGACCCATATTGCCAGGAAAATACTATGAACGTATACCATTTTCCTATCCACGCAAAACGGTTTTATTTTCCAAGGAGACCCTAGAGACGATGTTAAAATGCAACGTCACTGCCGCCACGATAAAAACTGCCACTGATAAAACATTTAGTGTCACAGCTGAAAGGTGGTCTTTTAAGATCCCACTTAAAATGTTGAGAATTTAACACCGACGCTGCCTTATAATGGTAAGAATATTACCTCCATGGCGCTGGACTGTGTTCACTCATTAGTGCGAATTCCTCTCCTTGACTTGAAAATACGGAACACCAACTCTAGAAAACAATCTTACAGCATCAGTAATAAGTTTATTAGTTTGAGCTAACTGTACTTATTATTGCTTATTTTCGCGAGACTTAATTTTCGCGATTTTCAGAAAATCGCGAAATAAAGACCCCCGAAAAAAGGCTTTCGCGAAAATAAACTACGCGAAATTTAATACTCTGCTATATATAATTTTTTAATCAACGCGCTACGCTGCCAAGAGGGGAGAGCGCAAGAGGAGTTTCTGGGGTAGATATGGGTGAGTCAAGTCTTCCTCCCGAGGATCCATTTGAAGAAATTGACAATGTCCTTTAGCTGTAAGCGCAAAGAGACGGTACCATGTACTCTGTATGGCTCTGCTTTGTTGCAGTGTCATTGGAAACTATTGCTTTGGAAGATAAAAATCAGTTGCCCCAATTATGCGAGAAACTGTTTGTTAATGAAGAGCAGTATTTTGACAATTTACTGTTTTTAACAGTTCCTGTTTGGCAACTCGCGAAATTTAAAATATGCCCGTTCCATTTTCGCGAAATTCAGTTCCCGCGAAAATAAGTGGTAAGGTAGTAGAGTATTAGGGTTCATTACCACCAAATTAAGTTTGGGATTTAGTTATGCTGTTTGCCAATGCGGTTTGTAATGTTTTCACTGGTGTTTTTGATGTTACGAATTGTGTTTAACGTGTTCTTAATTATGTTCCCCAAAACCATATGCCAAAACGTCGCTGTTGTTTTTGTTGCCCCTGTATTCGATTATTCGTTGCGAATTATGTTTTCTGCGTTCACAATTCTCTTCTGTATTTACACATTGAGTTGTTCCATATGGTGTTATGCAAACCGCTTCGAATTATATTCTTCTAGATCCGGGTCTTCAGAGAGCTCGACTGCTATTGTCTGGCGCAAGTGATAAATTATGCATATTTTTGCCGCGGAAAGAAAATTAATGCTAGTCTCGCAAAGCTGCAAGATGGCGGAAGTTGTGAGGATTCGTCTTCGAGCATGGATAAATGAGATTTCACAACAACTTGCCTCACCAAACATGGATTCTGATAGCCAGGAATCAGTTTTTTTTTATCGCATTGAAACTCTACATAACACAGTTGTGAGGTTTGATGTAGTTCATGGAATTGACGGCAATATTACTAACCATCTGAGTGAAATATGCATAATTTATCACTCGCGCCAGACCATAGCGGTCGAGCTCTCTGAAGACCCGGATTTTATCATCAAGTCTTTACGCGCCAGTAGGCGCGTAAGGCCGAGAAGACCAGGATTTAGAAGAACACAATTCGAATTTTGAGTTATATTCTGACTTACAAAATTGAAAATTGTTCTCCGATGCATTTCCAAGTCGTGTTCTTCTTCCCAAGTAAACCAATAAACAATTTATACGTTGAGGTCTGAGTGTTGGGTTCTCTTGTTGTTAGGGTGTTTTTTTTACAATAGACCCCCTCTTAAGTCGCCACTACCAGTTTTCCCAAAACTTAGATATTAGAGAGCAGAGGATACCGTTGTGAATAGGATACAGTTAGGAGTTCTGGAGGTCGTGAAATTTGATGTGTGCCACTGATTTAAGCAGCGGATTTAATAGCTTTTTCCTATCTGGCTACATAATTACTCTGATAATCAGTGATTAGGAAGAAGGCAGACAAACAGGCAAAAATAGCACAACTAACTAGTACTACTAGTCTAATAACTACACTTACTCTCTTTATCTATTACTGGGTCGCAGTTTGCCGGCTGTCTGAAAACAGGACAGCTGTATCATTACATGAACCGCTGTGTCAATTAATAGTGCAAATACCAAAGAAATTATGCGTAGATTACTTACTCTTGCAAAGCTTATGAAGAATATCTGTTCATTAGTAAGATTCATTCCAGGCAGTCGAGGTTCCTCACCATGCCTTGCGATCCAATTCTGATAAGCCTTAAATGATTGAGAGTACAAAAAAGCATCTATAATAAATCGAACGACGGTTCGAAGACTCATGCCATTTCTATCACGTTTAAAGTACCTGTAGATTATTGATTATAGATATATATACACTGTAGGTATTTTGAAAATATGCACACACAAAAAGAACCCCTTCATCCAGTACATGTAACCTGGTGGCAGCAGCTTGTAAAGTTTACCTAGCATGAGTTTTTTTCCATTTGTCGCTACCTCCCTTTTCAATTGGTGCTAAGTTTCGCCCAGTCTACAGTACTATTTCAAAAACGAGTGCGAGGGTTTTATCAGGTTTCCAAACGCGAGAAACATTTGAAACCACGAGGCCGCATAAGTTTTCTCAATTCAAATATTATATTTGAGACGTGAAAATGTGATTCTATCACCTAATTGCTGCTCTGTGACAATTTTTGAATATTCATCAATGTCACGTTGTTACCTAGCTGTTTGTCCGTTCTGAGCGACTTCGCAAGGCCCACTGGTTAAGTGACTCCTTTAAGATGGCTGTGTTTGCTATTCCTGGAACTGTGTCGACGTTGGAAAGTGGTTCGTAAAGTTTGAGCCCACGAATGGCTTGCCGAACGTTTCTGGACTGGAGTCGTTCATTGTTGTGAGAAAAAGCCTTCGTGCCATTGCCAGGTAAGCACTTACAGTTTGTAGCTTAAACAATAAAAGGTTTTTTATGGTTATCCTCAGTCATGGTTCATTTTTTTTTTTTTCAAAGAAAATGGAATTGATAGATCGACCGTACTTCGGCTGTCCCCGGGAAGTGCTCGTAAAGTCAAGTGCTTTACTGCAGAGCCTTGAACAGTTCATAGAGAGTAACACTGATCATTCTTGGCAAGACTATTTGAACAATATGCCATGTCAGGGAACAAGGGCTGATGCAATTATAATTCAAGCACTGGCCAATTGCCTAAATCTGTCAATTCATATCGCTGAATCATTTCAAACGTTTGCTCCTGTTACTGTTTTTCAAGCAATGAATGTCACAGGAGAATACACAAACATTTACATTGGACACATAAGTAAAACTCATTATGTTTCTACGGTAGAAACGAGGAATTGTCAGGTACCAAACAACAAAACATGTGATCAAACTGTAGTTCAAAGAAAAAAAAAAGATAAACAGGAAAAATACAGAGCTGATCAAGGTTGCATGAAAGAATACATGAAAAAAAGAAGAGCTAGTGCAGATTTTAGAAAAAGAGAGAGTCAAAATTTCATGCAAAGGTACGAAATATTGAAACAATTAGGGAGAAAAAGAAGCAAACTGATACAAGAAGGAAAATGACCAACCCAGAACACGAAAGAGAAATTGACAAAAAGTCTAAAAGGAAATGGAAAGCAGAGAACCTAAATCACATACAGGAAATTGCAAAAAAGTCATCTAGAAGACAAAAAGTGAAGAATCCAGAACAGGTGTGGTGTCAGGGTGGACCAACAGCTTTACTAAAACAATTGTTGCTAACACTTGTTATAT
>Ga0126338_10003034_pt1 | contig 11709 bp, 10 predicted proteins | sample OrbCmetagenome_2_FD_92529 | JGI IMG/M metagenome (GOLD analysis project Ga0126338, IMG submission 92529) | Coral microbial communities from Petempiche,Puerto Morelos, Mexico - Orbicella C C metagenome | ecosystem: Host-associated > Invertebrates > Cnidaria > Coral | place: Petempiche,Puerto... | reverse complement strand
GTTATATCGAGGTTCTATTCCATACATTTTACTGTAACTTTGGCCGGGACATAGAATATCGTTCGTTATATCGAGGACTTCGTTAAATAGAGGTTCGTTAAATCGAGGTTCCACTGTATTTTGTTTCTGAGAAGAATGTATGCGACATGCGATAGTTTGTGTCAAAATCGTTGCAGAATGCAAGGAAGATATGTTGTTGGAGAGTGTAGCAATATAGGATGCGTAGAATAGAGTATTCCTCTTCATTCAATGCCTCTATCTCAATGAAACTCTAGCAGAAACGAGAAAAAGACCAAAGAAGTGGGCTGATCTGTGCGAAACTAAAGCCGGGATTTCTTCGATCTCGGGTTCGCCGCTACTGTAAAAACCTAGAGATTTTCATTGCCTGTGTATTCTTCTCTATCTCTAGTGGAAAGCTTGAAATCAAGGTACTCCATAAGACACGAATTTGGGATAAGCTGGTAGCCATCTCATTATTTCGAGCGCAAACGATCCTCCGAGTCCCAGACGAAACTATAGGTGAGGAAATTACACGGTAAATTAAATGCATCGCGTTTTTTGTACTTGAAATAGAGACTTGTCTCAACGAATAGTAAACGAAACCTACGTTCTACAACGACGCGAAGAAGTTTGTTGAGGCTTCGAACTGGTAAAGTAGCTATGTAGTTGTGGATTTTAATAAAAACAAACGCACGCCGGACGTCGCCGGTAAGCCGGCCGTGTTTCTCAATGGCCATTCCGAATACAGAATTGTTTTGTTCTTTTAGCTTCGTCTTTGAGGAACGAAATATATGTAAATTACAAACTTAGGGCCTCTTCATATGAGCCCGGTCTACCGGGCTAGCTCGGTTTCCGAGATCTCGCCTCGCCACTCTTTCCTCCGTAAAAATTTCGATGTGTTCATATGAGAAGCCGGGCTGGCCCGGTTACCGAGATCCCGGTTTTTGCGACCGAGATCTCGGTAACCGGGATAAAAATTCTTCCATATGAACACTCCAGCCCGGGTAACCGGGACGAAACTTTTTCGACAAAATAGCTTCGCTTTCGCAACATAGCGGCCAAATGGCATAATTTTTGTCTTGTATGTATTTCCACATTGGGAGTATGCGAATTAGCTTTATTAGTAAAGTTACAAGAGTCCAGAAAGCTACGACAGCCGCCAACGATACAAATTTATAGTCCACTATTTTGGTTGTGTTTCTTGGATTTCATCCCGATCTACCGGGCCGAAATTTCCCATATGAACAGACAACAAAATTCGTCCCGGTAACCAAGCCAGCCCGGTTACCGGGCTCATATGAAGAGGCCCTTAGAATGGATCAAGCATTTACAAATATATTGAGGAAAGTGAAACAAACGATTAAGATTCGACTCCATAGCTACCGACGGAGATTGTCGTGCTGAAAGAAGAATGCGCTTGTCAGTCAACCGAGACGCAAACTAACAAGTCGAGGACTCCCAAATTATTAGCGTGCGTAAAATGGACATTTCATTCAAAATAACAGTGAAGTAGAAATGTATTCATTTAACTGAAAGTATACTGAACCTCATTCAAGATCTTGTCGAAGGATTTTATGATTTCACTAATACGAAATACGCAAATTTGCGTAGCTTGTGTTCGTACACAGTAATTGACTATACATATACTACGGTCGGTCGACAATAACGAAGCGAAAAGTTACCTCACCTTCGAATATTGTTTGCCGACATCTCTGCTTATCTCTTATGTTAAAACTATTTTCAGTCATTGATCCGGAGAAGTAGGCAGGAGTGGAGTTCGACTGCATCGCATTTTAACTTGTATTTCTGGGGAATTAATGTTTGAATGTAAAAATGTTTTGACACTCCGACATTTGCACGTTCCGTAAGATCAAATTACCAACTCTGTGTTCATTGACATCTTTATAACTCTTTAAGAGCTTTAAGCTAACTCTTCAGTCATTATTTGTACCTATATAACCCATATGGACCGGCAAATTGTCCATCCCGGCCTGAATATAATTATACGACGCGGCGATCTCGACTGGTCACCCGAACTTCGAAATGGAATAAAAATATGTACATCGCAGCCGTCCAAATCGTAGCTGGACTCCGAATTGTAATGCTAAATGATACAGTTCTTTCACTTAAAGTTTCTGTCCAGTTTTGATAAAATATGAATCACAAATAACCCAAACATGTTTTAACTGCCCTCGAAGTTCAGTCAAAAGTCTCTCGAGTGTTTTAGCTCGGTTCCCGAAGTGACGTCACTAATAGCCCGACCCAGATTCCACTTTGCGCGGTCGTGAACATAGAAATTACATGTTTAAACGCCTGTAGAAACGCAGGGATTTTATCAATCGAGATAATTTTTTCGCTGAAGTAATCACGGAAACTAGTAGATTTTATTAAAGGAAAAAATTTGGGGGGGGGGAGTTAGTGGCACTTTAAGTATTACGTAACAAACAGCAATGCTATGACAGCTTCTAGAACATCAAAAAAGCTTTTCAGTACTACTCCCATCAAATTCAACAAGTTGTTTGTTGTCAAAATAGATCTTTCAGCGTTTAAGGCTCTAAATATACTGTTTGGTAGCTACCAAGAAGTATATTTAGACCTATTTAGAAAGCCGGCAGATGTTCAGTTGTTTCGTCAACGGGAAACGTAACTGAAACGCTACATGTCGATTTGTTTATCCTGAGTGGTGCGGGCATAACACCCGCCCTTAGAGATTTTAAAGATTTTGGACAAAAAATTCCGAGGCGAAGTATACCACTCGAAAGGCAAATTAATATCGCACATATGCTTTTATTTCCCACCTGTAATTATAAATAACCGAGACGCTAGAAAGGTAGAGCTTTTTTTTTTCGCTTACAGTGCTTTCTAACGCATATAGATAAGTATAATTGGAATGAATTTCTCCTACAAAAGGAAGCAAAGAATTTAGGTTGAATTGGGAACCTTTTGCAAAGAAACTGTCACCGACAACTACCCTGATGTTCCTTGGTAATCTGATCTCTCTTTCTCTATCAACAGGTACTTAACTTTCACAGTTGTGCACGTGCATTTGCCTCTAGGTTTTTAAACGAGACTTACGTCTCAGCTCGCTTTAAAATGCGCAAACTCGTCGCAAACTATTTTCTTTATGTCAGAAATATCTTCAATTTTGTTTCATTCAAATTCTCGGCTAGTAATGTGGTCAGAATAAACTTATTAACTGGATTATCTTTCTGTGAGAAAGCAGAACCAAATCCTGTGCTGCCATTAGCTACCCGCGATATCTCGCCCGCTCGGGATTGCCCGTTTCTCCCGTAAGTAAACTATGTTTTAAATGCCATATAATAAATTCGTTATTGACCAAGTTTTTTAGGTTATTAAGATGGATCGTGCCAGTCCATAAACCTTGGCCAATATCCGTCCTGGTCAATAACCCATTTATATGAAACTTGCGTCACTGTGAGTGAAATTATGATCTATTACGTAACCAACCTACTCGGCACTGGTGGGACTATTGCTTCTTGAGGCAGCCAATATCGAAACCGGAGTTTTAAAATAGAAACTATTCTTCAAGATATTCTTTGTACAGAGCATACTATTCTGGCGTGGCAAGCTGATTACTGAACAAAGCTATGACACGTAACGAGACGTAACATGAAGTTGGAATAATCACAGTTTCATTGGCAGTGGATAGAAATATTCTTTCTATTTCAAGTTACACCGCAAAGGAAACAGACATACAAACTGTGGATCGCATGAAAATGAATTTGTTTTGTGGAAAGGTGAGTGTATCTACAGTTTTGATTGTTTGTTAGTGTTTGATTTTCAGTTTTTCGTTATGACGGGTTAAAAAAAAGACCGAAAAGAATTACCTTTTTTTATCTGTTTTTCTCCTTCACTTCACATAGCAGCTAAAATGCCTTGTTTTATTTTATTTGATCTCTTTCGGTAAGCATCATACACACAGAAATAAAAGTAAATATATAAAATATACTCTTGAACTGCTGAATGAAGATTTGAGAGACCATCGCAGTAATGTAGGTAACTAAAACAGCTGCGTAAATAAAGCCTAACTGTCGTAAACGTTTGCTGTAATAAATTTTCCCCTTCTAACCCCAGTGGAAGAGGCTTCGTTTTGCAGACCCGGCCAGCGGGGAGACGGGGAGCAGTAACCCGAAAGATCGGGCAAAAATGTTCAACGTTTAACTGAAATAAAAACAAATCACGGTTGCTGCGTAGCACTTTGAATGAAACTGCATTCGTCGATAAAGTTTAGAAAAAGAGTTTACGTTTCTTCTTTGACAGAAAAAGTTTGGGAAAAACCCCTCATTAGTCTGAAAGGGCTTTTTCCCGAAACTTTTCTGTCAAATTAAAAACGAAACAAGCAATTTTTTGTAAACTTCATCGACGTATGAATATATGTTCAAACGTTTTTTGTTGCTAAATCTCATTTTGTGTTAAATCTCTTCTCTTTGTCGCAACGAACAGTGTGCGGCTCTTTACTTAAAATTATTTCCTTCCATTTCAGAAGCTTTGCGTCGTTATGTTGATAACCCAGATTTCTTCTCTACAAGCGCTTAACTGCCCCAACATCCATCAAAATGCTCGAAAGAAACTCGCATTTCTCCGTCGTGATTTCCTGTTTGTCGAGAAGCCTTCTTCCTCATTGCAGACAACGCTAGAAATTCCAAGACGTGTTAGTCGTGACGTGACAATGCCAGGCACCAGCAAGTGCCCTTGGAGATGGGCCCTAGATGACAACCCAAATCGTGTTCCGCGATTCCTGACCAAGGCCGTTTGTTCTTTTTGTGAGCATTACTGTCGCCCAGTGTTATTTCACCACAGAGGCCTGGTGCAGAGGTGTGACGTCAAAACAGGGGAAATAGTGTGGAAATGGGTTCAAGTCAAACTTCCGGTGGCTTTCGTTTACGGTTCCGAATCCTGAACGAAGACGATCCATAACCGACCTCTTTTATGGCTGCTTTTGCGTGGGGCGCGCTAATATTGGCAGCTAAACGACGAACCATACGTGGACTGGTCCATTCTAATTCCTTAGCGCAAGGATTCGACTTTGAATATGTATGAAGATAAAAACGATATGAACCTCGTCCAAAAGAATCGCTCGCTGTTCATTTTTAGCATGATTTTGGCCATATATCTTCTGCAGGACGGTTTTTTCTGTCCTCAATTCCCTTATTGTGACACCCACATGATATTTCGCATTTTCACTTTTTGTTCACAGTCACGCGTCGTGCATTCCGCAAACATTTGGATTTGAGTTTCATCTGAGGTCATTACCATGTGCGTTTAGTAGAAAACTAGCCTTCGTCAGCTTCGTGCTGGTTGCCCCATCTTTTATTTTTTTTCTGCTACAGACCCAGCTAGGCCGAAACAGCTATGAGCGGTTGTATTTTTGGCTTTCAGTTTGGACTGCCACGTTAAGTTTTATACGTAATACAATAGCTTTGCTGAATTGCTATTTAATAAGAACAGAATGATGTATTTTCTGTGCTGTCTTTGGAACAATATATATATTTTTGGAGTTATCATCCCCACTTTCATTCTTAGATTTTTTGTAACTCTTTGCACAGTCAGATTTTTGAGTCAAATCTATTTTCTTTTTATTTTAAAACAGTAAGCTGAATAAGCCGTTCTCCCTTTTAGTTCCTCTGAAAAAATGCTTCACAACGGAGTGTTTCGATATATACAGTTCAACACTAATTTGACCTCGCCCATTGTCACATCTCGAAGGAACCTTCTGCATTATACGAATTATCTTGTTATTTCCACTTTCCACTTTATCGTTGACTAGTAGCGCGCAGTACTTAATGGTTAGGTCGCGAAACCAGTACAACAGGCCCATAACTCCACGCGCACCGAGCTCAGACCAAAGAGGGCCAGCATTGTGAATTATTTTAGTCACCGTTTGCTAATCAAGTGCCAACAAGTGGATATCTATTGATTGCTGAAAGAAAACTTCTGTCGTTAAGCGGCGGTGAAGAGCAAACAACGCTGCAGTTTGCAATAAATAAGTCTTAATAAATTTAATGCCAGCTTGTGAAAACGGTTACAATATTCCTAACGTTAGACCCAGTTCATAATTCCTAGTCTGGGATATATTCCTACATTTTCATTAGGCCTGTTTTATGCATCGCATAGCCTTCAAATTCGAATAGATTTGAATCTATTTTCACGGACCACTTGATACGTCCTCGAAAATTGTTTTGATTAAAAAAATCCGACTATGATTCGGTGTCTGAAGCTGAGCTCGCATATTTTGGATACAATTCGATATAACAGCCAACGAACCGTGTTAAATAGTTTAAATTGGACGATGATATAAATTATGGCCCGCAGGCCCTACATTGCCGCGGTGGTAAGCTTCCACACCCAGTGTAATGATGCTAACTGTCAGGAGAACTTCACAGCGGTCAAACCAAAAATCAAACACCACTTCCGGTTTTTAACTTGCCTGGATTTTTGTAAGGGTTTGAAGGGAAAATGTGAGAGCCAGATTTTTGTAAGAGTCGTTGAAAAACGAGCACAGGTAAGTCAAGTTACAAGCTGTTAAACTAGCTGGATGACAATTATTCAATTTTCCATGCACATGCCCGCATAAGGCCTGACTTTTCAGAGGCTGTGGGCGCTTTCCATTCAACCAAAAATCCCGAAATCTTCGAAACGGGGACAAATGGTACAGACATTTCCTAGGAAGGGTTCCAGAAAATCCGGAAATTGTTAAATTTCCGAAAAGCGAACCATTCAACCGAAAAATCCTGAAATTCCAGAACGAAAATCAAATGGAACAGAAATTTTTTTTTCGAAAATTTGGGTACACCTCGCGAGGTTGTCCTCTTTTTCGGAAATTACTTAAATTCGCAACTTTCTATTCAGCGCGAGTTCTTTTGGCCACGATCACCGCGATCATCCATACAAAGATGACGGCGACGCGTATTCGAAAATGGATTAGTATTTTACTTGCCACTTGTCTGTCGATGAATACTACCAAGAGATAAATTCGTCAAGAAAGCGTTTAATTCCAACAAAAATAGTGCCCCCGCGGTGAACTTGTTTGTTTTGCATAGGTTGGCTAAGAAATGTACAGAGATTTATAACGCATGCAGAGGCGTTGTACCGCTCATTAAACCCTTTGTTTTGCGACGTTTTCGCTGCCGTTGTGGTTTCTGTGAAGTCCCTGCTGTCATGGGCTATAAAAAGTCGCCGTGTCGACGGATCAGTGTTCTGTGAGCTACTATATTTGCGATTTAACTTAGAAGTCCCTGAAAAATTCCAAGCGCACAAAGTGCGGCTTATCGTTTTCCACTCTGGTGCATAAACCGGAAAATTCTGTTCCATTCGTCCCATGCAGAAAATTTCCGGAAATTCACACCGAAATTTTTGGTCGAATGGAAAGCGCCCTGTGTTACCTTAGGCATTCAAGGCCTGTATGTGGAAGATTCAGAAAATAATGACGTTATCTTGGGGGCTACGCACGCGCAGTTCGCTTGACCGTTGTGAACAAAGGGACTGGATGTGCGGTTTTAAACTCTTAGCGAACAGTTAAATTTTAGGCGATTTCTCAGCTACAGTTTGAGGTAGCTCATAGTAAATGACTAAAAAATTATATCCATGGAGAAAATATTTAAATTCGAGAGAGAGATATCGAGGATATCGAGGTTCAATTGTCAGTAAATTTTGCGGATCTTGAGTGTCAGTTCATAACTACCTCTTGACCGCCACCTGTCAAAGACAGCGTCATAACTTCCGGAATACAAGTACGTCTGATGTGATTCTTTGTTTCGGAAGACTCTCGTGTGCTCGTGCTTTTCATTGACTGGATAATATAAATCGCAAACTTGACGAGTGCTTCGACGAAAATTTGCCAAAACCGACACAGCCGGCAAAGCGACCAGATTCCAATTTGGCTTGTCATCCCTTCACGCATAACACTTGTTTTAGCGTGTGAGCAACGTCTACCAAGTCACTCTGTGCCGCCATGACGTCATCGATATCCTTATACGCCATTGGTGTTTCGTCAATGACGTCAGCGTCCTTACGACACTCCACGCCTTGTGTCGCATTCACGTGATCATCAATTGTAAACATTTTCTTGGCTTTGGTTCGAGACATGCTTCTTCCTGCACCGTGGCTACAACTGCGGAGAAATTAAATAGAATCATTTAGACCGAGCATAACAAACAGTGCTGCATTTGAGTGGTCACATACGAAGGTTTCATCCGTAGACGAAAAAGATACTGGTCACCTATTTGAACTCCTACGCTGGAAAAATCTAGCTCGCTAACAGCAAATTCGAAGAGCTACGATCGTTTACAGGTCTGTGCACGGGTTATTTTAGGACTATCTAAGTTCTAAATTTGAAAAGCGATAAACCGCATATAACCTGAGGGACTCCGAGAATAAACTCAATGTTCCATTGCCGCGCACAAACTATTACAAAAATAGCTTTAGCTATGGTGTCGCCATTCTTTGGAACAGTCTTCCTTGTGACTATGGGGAGCAGAGACCCTTGGGCAATTCAAACGTCTACTCAAATAAGTTCTGTAAGGCACGGCATTCGTGGAAAGCAACTTTTCTTGTATTTTTCTGTGTAATTTAATATTATCTATCTATGTAAAAAGTTGAAACCACCTCTTACCGCATAATAAAAAATAACATGCAGTTAAAAGCACCGAACATTTAGTGAGCCCGGAGTCTTCAGGAAAGGGTTTACACTGGTTTGCTGGAACCAATGGCGTGGCTGACGTCACACGAGCTGACGTCACAAGTGCAATTTCTGATTGAAGGATAAGAATCGGAACCTCTTCGGGTTTACGACGATTTGCTGTGAAATTTCACTGTTTTCCGAAACTTCAAAACATACCTGTGAAAAGCTTCAGGATTTCCTTTGCCCTTGACAATGAACGACCGTGCTCCCATGGATCCCGGTATGATTCCTAACTCTCCGTGACGAGCAGAAACCTGACGGTTAAGGGAAATTCAAAACAATCGTCCTTCGCTATTTTCCATTTCTAAATCGGCAATAACGACAATAACGTCCGTATGGCGGGAAAACTAAAAGTTCGCATACTTGAATACTTATCTGCGGGACATTATCTGATTTGAGGAACGATGTTAGCTCCTGCCGTTGTCCATAAGCGTGCGCGTTACCTTCAAGTTCAAAGGGAAAATTATTCTGATTTTTGGATTAAAATAGCTAATTTATCTGACAACTGGCCTTCATATTTTATGAACGATACTCAGCGGAGCAGCGCCTCGTTCATTATCCGATCTCAGAAAACTCAGGCTCGTTGTCTCATTAAGGGACTCGAGACGAAAACTGAAAGGTCTGAATACGCAAAATTAGAAAACTTGGGGTCTCGCTTGAGATACATCTAAATACTCGACGCCAGATTCCTTTTGCGTGCAAACAAGAACTATCACTTGCGATGCAGTTCTACCAGGGCACACTTAAATTCATTGAGACTAGCAACATCGCTACATCCTTCACTTGAGCATTACAACTAACTTACTGCTCCTTTCCTCGTTAGAAACACGTCTTTTCCGAAATGCGTTTCCACCTTGACGTAGTTGTGATGACAATTGACAGCCTTGCTCGATGGATCCACATCAAATGGCGGCATATCTGCACATTCATGCGCCGCTCTGAGTACACTGGACATCATTATGTTGCGGTTGACACGAGCAAATTTTTGCGCCCATGTCACTGCAAATACGTAGTCTTCAAAGTTCTTTGAGCCCTCACTGAGGTATGCTAGATCTTTTTCAACCTGGGAAGGGTAAAATGAAACAAACCATACAAACTTCTCGCCTTCAAAAGTCATCAAAAGTTTTAATAACCCCTATTTATTTTTTTTCCTTGCACATTTTTATCCTTGCACTCCATATTCAAGTCACGTGGTACATCTATACATGACAGTTATCACGAGACAATCCTCTTTAGTATAATGCCAATAGCATTCAGTCACCAATGCCGTTCTCTGATTGGCTACGCTAATCACTATCTATTCTGTTTTAGTAGAATTCTACTATGTAGGATACTAATGCGAATGCTACAATCTGATTGGCTAAGCCATTGCACACTATCGGCCATTAGTGTGCAGTGGCTTGGTGTGGTCGACAAAATTGCAACGTTTCCTTGTTTCTCCGAAGTTTTGAAAGAACATTTAGAAATAAATAGATACTCAAATTCCTGAGAAGACTAAAAGGAGGACATTTACGGTTTCTTGAATTAAAAAAGCTCGAAATTTTTGAAAGAAGCTGATAAGCGCGCGTACACAACTGCAAATGCCAAATTGACAATTCAGTCCGCGCGAACTCTCCAAAGCGTGAAGTTTAATACTGAGACCAGAAATAATTGGAATCGTTATTTGAAGGAAAGTCTAGTTAGAATTCTACTAAAACAATTACATTATTTGCTCTCGATTTCTACGAGGTGATAGTTGATTCGGTCCTCGGCCTCATCAACTATCACTTCATAGAATTGTTTAGTAGATAGTGAGTAACCTAGCAGTGTACCGTTGTGAACAAAATGGCGGCCCCCCAGGCCCTCTCTTTGCAATGCTGCTACAAATATTTGTAGGTTGGACAAATTAGAAACATTTTGCACAATTTGACTAACTTTGCCCCGTAACAGAGCCACAAAACTGCGAAATACGTTGCACGAAACGTTACATGCAAACCATCAACCTTTTAGACAAATGTCATAGTTATTGTACCTTCCACATTATAACAGTGAGATATTAGTTTTGAAAAAGTGCTTATACCTTTACTTGTTTGTCTAGTTTCAGCATGTCATTCTTGGCAAGCTCAATGTACACTGTTCCAATCCTATTCCCTGGCCCACGTGACCCTGAATGCAGCATGAACCACACCCTGTCCTCCTCGTCAAGACACATCTTAAAGAGAATTAAAAACAGTTGAGATAAATTTCAAAGAAAAAATGCCAGTCCTAAAAGAGTGACAGTTTTCACTTTCTAGGGAGATCCTATCATTGACGACATACTGTTTTACTGTTCTGTTGGGTGTCTTGTGAGCTACTGTATCTCGCATAATTTCACTGAAGCATCATTCAGAACTCATCAGCAATATTATTCACATGCCAGCTGCTTTACTGCAAGGAAACCTAATCATCATAATGTGTGCTTCCAGAAAATACCCACACCCCCACCCAAAGGAGGATTATTAGGAAGTTTAAACAAACCACAACAGCAACTGCAATGACAACCTCACTAAACAAAAGGTTTAATAAGCAGAACAATTGTTATGCAGTGTGTTATAAATTATTCTACATTTCATAACCGTCCTCGGCAAAACAACAACGTGAAATGACCAAATTTTGCATATCTTGAAGAACATGAACCACAATGGCTAATTTTTTTGTATTTTCTTATGGAATTGATCACTGGCATTACATCTTTAGCTTGAGTAGGGATTAAGACCACTTGAAGTAGTGAGCAGATCTAGATAATTCCATGGTAAACTATAAAATCATTTTTTTCCAGGTGTCGTCCCTGGCATCACCATCGTCATTTCTTAAGCTCTCTGTTGGAAATTCCAAGGAGGAGGGGGGTAGCAAGAGCCAAAATTTTCAAAGGAAACTGTGAATCAAAACTGGAATTTCCAGGGGGATAGGGTGGGGGGTTCAAACCAAAACATCCTTAGTGGGAGGGGTATAGATATTTTCTGGAACAAAACAATGTTGACAGCAACATT
>Ga0126338_10003033_pt1 | contig 11711 bp, 3 predicted proteins | sample OrbCmetagenome_2_FD_92529 | JGI IMG/M metagenome (GOLD analysis project Ga0126338, IMG submission 92529) | Coral microbial communities from Petempiche,Puerto Morelos, Mexico - Orbicella C C metagenome | ecosystem: Host-associated > Invertebrates > Cnidaria > Coral | place: Petempiche,Puerto... | reverse complement strand
GCCACCAAATCCGCAAGATGTTCCTCAGGCTCTTATTGATAAACACTTGCAACTTCTGCTCCAATCCCTTGGTCAGCCTCCAAGTTTCAGAACCATACAAGAGCACCGCCTTCACATTTGTCCGAAAGACTCTCAGCTTGGTCTTGGTTGTTAGTGCCGTGGATCGCCATATTGGTCTCGGCATCGCAAATGCCTGTCCTGCCTTTCCAATTCGTTCCTGAATGTCCTCGTCAGTACCTCCCTTCTTGCTTACAATGCTCCCAAGGTACCTCTGCTTAGATAGTTTTATTATATTTTGATTTGTTTAAGAGAACTGTCAGTTTTACAAAACACTGACTGAGTTAGTTTTCATAACTGCAGTTACATGAACAGTGATGTTAAAAGTGGATCTTTTTCAAAACTGATTACTGAGTATTGAGATAATGAGAAAGTACTTTGCCTTAGTTGTTTAAAGGCTTGGCATGTGTTTGGCTTATTGCACTGGGATCTGAGCTGCTTAACGTCTTTGCATTTGTTTTTGACATTATGCTGTGTCATACAGGAACAAGGCATTTTTAAAGGTGTGTTTTTTATAATTTGGCATTCCAAAGTGTACATACTGCTGTTTTTGAACAATGAAGGAGAAATGTAGCTGGCTAAGAACCCTGATATGGCCACTGTTACATCACCTGGTGTATCGGCCAAAACATTAACAGTAATTAATGTACTCTCAGTCTGAGATATAACAACTTTTGCCAATTTACAAGTAGTTAATTGAAATTCTGAAAATGCATTGTATGCTCTGCAGTGCAGCCAGCTTATTTTTGTGGAGAAAACTGTTATGGTTGCTCATCTAGGGGCATTTAATCCTTTTTTTTGCTACTGTGCCAGGGAATTTTGCCATTTTTGGAAAAAAAAACGCTGAACCCATGGGCGCTACTGGAATAGACCATATTCATATTCCCGGTATTTGACTGGAACTAGCTTGCAATGGAGGCTCGTGCGAGGGAATATCATTAAATATAGATAAATGTCATTTGCATTTGAAAGGACTCCCCATGTTAGCCTCATTTGCAAGCTAGTTCCAGTCCAGTACCGAGAATGCGAATGTGGCCTATTGACTGATGCATAAGCCGCTACTAATGATAGGTAGTTTTCATAAATATTTTTGTCATTTAATTTTATTGTTACTCAAATGTATTTCTTACTTGGTTAACTAGTATGTCATATTTTCTTGAACTGCCTACACTGTGGAAATCAGTGGTAGTTAGTAAGATCTAGTGAGTGTTTTCCCGCTAGAGATGGATGGACAAACCATCTTAGTGTGAAAATGGCCCATGGGGGATACTCCCCAAAATGTGTGATTTTCCCGACTGTATTTATGACCTGACCAAAAATTCAATTTCCTTTTTATGACTTGACACAGTTGCTGTAAACATAATTTATGAAGCACTTTTGTGGATGGTCTTATTGATAATGATAAAACACTAGATTCTTCTAAAAAAAACATACCCAGTTCAAGACTAGAGTGCAAAAGCTGTACCCTACTTAATACCAAAACAGCTGAAACTGGTACCCTATAATAACCAAAACAGCTGAAAAACCCAACCCTTTGGGGCTGGACATACCTATATAGCCCATATAAAGGAGTGTCTCCCTTCCCGTGGGGAAAATGGGATGGTGTTCATTACAGACAGATAATGTATCTTACCTATCTGTGTAACTGGTTGTCTATTTCAATGGATGTTGAGATGGATGACAAATAAAGCCTGGAACTAGAGAGGGTGCATTGAGTTCTGGGAAAGAAAACATGGTGCCTAAAGTTGGGAAGAAGAAGGTACAAAAGACAGCGCAGAACACCTGGAAAGAGGATAAGGTCTTCCTTTTCCCAACCATTTTGTCTTCTTTGGAAGACAGAGACCCTGTAGTGGGGGGTGCTGGTAAAGGGGCAATACATGTACTGACCCTATTAATGGACCATACAGGCAGGCTCCACTCAGAAGGGGTCCTTTTTCAGGCTGGAGATTTTTATGTTGAAGTTTAGAATTTAAGGCAAGAAGAACAGTCATTTAGGTATTTTATATGTGACAGGGAGGTGCAAAGGCCTTTTGGGGGTTTGAAATCAATGATTTGTACATGTTTAGAGTAAAAATTCTGGTAGATCTTTTCTGGGTTGACCATTTCCTCCAGCAGAGGGGACTCTTTTCTAGGGTCAGTGAAAGCATAGCGTAGGTAGTATGTGAAAGGAGTAACTTTTTCTATATTTTTTCGTTTACATCTTTTCTGATGAAAATGGCATGGTATTTAAAAGGGTTTTTACGATAACTGCAGAAATTCTTGCACGCTCATTAGCTAATTTTTATTGTCAATAAGCGGACAGACACATGAATTTATAATTTATGCGATGCGTCAACAAGCGAGAGCGGACAATTTGACAATTTGTTATCGTAAAAAACAAATTGATGTCAGTTTTTAATGTGTCTGCCCTGTTATTGACAAGTAGTCTACTACTTTGACAATGTTATGATGAAATTCATGATCAGTAACAGGACAGACGCATGAAAAACTGATGTCAATTTGTTAAATTGTAATCATGCCTAAGCACAAACCCATTGGCAGCTATTGGTCCATCTGTCTCATGGGAATAACTTGAAAGAGTTTATCCGTCTCGAATTAAATAAAAAAAAATTACATCAAGACGAATAATTCATGCAACGGTTATCCATCTTTAAATTTTAAATTACTAACTTTGCATTTACCCAAGAGGGTAGCATTGCGTGACAGAGAGAGGCTTGGTTGCCTAGGTATTGCACCATCTTTCCAGAAGATGGAAGTGATAAACACTACTGTGTGGAAGCTATTTCGTAGCTTTGGTACTTCTTCTTGAAGCCTTTCGGATTCATCGTTATTTAAATCAAACTGTAGGAAAATCTAGCTTACGTTGATCAGACATATTCGTCGCTAAATACACATTACGAACTGGCAAGCTGGAAAAATTCCTCCTGTAAACTTCGACGTGTATGAAACATGCATAACGGTGATGTACTAGGAGACGAGGGAAGAAAGACTTTGAATGCTTGTGTAAAGGTGAAGATTTACGGCAAACCAAAAACACGGAGATATGACTGGAAGACAGCAGTGAGCCGATTGTGCGGTTGTTATGTGGGTCAGTATCCATCTCACTGTCATAACCGCGATTTTCAATGGCGTTTTAAACATTTTCAACAGCTCTTGCTTCCTACTGAAATGGACAGGTCGGGAAATCCTCTAACGAACAGTACATACAATATTGTTGATATCCACAATGTACTGGTTAGATTTGATGGAAGGAGATGTGTTGAAAAATACCCAGAGGAAGGCCCTGGATCTGACAAACTGAGTGTCTTAATTGATGAACGAAGAGCTGATGTTGAAAGAGAGTACAGGGAAGCCATGGCTGACCCAGATGGTCGACTCAGATATTCCTGGGTTGTTGCACAGCGCCGAGTGAGGGATTGCTTTGCTGGAAACTTTCCAGGGGATCGATTTACACTCTTTCATGCACTAAAGAATTCAGAAATGAAAAAATCGTTCACCATTATTGACATTTACAATGCTTTTTGTTTTTGGGATGAACGACGAAAAACAGCTGATGAAAAAAGAGAGGCTTTAGTAAAAGAGTATGAAACTGCTGCCAATGCTGATGCAAAACATACACTTCATAAATATTCTTCCCATGACGCAATACAACGCCTGAGTGACTGTAGTTTTGACTATCCAGGCAAATCAGATTTTAATTTCTTTCCTCGCGAAGTAGATGCAAGTGGCAAGTCAATTCAGAGTAATTATGACATTTTCTACATTCACAAAGCATTTCTTCAATTTGGTGGGAAAAAACTGCTTCAACAGTATCCAGAAGAAGGGCCTGGATCTGATGAGTTGAAAAAGTTAATTGATGAACACAGGGAAAAATTGGAAGAAGAATATCAGAAAGCCGAAAGCCATGTACCATTTTACTATTATTACCATGAAGTTGGTGATTACAGTCTACGTCAATATTCCCTGAGTGAGGCAGAGCGTCAAGTGAGGGATTGCTTTGCAGGTACCCTCATGTGGGATACAGAAATATTTCCCGAGAAGGAGAAAGATGAAAGTGACCAGACCTATGACATTTTTGATATTAAAAAGGCAATTGATCATTTCGATACCAAAACATTCCTAGATGCATGTAAGTATCCAAACAAGCAAGAGCCAGGATATGATGAAAGGAAGGAAAAGGTTGATAAGGAAAGGGCTAGGATTGAAAAAGAGTATGAAGAGGCCACCAGAAATATTGAAATTGATCAGGGCTCAGGATTTATCATTCATAATCATTTCATAATCACTAACAGGCATGTGATTGAAACCCATTTGAATGATACTGGGGGGCATGAAATTTGCATTTCAAATGCGGCAATTTATGTTCTGCCCTGCACAGTCATTCACTATGATCCAGGGAAAGATTTGGCATTACTTTATTGTCAAGATCTTAATCTAGAGCAGTGTAGAATTTGTCCATTGCAGTTATCTAACCAGTCATTACTACCAGGCATGTCAGTTTTTGCTTTTGGTTATCCCATGAGTCACACAGAAGAAACAGCTCTCTTTGTGAGTGGCAATGTCTCTGGTTCCAAGAGCACCTTAGCAGGTCATTCAATGATTGTATTGAATTGTTCACTAAACTCTGGCAATTCAGGTGGACCAGTGTTGTGCTGGGTCAATGGTCAACTAAAGGTGACTGGTGTTGCAACACAGAAGCATTTCAAAGAGATTTTAACGTTGGAAGAAAGGCAAACTATTGAAAATATACGTGAATCATTGCAAACCCATGTCATTTCTGATTTGCCAGATTATGTCAAACTACAGGATAGATCAGTAAGTGATTATTACCAGGACCCAAGGACTCGTCAGACTCCAATGGAATTACTGACATTAAAACTGTATGATGCCTTGGAAACACACTCTCAGTTTAATTTAGGTAATGCCTTACCAGGAAAGTTGGTGGTGGACTTTATCAAAGATTCTATCAGTGAATATACAGGAGAGCATAGAGAGGAGTTGGCTGAGGTAGTTAAACTGGCCAACAATACTGATAACACTTTGCAGTCTGTTCATACTGTTGCATCTAATGAACAGTAAATATCTGCTCATTAGACACATCCTTCAGTAGCTTTTGTTATTAATTATTTTACTGACAAAATTATAAATCTTCATTTGAATAATTGTAACATGGCTAAACACTGGAGGGAGTTTTAACTATGTCCTAAACCAATGGCTACTTTATTAGCATGCTGTGGTACATATTAATGCATTTAAAAATAATTCCGTCAGTTTATCAAATATATCAAGATTTGAAGGTTTCAAAGATCTATTTACCAGCATGTAATCAGATATTTTTTAACTTCAGTGACAGGTAAATTGCAGTGGTGGGCCTAGGAAGAAGCTCTACCCCCTAAAAAAATTTCTTTGCCTCCTTCCTGCTTTTCTTTCTTGGAGCAAGAAATTTGAGGGTTGTCCAATACATGTGATCAAAGTTGGGCCATCTCATCCATGGCTAAGATGACCCCCTGTTCCTTCTACATTTGAATACCTTAGGACCTACACTGCAGTGTCCGTGCAATTGAATGATGATGAAAATGACACTTTGTACTTTATTTATTAATTATTGATTTCTTAATAAGCATTATCTTAAATGTTGTCCTTGTAATTCAATCTTTTGCATTTTTTGTAAATTATCATACTTCAAAGGTACAAAAGCAGTAATTTTGTAATAATATTACTCTAATATGTTCATAGTTTGGTATTTTTTTCAAATCCTTTTTGTATGACAAAGGAAAAGTAACAATAAATAAGAAATCAGCACCACAAACCATGTCCTTAGTGTTGGTAGATACACTTTTCCTCTCTCCATTAGTGTCTATGGTGGCCCTGTGGTAAGCGAACTACACTCCAGATCAAGCTGTCTCTTGGTTTAAGCCTTGCTGTGTGGGGTCACCATGTAGTGTTCTTGGGCAAGACAACTAACTCTCACAGTGCCTCCCTCTTTCTCTCTCTGCTGAGGTGTATAAATGGGTACTGACAAATTTAATACCAGATATAAGGCTCAAAAGGCTCTTAAACGTGTCAAATATTCACTGGTAGTCTAAACATTTCAGGCTTAGCTCTTCAGTAGGTGGAAGAAGTGCTAAGCCCCAAACATTTAGATTACCAGCGAATATTTGACACTTGTAAGAGCCTTTTGAGCCTTATACAGTATCTAATTTATCAGCAGTGTTACGCATCTTATGAGTTTTTTGCTCACTCCTACTGAATTTGAATTTAATACCAGGGTGGGGTAACCCTACAATGGACTAGCATCCCATCCAGGGGGGAGTACAAATGAATATAATCCATACATGAGCTCACTGAAAAGCACAGCATTTTTCAAATGGCAATGCTTTTCAGTTAACAACTGATTCATAGTTTAGAGTGCATCATCAAGTGATAATACGTTTAAGAAGTTTGGAGACCACAAGAGAAACATAAGAGTTGTTGGATATTGCGAACATCTTGTATACTGTCAGTTGAGTATCAGTGGATACTATCAGTTGACATCTCAACTGAGTGTAAGTCGATATATTGGCCAACACTTGGTCAATATGTCGACCGAGAGTTAGCCAAGTGTCGGTCTCCATGTTGTTCAACTTGGTATACCATTGCTCAACTGTCGGTGGTGTATCGGTTGAGTGTCACTGTTATTTAAGAAATAGAAAACGTGTACCGTGTATCTATCGAGTCAACAAGATTGGAAGTTTGGGAGAACAAGAAATGCTGTGGGAACACAAGCCGCAGACGAGTGTTTCCAGTGTTTTCAAGTTCTCCCAAACTTTCACGAGTGTTGCTGTAACTCGATAGAAACACGGAGAACATGTTTTCTATTTCTTTTAGAAAACACCACAACAAAAAAGTAAAACAGCTTGTTAACTTTGATTACCAAAATGTAAATTCTCTTTACTTGTGCCATCATTGCGTCAACAGCTCGTGCTAGTTCTGTGTTTCTATCAAGTTATAGAACACAATTTTTAACCAATCAGCATGCTCAATTTCTTAGGACTGTTTTCTAAATGTGTATTGTTAACCGTTTTTTTTGCTGAAATGGCAGCCCTCCTAGCCCCTCGCCCTTACCAACAGGGGATGTGACAGAAGAGTCTCCATGCCCAAATATTGATTGAGCAAGGATACAGCTCAAATAGCCATCATTTCATGAGAGTAGTGTTGGCTGAGTGTCGGTAAAGTATTGACCAAATATTGTCTGACTTGCATGTCCATAATGAGGCAACCAATGTCAATCGACATGTCAACAGAGTGTAAGTCGACATAACCTAGTATTGGCCAATAAGTTGACCAACACTCAGTGGACCGATAGTGTCTGTCAATACTTGGCCGACAGATGACTTAAGTACACAAGATAATAGTTGCTTGTGGTGCAGCTGAGAGCAACTCTACCTTCTTGAGTGCTCTCCAAACTTCCCAAGTGCATCATAACTCAATGATGCACAGCACAACTAAGGGCATGAATTATAACATTGCCAATGGAAATAATTTTCTCTGCTGAAGCAAAGTTAACTTTGCTCACATCGTGGGTGTTGGATTTTGATGCACTCATACACATACTAAGTTTGACATTGCAGCTTTGCTAGGTATGCTATAAGAGTTATTGAAAAATAATATATTGACTGATAATAACTGAATTGTGATTTGCCATTAGTCAGGGGGAAAACTGTTCAGTTTTGATGTTATTCTGGACTATTTACGTCAAATTATCAATTGCCAAGCAACATATTAGACTTACTGTTAGGTGATCTATTTGCAAGCTCTCCGAATGACATGTATTTGATTTATAAAGAGATGTATGCCTTAAACAAGAAACCTGCTGACAATTCTAAGCGTCTTTCTTAGCAATGACCACAAATTCTCGATTTCCTAGTAGCTAGTACAGCACTTCAGATGGACGTTTTTGCAGTGGGCAGGTCTGGATCAAAAGGTCTCTGTTGTTAAATTATAAAAATCACATCCATGTAGTGACACTATGTGTTATCTGTTTATATCTGTTTAGGACAAGAAGAAAGCTAAGCCTGTGGATTCAGATGATGACAGTGATGAGAAGGTATGCATTAGAGAGGGGAGGGTGGCTGCAGTTTGACATGAGCAAATCCCTTTTCAGTGTCAGGTCAGATGACCCAGGACTGTCTTTAGATAGATCTAGCTTCCATATTTCATTCTTTTTTGAAGTTATACAGTAGACCCAACAACAACTCAGGATAACTGGAAAATTGTTTGTTTTTTGAGACATTGAGATTGACAAGAGAAACAGGCTTGAAATTTGAAAAAAGAACACTGGTGGTTAATCAAGGAAAAAAGGTTACATTGCAGGTTTAAGAGGGTGCAAATTAAAATAGTTGCAATGAACCTGTCACCAAGTTGATACCAGTTTGTGACTCTCTTCACACTATTTGTTATTTAGTCAACTCAATAGCAAATTCAACAAGTTTTACCAATTTTTTTTTATTAAAACTTTATTGGTTTGCTGCACTTTCATAGTAATCTAGTTCTAGACATGTTAATAGTAACTCTGGATTATTTCCTAAGTGTACATTTGTATTTTATTTGTAGAATATCGATGAACAAGATTTTGACTCACACATGCGAGATAAAGTGCGAAATAAACTAATGAAAAGAAAGGCAGATAATGATGATGATGATAATGATGACGATGAAATTAAAAGAAAACAACAATCTGCAATGAGGTTAGTAAACAACAACTGTAGTCTGTTCATATATCCTCTATTTTCTCTGAAGTTTTGTTGAGATTGAAAAAAATATGAAATGCTTGGGATTTAAAAAGGAGAACTAATTGGTTGGCAGAATAGACTGAGCACACAGGGCTGGGACCCTCTTGAGCTGTTGCCATGGATACAGATGTGGTAGGCTGTAATTCAAGAAGGGCATGGTTAGGTCCTTTTTAAATGTAGAAAAGTTGTCCATGAGAGTCACCCACTCCCTCAAGTATTTTTTACACAGTGTTAACATGTGTATGAAAAAAACATATCTGCTCAGTGAGAGGTAACTTGGGCCTTTCCTGTTCATGCATGCTACATATGTCTTGACTTGTCTCTTGTAGGTGAAATTAAAATAGCCAAAATGTTGATTTATCACTTTGGCTCACCTTCAGGGTCAACCCTTCGTCAATGGTATGAACCTGCTTCTGAGCCAACTTTAAGATTTCTCATGTAAACTGCCACGTAACATGGAAATGTATGATTATGAAAAATCTTCTTGGGATTATTTTAAAGGTGAGCCCTGTATCAGGGACAGCAGACCCTTCATTTGCACTTGTTACCTGGGCCTAGCATGTGAGAGGAACTATTTGATTAACAGTTACCTGCAAACCTAGCTTGTGAACCAGCCAGGGTCAAAATTTTGCCAAATTAGTAAATGGTAACTGCAGAGATGTACCCATGTTTTAAGTGTTTTATTGATATTATAAGTCAATTTTCGAGAAAAAATCTGGTACTTCCCATTGAGAAATTTCCGTCTCTTGTACTACCAGGGAATGCGATATGGTTACAACGCCTTGCTATTCAATTTATGCTCTATTATCTGCCAAGTGGTCACTCACGGGAGGTTTAAACAAAAGAAAATTTGAAACTTTTAGTTCTAAAAGTGGCCACGGTCGCTTACAAGAGGTGGTCACTTACAAGAGGTTCCAAATATAGTGATTTGACTTGGAAGCTTTTGTTATTTTGGAAAACTGGCCACTGAGGAGAGGTGGTCGCTTACGAGGGGTGGTCACAACCGGAGTTTCGACTACAGTAGGCATCTACATGCAGGCTGCTGCAGACGAAACTGCCCTGATTGCTTACTTGCTAGTGTAACACTTAAAACCAGCAACAAGTGATCTCCATTCCTGTCTGTCCTTAACCAACATCTCTGTGCCAGCCCAACTCCTCTTCATCTCTTTACACAGGGCTTCAATAGTGCCTTGTCCTTGTATATACTCTTGTACTTACAGTGTTGAGTTCTAGAAAAAGGAGGGCATATAGGAAACCCAACAAGATTGGCTACCTGCCCTGACAAAAAATGGAAAATGTGTGAACGCCCAGTTTAACTCCATAACCCTCCCCATCCCCCCCCCCCCAGCCCCCCATATCCCCCCTCTTCCTGGTACAAGACTTAAACTCTGCACCTTTGGTACATTGCTATGGATTATCAGCAGCAGATCCATTCACTCATTTGCAGCCAGTCTGCAATGATAGATGAAGCTCTGGGCCGGGTTGTTCAAAGTCCGATTAAGATACCCAGAATTAGCGAGACAATTTCATTTTTGTAACTTCTCGATTAGGTTTTCGCTTTATATTGTTTGTCCTTCAACTTTGAGTTTGAATAGTCTCAAACTACACAAAACAAAAGCAGTGAAAAACATTTTTACACAAGAAAAATTAATACCCCACGTAACTTTTAATCCTGGGTTAACGTTAACCGGCTTTCGAACAATCCGGTCCTGAGTATAAGATTATTTGTAGCCATCCAGTGAACATCTGTGCATTTTTTTGTGTTCTTGCGCCTCAAAATAATGTTATAGATCACAATGAAAATTAAAAAAAATAAAATAAAAATGTATGCCAAATTAGTTGCCAGTAGTCCTTAGACAAACCACAAGGCTTCTGTGTGATAAGGTCTTGATATAAGTGTATTATTTGCTCCTTAGACTATTATAAAGCCTGAGCGACATTGCAATTTGTTTTCCTTTAGCAAGCAGCAAGAAGATTCTGGATCCAAGATCCCTTCTGCCCGTGCCGAATATAAACGCCTTAAGCGAGAGATGATGGAGACAAAAACAAAGAAAGACGAAAAAGAGAAGACATCCTCAGGTAAAAACCATTTGAATTTATCAATACAGAGTTGAATACGGTTTGAGGACTATTTCTCAAGGAAGCTCGAGACGAGCACGAAACGCGCGTCGCGTCTCGCGCGTGTCTCCACTGTTGCGCGGAACTACTAGCTAAGTCACTTGTTCCTCAAGCTAGTGACGCTGTTTTTGCAATAGAATAGTTTATTATAGGCAGCTTACGCACCGGTTTGAGTAGTACGTTACAGGGTTGAGGAGTGTTTAAGTGTCATTATAACAAAGCAAGGGGAACATGGAAACTACACGCCTTTTTAAAAAGAATCAGGCAAGGCTGAATATTCTTATTTTTCTGCTGATTTTAGGCTGAAAATATTCTTGTGAATATTCTTTGATTATACTACGACATTTCTGTTTTCGAATGTATTTGGTGTCTGGATGGTGTTAAAGTAATTTTGGGGCCAGTCTGTAGGTGTCAAAGCCTGATATGACGCACATGACTTTTTGCGGAAATGTTATCAGTATCGAACATACGACTAGCGCTGTTTTTGTTGTTTTTTTGGCTTGTTTTGCCATTTAGGGAAAGGAAGAATTTTATACGGTTTAGTGAAGAGCTTATAATTGTACTGTATTTTATTTTACCTATTTTTAACACAAAAAAGTTAGTATTCTTTTCAAAATCTCAACCCCCATTTTATTCTTAAAATTTCTCAAATTTCAGCCTGATATTCGAATAAGATCTAATAAAACATATAAACTTAGAATAAAAAGCAAGGGTGTATACACATAAAAATGACGTGCAAATAGAGTTTCCCTGGGGGGGGGGGGG
>Ga0126338_10003031_pt1 | contig 11714 bp, 6 predicted proteins | sample OrbCmetagenome_2_FD_92529 | JGI IMG/M metagenome (GOLD analysis project Ga0126338, IMG submission 92529) | Coral microbial communities from Petempiche,Puerto Morelos, Mexico - Orbicella C C metagenome | ecosystem: Host-associated > Invertebrates > Cnidaria > Coral | place: Petempiche,Puerto... | reverse complement strand
TATCCTACTGAGGAGATTAAAGAATCTGTAATTCTGCCAGCTATGTAATTGTTGATTGTCCTTTGGATCATTTTGGATGAATTTGGAGTCTATTTATCGAGTGAAAGGTCGCCGGTAACAATGCTACCACCATTAAGTCTTATTTAATGAGCCTTCAACATTATTGTTCGTTTCTTTTGGAAGACAAGCCAAGTGGTGTTGATTATGAGAGATGAAGTTATTGACCTCCGTGACAAACTGAAGAAATGGTTGGCTTCCTACAAACGGGAGACCACAAGACGAAGATGGGAGAGACAGGAGGAGGATGTGAGCACCTTGATTGCACCTGACAAAGTGAAGGAATTCAAGCAAAGTCAGGCTACCCAAGATGCAGTTATCCTTTTAGGAAAACTGTCTGGAGTGCACTCGATGGAAATAACACAGGCGATGTACACACATGTCAGAGACTACCTAATCGCTCAGATTATGATTGACAATGGGAATAGGGCTGGGGTAGTTGCTTTTATGATTGTGAAGGAATTTCAGCGGGCAAAAATGGAAGATGACCACTATGTTGTGGAGGTTCTCCACCATAGAGACCGTGGACACACATGGTCCTTAGCAAGTGGTCCTTACGGTACATTTGTACAATTGTCTTGATATTTTTCTGAAGGAACTGCACACAAAGCTTCCATGTTCACAAGCAGACGTAAACATGCCAATGTTTTTGTTGTGGCTTGGAAAGATTGACAATCAAGCCAGGTTACTAAGGCCCTTGGTTCAATATTCAAGAAAGCTGGAGTCGAGGGCCCAATCCATCATACCTTGTATCGTAAAAGTGCAGCTACTTGCAGTCATGATAAGCACAAGGAAATGAACAGTCACCTTGCTGATATTATGGCTCATCATGAATCGACTGCAGAAAAGTACTACAGGCTGTTTAACAAAAGAAAGTCATCAGTGAAGGCTTCTCAAGCACTCCACGGTTTCATGAGGGAGGTTATGCAGAAGGATGAAAAGCAAGAATCAAAACAGACAGTTGAGCAGTTTCCTGAAAACAACTATCTTCAAGATAATTGTGTTCCTGCAGCTTGATCCGTGGAATGATGATTCCCTGAAAGCTATACAAGCTTTATTTAAAGAAGAAATTGCAACACAGGATATCAGCATGGATTGTGTCGGAGAAAAAATTAAGTGTGACCCAGTTCTTTGCCATGAAGACCCAAAGAGGGTGTATGATAAAGTTCGTGCACAATGGAGCTATAAAGGCAAAACCAATGAAAGCAGTGAAGCAGAGGAGGTAGTAGAGAGAATGTTTTCCAACCCAAAAGAGGACATGGATGAAAGTAGCAGTCAGTCAGCTGACTCTATTTCCGTCACTCAGTCTACCCTCCAATCCAAAGAGAAGGTATTCTCTGCCACACAGGCTAAAGGTCTGGTGGAGTTGTTTCAGGATATGGTGAGTGCTGGGAAGCCGATTTCAAAGCCTGTCATAAATGAACGATGATCTAAGAATGGATTGTCTGGAGAATGCAATCTAGAGCAAGTTATCAACAGACTGAAATATGAACGACTACAAAACAGAGCACAAAAGTAGAGTAGAGCAAGAAAGAAAAGTAGCGCAAGAAAAATTGCAATTTTTTCCTGTAACTGGTTATTAAGTGAAATGATGTCAGTTCAGAATATAGTTACAGACTGACTTTAGATCCATAAATTAAGGTACACTTCATGGGATACAAATGTTTAATAGTTCCCATTCAAATTTGTTATGTAAACTTGGAGTTGCAAAACTTGCTAATTTGATCTCAAACGTTCAACCACCTGAGACTGTTTCAGAGAGTTTTACAAATCAAAGTTTCACGCCGTATAACGGAGGCAATATTCCATGATAGGAAACCAGTGTATTTTGCCAAGTGCGCACCTAAGAAGCAGGCAGAATATAGTTACGCAAGGTGTGGCAGTATTTTCGGGAACAGTTTAAGCACGACAACTGTAGTTCCTTGAAATAACAATGCCCTGCCCTCTTTATTTTGCCTGTTTCCTACAAACAAATCTGTAAATGATCTGTGATTTGCAATCATGGAATATGCATCGACTTCGACCTGAAACATAGGCAAGCAAGGTGTCAAGAGTTATTTTTTTTGTGTGAAGTGTCGGAGATAGGAGCATTCATGGAGCTGTTTAAAGTAATGATTTGGTTAATTTGACGAGTATTTTTGGTTGCGATGTACATCAAGAAAGAAACTGGGAATTTATGATGTACATGCACTGTTACATCGGTCATGGTAAGATAGCTAAATAGTAACCCATAAAATGTTTGACTGAACAAACTACAGCAATCTGACACGTCTCCAGATTAATGTAGATACCATCTTATTTTCTAACAGGCAATTTAATTCGTTGTTTGATACAACCTGCACTGTAATTGGTGTGACACACGCACATGCATAACTCCCTCACTCACCGATCACATAGCCCTTCCAACCACCAAGAGGAATTTTTGCTCAAAAATACTCAAGTTAATTAAGAGACTTTCGCATTTTATACGAGTCGTAAGTTTACCCTTTTTACACAACACAACACAACTTCACTGAAAATAGAAAGAAAGAGAAAAAAACCTCTCTGACCATAGTTAGTGGAGGGGACTAACTATGCTCTGACACGTTGAAAGTCTAATTTAATTAAATTGCACTTTAACTTGGTGCCACGCAGTCTTCAAAGAACATTTGAACAGTTTTCATACTTTTTACCTTTAAAAATATTGGACTGAAATGAATGTCATCAAATAAAACTATTAAACTGCTACTGCAGAGACGTAAAAACCATCCAGAAATGAAAGCTTCTTTTCTGTTTAATATCCTGGAAACAATAGCCGATAGCTTGTCAGCTCTAATTGAATTTACTCCCATATAAAAAAACAAGTGTTAAGTTACCATTTGTTTATAAAGATAGCAAACATCTCGTGGGAAAGAGTGGTGACGATTCGTCTGCTCTACTTGAATTTACTCCCTTGTGAAAAACAAGTGTCAAATTACACTTTGTAACTAAAAAATAAAAGTATCTCATTATATTTGCACGCAGCAAGAACAAAACAATCACTACCCGCACTTACTATTGTAAACATTAGAACTGTTTCAAATCTAAAGAGTCTCGTCTCCTCTAAAACATGTCCTAAGAACTAGAAGTGACGATTCGTGACCTCTAATTGAATGTACTCCTTGTGAAAAACAAAAGTATCAAGTTACCTTTGTAACTAAAAATGAAAATATCCCGTTCCATTTGCATACTACTAACTCTCAAACTGTTTCAAACCTCAAGGCTCATCTCATTCATAACTAAAATCCTCAGCCTAACCCACAGAAAATGTCGAAGTAAACCCATTATATGAATACCTCCTCCTCTCTTATAGGAGAATAAATATGGCCATTCTGAACTCTATCGGGATCAAATCTTCTCACATACCATTTACCTTCACAACAAGAAATTTGATTGGTTGTTTATAGTAGATCCAATCTGATTGGTTTGACATACATACATCTCTCACTCACTCACTCACCCACTGACCCATCCATAACATACCCGACGCGCCGACTAAGAGGTATTTTTTTTTACAAAAAAATAACTCAAAAACTGTCCGAAGATGTTAACTTCTTTTTTGTTTAATATCCTGGAAACAAGAGGCGATAAGTGTCAGCTCTAATTGAATTTACTTCCATATAAAAAAACAAGTGTTAAGTTACCATTTGTAACTAAAAATAGCAATATCTTGTTTTGTTTGTTCAAACATTTCATGGGAACAAGTGGTGATGATTCATCAGCTCCAATTGAATTTACTCCCTTGTGAAAAACAAGTGTCAAGTTACATTTGTAACTAAAAATAGCAAACATTTCGTAGGAACAAGTGGTGACAATTTGTCAGCTCTAATTGAATTTACTCCTTGTGAAAAACAAAAGTATCAAGTTACCCTTTGTAACTAAAAATAAAAATATCTTGTGCCATTTGCATACCACTAACTCATGAACTGCTTCAAAACTCAAGACTCGTCTCGTTCATAACTAGCCACCACTACACTGAACATTATGCATTCTAAAACAATGTATGTATCTAACTGTCACATTCTGCTCCAAACCGGACTAAAAATCACAAACTGGCAACATACACGCCAGTCTTTATTTTTCAATTACCGAAGTCCTTGTGTTTAATACAATAAAACACCCAAGACTTCATATGCCTCACTAAAGTTGTCATGAACGAAAACAATTTCCTTTTTCTCCTACTGCAATTTGTGCTGGTTATTAATGTGAAAAAGCGAAAACCCTGATAACATTGAAGAGAAAAGATTTCGTTTCATTTCAAACGTATCTTCTCAATTGAGTGGTAAACAAGAACCATTATAATTGTAAAATCATCACAGAATAATATGTTTTTGTTCTGTTGACCAAATTAATTGCAGTCTCTTCGCTTTTCACAGTGAAACTTGTCAATGGATGCTGACATTGACTACACGCCTGGAACACTTACCATGAACTCTGCAGCAATATTTAGGTTTCAATACAACATGCAAACGATTTGAACCTGGTCGCAACCTCATCAAATTCCCAGTAGTGCATACCGCTCCCCTAAAATACAATTGTTCTTATCATTCAAATCTTAAACCTAGTAGCAGAGCGGCTAAGACTCATTTAATTCAAAACTTTATCTAATGGGAAAAGCTTACCCTCCATCGCATGCTCGTAGTTATATGCCAAACACTATGTTTCTTTGACTGATTGTCCAATTGCAAATGTTTATCAAAACCGCCCACAAAATTCTCGCCTCAGAAGATGTCGAAATAAGCCCAATACATGAATAATTCCTTCTCTTTTATAGAAGAATAAATATGGCTGTTCTGAACTGTATCGGGATCAAATCTCCTCACATACTATTTACTTTCACAACAAGAAATTTGATTGGCTGTTTATAGTAGATCCAATCTGATTGGTGTGACATACATACATCTCTCACTCACTCCCCCATTGACCCGTAACATACCCGACGCGCCAACTAAGAGGTATTTTTTTACAAAAAATAATTCAAAAATCACCTTGAATCTGTAAACCAGTGTACGCCTGTTACGTAAGAGAGTAAACATTTTTCATAACTTCAAGTTTTTATAATGCTGTTCAGAAGTTAAAGCTTTTAGAAACTGTTAAAAGTTGTTTAAAAATGCTTCATAAACAAGTGTGTTACATGAATTAGGTTTTTTGCAGGATGTTTACACTAAAGATGTTTCATCAAAGTAGGCGTTTCATCTTTCATCAAAGTAGGTGTTTTATCGAAGTACCGGTAGGCATTTCGGTAGTTGAAAGAAATGGTTGTTTCATCGCCGTTTCATCAGAGTAGATGTTCCACTAATTGAAACAAGTAGGTGTTCAATCAAATTAGATGTTTCACTTGTTGACATTGTTAAGTTATGAATTTCACCAATTTGAGAAAGACGCTTTATCACACTGTTTTATCCTTGCTTTCATTCAAGTATTAGAATTAATGTTAACTTCTCTCAATTGTTGTTGTTTAGATACAATATAGTAATCCCTCGGGAATAAAACTAGTTTTCACTTCCGAGACTTTCAAATTTAAGTGGATGTTCTTGTTTGTTTGATCAATAAAAGCTCTTAGTATTGAACATTGTTATTGGTATGTATGGTGGCCCACAAGTGCACACCAAATTTAAATCACTCACACTAAATTTAAATCATTCACACCAAATTCAAATCACTCACACCAAATTTAAATCACTTACACCAAATTCGAATCACTCACACCAAATTTAAATCACTCACACCGAATTCAAATCACTCAAACTAAATTTAAAATATTCACACCGAATTAAAATCTCAGCATTTGATTTTAATCTTCATACCAAATCCAAAATATTCACAAAATATTCAAGTTTACACACCAAATTGAAAGTTGTACACCAAACGAATCATAGATTGGTCAGCAGCTGAGCCCACCTGTACATCAACGCAATATGGCGGGCCATACGTCAGGGAACTTATCTCTTACCTGTGAGTTTTGTTTTGAAACTATTTTCCCTGATGACAGTAACTGCTCCTTTTGTGGTAAAGGGTTCGATAAGGAGGAGCTTTTGATAAATATTATTTCAGGCAAGGATACGAATACGATGAACAGATACAAGTCCCTTGGTCTGCGTCTTAGGGGTGCCCATTTTGATGAAACAGAGGTTAGATCGAGAATACAGCTGGAGCTTGACAGGCCCAGTTGTTTATCTGGTTATAGAAGCGTTTGGCACACATTGCGTCACGAGGGTTTCACCATTCCAAGACATTCGGTTGAAATATTGCTAAGAGAGATGGATCCGGATGGTTGTGAGTTGAGACGTAGACACCAACTGCAAAGGCGAACCTATGTCAACCCACGTCCAAACTTTTGTTGGCATACGGACGGCTATGATAAACTCAAACCTTATGGATTTCCTATCCATGCTTGCATCGATGTCTTTAGTTGTAAAGTACTCTGGTTAGGGGTAACACAGACAAACAACGACCCAGTGATTGTGGCGAGATCATATTTGGGTGTGGTAAAAGAAATGGAGGATCTCCTAGAAAAGTTTGACGTGACTGTGGAACTGAAAATGGTTTATTAGCCGCTGCACAACGCTACTTTATCGCTGACATAGAAAGTCACATATATGGATCTTCACCAAATAATCAAAGAAGAGAAGCATGGTGGTCATTTTATCAACGGAGTAAGGCAACATAGTGGATAAACTTCTTCAAAGATCTAATGGAGCAATCAGCTTTTACCCCTGGGCATGATTTCCAAATGGAATGTTTGTGGTTTTGTTTTTTTAGTCCGATCCAGCATGACCTAAACATGGTGAAGGATCATTGGAATACCCATTTGATCTGCAAGTCATGACATGAAACAGTCTCTGGAGGACAAGATGAGCTCTTCTACCTACCTGAATTGCATTCAGCTTAAGACTTTAAGCATCCTGTCACTGAGGAGCAATGCCGTTTTGTTTTGGAGAATTATGTTAACTCTGATAAATGCCATAATGATTTTCAAGAATATTTTAATTATGTGGTTGATACTGCAGAATTAACTCCTCCTGGTGATTGGAGGGAAGTACTCACTCTTTACAATTGTCTTATTGCATTTGCTGAGAGAGGATCTTGACTTGAAAATCATTTACTGCATCTCATCTCACTGAAAGGGACACAAACAGTGAAAAGGGAAAATATGGAATATTTGCGTGCAAAACACATTTTTATGTCTTCAACTTGATCAAAGATTCATCTGTTATTTTGAGAAATTGAGATGTTAATGGGCTATTGCATGGATTTTTCACTTGACTAGGGTCATGAGCAGGGACTCTACAATTATGCGTTAATCAACTACCCTTAAACATTTGCATGCTTGTCTCTGGAGACACTACGCAAATTGTGTTATCAAATTTATTTTACTGTTTTTTATTTTCCTACCTATCGTTTGCACTTGTGTTGCTTTCACCTTTGCCAGGCAATATCATAATTTCATAGTTAATTGTTGAATTAATTGTTGAATTGAGGGTACTGTAAGTTAGCAGAGTGCAGTGTAAGTTAGCAGATTTGTATTGAGGTGGCTATAGGCCTTTGCTCATAGGCATACATGTACAATCAATCCATATCTGTAGTTTTTTAGGGGCCAAGCCCCTTGCTTGTAGCCATTATTGCACTAGCCCATGCCTTGTTTACTTAACAATTATTCCACAAGCTCGTGTTAAGGTGTAAAAAGGGCTACTGAATTTTCTGGACAAGTTTGTCGGTTTTCAGATCTTTGCATAAATGTCTTGTTAATGCTGTGAAAAATGTTTCCTTTTTTGTAGCATGTAAAGGTATCCAAGAGTAACTGTTTGTTATTGAGCTTTGTGCTTTTCGGTAAAGTTTATTTGCTTCGATGAGAAAATGCTTTTCTATTTGATGACCAAGTTATATTTTGTAAACATATTTTGAGTTACGAAGCGGCGAGCAATGGAAATTAAAAAAAACGTAGCCAGTTATTTTCCATATAAATAACTGAGGTTTGAGAGGCAATCAGATAGCTAGAAATTCAATACCTGAGGTTGAGGACTTGTGGTTATTTTGTTGTCCAGCAAACAAAGCACAGGATATGAAGCACTCAGCATTATTATTCATGTCTTATGTAGTGAACAGCTTGTAGGTTGGGCTTATTCCATTACCAACTGAAAGCTCATAGCCAGTGAGAAAACATATTGTGGCCACATGTATAACACTATTGGTAACCCACTTCACATCCCCTAGTGGCAAAACAAATCAGCTGATGATTTTATCTCTTCCAGTCTTTGAGAATGAGTTCTGGGGGAGGAAGCAACTTACTAGTGGATGCCTTGTTACAGCAATATAAAGGGTAACTTTAATAAATACATTTCATATTTTTGATGAAGTTATACGAAATAGAACAATTCGCAAATTGTTTAAAACGCAACTAAATTTTATAGGTTTTAGTATGGTTTATCTACATGATGAGGCTAAACAAAACAGTATTCCTTAAAGGCCTCTTTATCCAAATACTTAACAACTTACAAAGAGATACCACAACTGAGAGCCTGTAGATGTATTCTCCCTAAGAACATTTACAGCAGAAATCTTACGGACAAACCCTACTACTCCAATGTTCAGTTAACAAGACTTTCTATGAAACCTCACTGTAAACAGTACAAGTACATGCACACAGGTGTGGAAAGTAAATTAAGTATCCAAGGAAGATCCCAAACTGATGTCTCATAAAATTGTAGAACAGATGCCAGCCAACAATTTCATAGCATTAAATATCAAAGGAACAAAAAGCAAATTGGCTTACAAAATATGAAACTTCTAAATGTGAAACAATGCTACAATATGAACTGATACTACTGAACCTTATTTAAAACAGTCAGTTGCATGTTGCTGGGCTTAATTATCTGCCATCTGTGAAGTAAAACATTAGGCAACACGTTACCGCTGACCGGAAGAGTTGAAAATTTGAATTTGGTGTGGAGATGTTGAATTCAGTGTGAAGATTTGAATTTGGAGTAAAGATTTGAATTCGGTATGAAGATTTCGATTTGGTGTAAAGATTTGAATTCGGTGTGAAGATTTCAATTCGGTGTGAAGATTTCAATTTGGTGTGAATATTTTAATGTGGTGCATGTAAGAATATTCAATTTAGTGTAAAGATTAAAATTCGGTGTGGAAATTTGAATTTGGTGTGAGCGTTGTGAAATTTGGTGTGGGTGTTGTGAAACTTGGTGTGAAAGATTTGAATTCAGTGTGAGTGATTTGAGTTTGGTGTGAATGATTTGAATTCGGTGTGAGTGATTTGAATTTGATGTGAGTGATTTAAATTTGGTGTGCACTTGTGGGCCACCATAGGTATGTGATTGTATATGATTTAAGTTTAAGAAGCAATGTGTAGTCCATAATTGGGAAAAGAAAAGGTGCAGAATTAAGCAGCTTGCAAAGGAGTCACTAATTATTGATGGCTTTTAGGCTAGTAACCCAAGGCAAGTGATTCTTTTATATAATTTTCCATGTTCTTGTCTGAACAAGGTATGCATTGAAATAAATGCTACCTAAACAATAGCCTCCATTTGGCCCAAAAATATTATTGGATATTCGTCTGCCGGCATTATCTGTTCCAAGAGTTGAACATTTTTTTTCAAGAGCGTAGTTCATGGAAAACTGTGAGTTTTGAGGAACAGTAATGTCCAAGGACAAATATTCAAGCACATTTTTACACTAAATGGAGGCTATTGTGTTTATTATGTTTCAAATCTTTTTCACAACACACGCATTTTGGAAAACTGGGGAATATCACTCGGATATTTCCCAGTTTTAGCTGGGGTATATTCAGTCACACGATGCCTTTAAGCCAATCACGCACGAGCGAAAATATTTGATGGATTATAATGAGCAATATTCTAGTCTATCTGACTGTTTTGCAAAATGAAGTTTAGAACTTAATTCCCATCTTAGCCTGGACAGCCACGCCAGCAATCCTCTTACATGTATAGCTCTCCTATATAAAGAGCGACGCTTCTCAGCTAGTGACTGATTTTTCCATCTCTGCAGTTTACCATCTAATTACCAGCCACTGGAGAGGTGTTTCAGCTATGTTAATATGTTCTTTAAATTAACGGACTTGTCAACTGATAATTGTCGCAACTGTTAATTATGTTTGGTATGTTGTTTAGTTAGCACAGTTTCTGAACTCTTCATCTACATTCAAAACTCGCACTGAAGTTGAGGACGTTTGACAGTGGAACCCAGGGCCCAAAATTTTGCAACCCAGAACCCGGCATCTGAAGTGCACATATGCGCGTGTGAAGGACCAGGATTTTTCTACCATTTGCAACGTCCCAACTTTTTGACGAGCAGGATTCTTTTAATAATCAATGAATTTCAAAGGAAGAAATCTTTTACAGTTTGCCTGAATGAGCCATTTGGATGATTTTGGCCAGACAATAAACCTAGAACATTGGACCTCCCACCAACTTCTTATATTTTCCAATTTTCCCCAATTTTCACAGTAACTGATCTTGCCAATCATCCCTATTTATCTGATCACTTTCAGTGGATCACAAATAATTCATCACAGAATTTGAAAGGTATTCATAATGAGCTAGTGAGAAGAGCACAGGAAGTAATGGTTCCTCAATCATTTTTTTAACATTAGACCCCCCCTTCTTCTGTCCTGTCCCTCAAACAAGAAGTCAAAGACATGTAAAATCAAGTTTCGGTGGTTATTTGTGTCTGTTGCGTTTCTTTTCTTCGATAATTTGGTTTAAAGTTGAGTTTTTCCCGCTTTTTGAGCTTAAACACTGTGGGCTCGTAGTTATTGTCAGCGGCTTGTAGCAGTAAGTTGTGACGTATGATATGGGGAAGCTTGTTTATTTTGTAACAGATGGCAACACAAATCTTTGTATTTTCTGGGGATTTATTCACCTATTTATTGCCCACTTGATCGTAACCATGAGCGTACAACCGTTTCTTTTCGAGCCTACATATCCTCCTGGTGAAGAACCGAGCAACTCACAAGGGGAAGACGAGGAAGAAGGCGGTGAACTCGACGAAAATGGTTCGCGAATCGGTTCGGCACAATGGTGTAGTTGCGGGGGTTGTGAAACAATGCCTACTGATGACGAATGTTTCTGTTGTCAAGAACTTGAGGGGCTAAATCAAAAGTTCGATGAATCAGGTTTGATTTTGCCACTATTTCTTTTTGAATGCTCACTCGTTAAACAGCGAGAAAATGAAGTATCAGCTTTCGCTGTGTTTTCATGTTCTTTTTTTGAAAGGTGTCAATTGCATGACAGATCATGCAAAGTTCAGGATTGTTTGTTTGGATACTGATGTTCTAAATACGGCACTTGTGGCAATTCATAACGCACGCTGTAATCCCTTGCCAGACCCCATCGTAAATAGGCAAGTATGCCTTCTGTAGTGTCAGTTTAATTTGTTTTGTCCCCAACCTCAGTTACCGTGCACTGTAGTGATGGTAATGGTTTCCCATTCGATCTGTAGAACATGGCGATTAGCAGCATACCGTCAGTTCACCTGGTGGGTTCATGGTGCATTGGGGAAGAAAAACCGGCGAGTGATTCCAGCGTGCGTTGTGAACGCCATTCGTAGAGAATTTCCCGAAGAAAGTGGCTACTATGAAGGTTTCAAGGCACCAGAACTGGACC
>Ga0126338_10003030_pt1 | contig 11715 bp, 11 predicted proteins | sample OrbCmetagenome_2_FD_92529 | JGI IMG/M metagenome (GOLD analysis project Ga0126338, IMG submission 92529) | Coral microbial communities from Petempiche,Puerto Morelos, Mexico - Orbicella C C metagenome | ecosystem: Host-associated > Invertebrates > Cnidaria > Coral | place: Petempiche,Puerto... | reverse complement strand
CGCGAAAATTATTTTCTTCGTTATAACGGCCTCGAGCACTTTTTGCAGGATAACAAGTTTAATTTGAAAAGCCGTTTCCAGGTAGAATTATTCTTTGAGGCGCCGTTACATGTAACTGTTGGAAATGCAATACAGCTTTTTTTCAGATGAGTCTGCTGTCTGAAACGCAATTAAATTTAGTTTTACATTAGCAATTCAAAATAGAGCACAGGTTAAATAGCTTTCTTTGTTTGAGTGTAAATTGCCGAGATATTCCGACCGTAACGAATTAAATACAGCCTCAGATGTGTCTCTTAAAGATTAGAATCTTAACATTTCTTTGAAAGATAATGAACGTTTCTGAAATAGGTAGAACAACCAGTCAGATGAATTTTCAAGCTTCACACCTTGAACTAAAACAAGAAAAACAATACATTTTCTGCTTGGAGAAATGCTGAGACTAAAGAAAGCAGATACAACGGTAAAAATAAGACTAATTTCTTGGGAGAAACAAAATTTTACGATGTAAACAACCGCCTACATAAAAGCAGTAACTTCACTGATAGCTTTGTTTTGCAGCAGGCTTGGCCTTGATAGATTTAATTATCATCATCAGTTCCGCTTCTCCGTATGGAGAGTGGCCCAGAAATTTCACTTCTTCAAGACGCTTTGTCAGCCGCCGCCAGCCCTGCCTCTACCCAAGAACAGTAACCCTATCGCCATTCGTTCTTTCTCCACTGTCCTATGCCATGTTTCTCCAAATCTTCCTCTCTTGCGTTTTCCCTCCGATGCTCACGTCAGTGCAACTCGTGGGAGGGAACTGGTATCCATTCGCAGCACGTGTCCAATCCATGTCTACCTCCATCTCCTTACTTGTTCTCCGATAGTTTCCACGGTAGCTCTGTTGCACACCTCTTCATATGACATGCGCATAGGCTAACAGATTTTTAAAAACCTACGCAAGCACTTGTGCTGGAAAGTATCTAGTTTGACTAGATTTAATAGGTTCTATCAATTACCTCTTGTTACCTTCACTTTAATTTTAGCCGCCTATGGAATTTTCTAAACAATGCAACAAGGAGACTTACCTCGGTTAACAAAATGCTGTTAGCGCGGTTCGTAGCATCCTTCTGTGGCCAAAAGAAATTAACTGATACTCGTTTATTTGGATAAAAGCTGACTGATAGAGACGAGCATGCGCTGAATACGAGAGAGATTTTATAATTCAGTAGCAAATTATTTTAGCCAAAAGAAAAGTCAAAGCCATGCAACCATAGATTACAGAAAAATTGTACAAAAGGTAAGGATATCTAACGTTAGGGGAAAAGTTCTGTACAAAATACAGTCTGGAAAACAGTTTAATGAATAAACTCACCAGTATGTTGAGTCTATTCAGGTATAGGCTTAAGGCTAATCTGACAACTTTCTTTGGAATAATATAGGTGCATATGATTGGCACGAGCAAATTAACAATGTACAATGAACGTCTTCCGCTGGGGATTATGGCACGTTACCGACTTAAATAAAACCGTGTTATCTAACTCTCACTGTGTATATGAATTGGCCACCTTTTCAAAGCATAACAAACAAGTTATTCATTTATTCTTGGGCGAAATGGACTTTTCTTAGTTGGGTTCTTGTGTAGTAAACAAATTAATGATTCACAAACTCCGTGCGACATGTCACGGGGACAAAATTCCGTAAATTTTTTGTGGCACGAGTTTAATAATAGCAGCATATTCCAGGTGATGAGTCTCTTCAACTGATATCACCGAGAAATGTCCCCGCATTTCATTTCTTATATGAGTGTGTGTATGCATATTGTAATTTTGTCGCTTCCGCAAGGCTTCGTTACCCGATTCTGTTTCGAATTCACCGTGTCCCCTCGTGTGAAAAGGGCATGATGTTCTTGTTGTTCTACGTATCCACCAGACGTCCCTACTCCATGAGATGTCCCCTTGTATAAAGAGCACATTATTTCGTCGCTGCTATTTTTTCCTGCAACGTGTCCCCTCCTACGTCAGCACCAAAGTCTGTTACAACATTTATGCTCGCACGAGCCATGTGCTAAGCTCATTCGGGCGCTTATAACTGCGGCTGAGTTTCTGTATCCTAATGCATTCTGTATTTCAGTGCTAGGACGTGCGTACAGTAACCTGCGCCTAGTAGCTGGCATTTTCATTTGCGCACGATTGCAAAATGCTTATTTTACATTACGTGCCATTGAAACCGCCAGAAGCGTGGAGTGTGCGTGTAATCGACTTTTATCAGGTACGCATCAAGATGCACGTGCAATTTAGCAGGCCATTACCAAATGTTAGCAAAACGCCATCATAAAATAAATGAGATATATTATACGCGCGCTATCATTGGTCGATAGTTGTGTTTAGATGAGATTGTGTAAACACGGAAAAGGTCCTCTATTATTTAATCAGAAAATACTTTCCTAAATGAATGGGTTCAACGTGCAACTTCGCGCAAATCATATCGCACTCGCAGGAATCGCCAAGCTTACCGGATTTTTACGTGAAATTTAACGTAGAATTCGCGATAATTGCAAGGAATATCTTGAGGACCTTGAGCTCAAAACGTTCATCCTATTGAATAATGTAGGTAACTTTAAGGCTTATGTTGATATTATTTAGAAGCAATTTTATCAAAATCACCATTCATCTGTCGGTCCAATTATTATTATTACAAGTAATAGTTCTCACTGAAGCTGCCCCCCCCCCCCCCCCCCTTTTTTTTCTTTTTTTTTTTTTTTTTTTTTTTTTACAATGTTTTAAAATTTTTTTTTTTTTATATTTTTTTTTTTTTTTTTTTTTTTTAATCAAGGAACTGGCAAGTACATTTATATTGAGACTTCTAGTCCACGCAACCCAGGAGACGCTGCGCGACTTGAGGGTCCATGGATGCGGGGACCGCAATGCATGACGTTCTACTACCACATGCGTGGCTCCACCATGAGCTGTGTCATCATATACATAAGAAGCATGGCTACCTACAGGTATAAACTGGTTTGGCTGAAGTCTGAGGATCGAGGAGACCATTGGATACCAGGGCAAATAAGCATAAACACGACTGAAATCTTTCAAGTAAGTTCTTTCGAGTTAAACCTCAATCACGTTAGACCTGCCAGTCTTCTACAACAGTAGAAGACTAACAGTTAGGCATTCCTCATTTCCAGGCAAGGTAGGCTGTGGTCTAAGAAAAATTCAGGAGGGGCCAAAGGTTCCTAACCGTAAAATCATGTGTGCCCAGCAATAAAGCTTATATGAAAAAAGTAAGTTTTTCCAGTAGCCCAAAGGCGAAAGTTAGTCGCCTGTGGCACCCAGGCACCCTTAGAGTACAGCCCTGTGAGGGTAATGTTGTCATTCAAAAATTATCCTCAGTGGGTGCGGGTCAGTAGGTTGTCTATTTTTATTACCATCATCGACTGCAATTTGTCTGTAATTAATCATAACTTTATACTTTGACGATATTTCGCGCACATGTCATTGAATTTGTTTAGGTAATTATCTATGGTATTAGAGGCAGAAGTTATCTTGGAGATGCTGCATTGGACGACTTTTCTTTCCAGAAAGGAACTTGTCAACAAAAAGGTATTGACACGCTGAAAATAGATCTACTACTCTAGGTATTTGCAAATCGTTGAAAGTATGTGTTTATGGCCCTTCTGGTGGGTAAAACTGTTCCTCTCAGTCAAATAAACGTTTCAATTTTGTGATTCTGATGAAGAAACATTCAACATAGAATTGATTACAGATATTGTACTTGCAAGCAATGTTAACTATTACAGTCAATTTGTTAGCGATTACAGATAATTGCGCTTTCTCAATGTTGAAGTAATATGTCAAACACGGAAGACCGTGTTTGACCACATTTCCAAACACCGAGAAGAGAGTTGAAAATACGACACGCAGCGGAATATTTTTGACGAACTTCGAGGTGTTTGGAAATGTGGTCAACCACTGTCTTGAGTGTTTGATATATCTTCTCAATCGAAACTAAAACTAAGGGGAAAACGGAGAAATAAAATCGTAAAAATCTATGCTAATTAAGATCAGATATCCAAAGACCGTCAGGGTCATGATTTCCTTTGTTTAAACTTGAGAACTTTATGTGTACAATAGCTGCGATCTGCTCTTTCAGAAGTGATGATTTATAAACATGCTGTTATCTTACTGCAAGTCATGAAACAGAACATGTATTTTCCTAAGGAAAAAACATATCTTTCCAGGCTAGTCCAAGTTTCTGAACTGTTCCCTTCCTTAGCAGTTTAATTAGTACGAGATAAGTTATATTGTATGAAGTGCTCTCTTTAATTCAATTGATATGAACGAATCTTTCACTTGCAGTCGTAACAACCTTTTACGTGTCCTCATACATGGGTCGAGGCTTCCGACTTTCTTCGCTGCCCTTCGATCACAGTCGGTACTCGGAAGAGTTTCGATTCACTCTCGAGCATCCGAGTGGAAATCCGAAAGAGAGACCATACTTTATCTACTCTGGATTGTACAGCAGACCAAGTCTCGTCACATCCTATTTGGATCTCTCTAACACTGGAAACTTTCCTCTAGATGTTGTTGTTCTACGCGGAGCTGGAAACAATTCCAGGAAGATTAATTTGATAAACAGGAGTCCCTATAGGCAGATGATTAGTGTTGGCGACTACACGAATGATAACTGCTGTGCGAGAAGAATCGTGTTCTCTTTTTATGCCTTGGATGTCACTAAACCAGGTAGGAAAACAATAGCAAAAACGGCATTAACAACAATACAAGTTTATAAACTTTTCTTGCTGCACGAAACGTCTATCACGATGTGGAACAGGGGTTATTTTTAAACGAATATAAAGCCATTAAATATGATTCACGGTACGTTTTTCAGCTTGGAAACACTTTACCTTCGTATAAACATCAAAGCTACGAAAAAAAAATACCAATTACTAAATTAATTCTAGGAATTTTCATGTCGCCATGTACTACCCAGAAATTCCAAAAATAAGCCGTCGGTTTAGTTTTGTCTAAGGATTTGTTTCGCTGGCTTAATTTTGGGATATATGCGGGTGAGCATTTTGTCCAATATCGGAGGAAACTTAATAAGTAAAGTGGTAACTAATCACCTCTTACTACTTGCGAAATATTATATATACTGTTGTAGTATTAATGAAGAACCTTTGTATTTTAGTACTTATCCAACAATAGTGATAAACAAAGCTAAAATCGAAAAACAAATATCAACGAGGACCAATTCACCTGAACGTTACTACAATAAATGGAAACCTTTAATTGACAAGAAGTTTGTAACTCAGAGCTGTATTTTACTTTTCTTTGTAGTTTGTAGGATGTAGCTCAACGTTTCGCAAGTTATAGTAGTTAACATAACTATATGTTTTTCTTTTCTCGTACTCCATTGTATTGTAAGTATATGTAAGTATTATATTGTAAAGGTAACGTAAATACTGTTAATATTTAATTATAATAATAATAATAATAATAATAATAATAATAGTAGTAGTAGTAATAAAACGGAAATCTAACCATCCCTATCAGGGTGGGAATACCCTACTTTTTAGAGATTCTTGAGATTTTGGGAGCTTACTTTTGAAAGTTGAAGGTATTTTGCTTTGCAGGCAGCCTGCCATCTAATGGTTGCGAGCCCGGTTGGTACAAAGCCAACAAATCGTGTCATCTGTTTTATGTTCTATATTCTCGGCAATGGGGCGACGCACGAACCAGGTGTCACTTTTACGGTGCTGAACTCGCCGTTGTTAATGACGCCAGAACTGTGCAAGACCTTGCTTATCAGAGAGGAATGCTAAACCTTGATGACCGCGACTTTTACCTTGGGTTAAGTGGGCAGTTGAAGTGGATTTGGTCAGACGGGAGCTTTGTGTCCAATAATACACCGAATCAATGGGGTCCAAACGAGCCCAGTGATGACGGCAAATGCGGCGCATTTTTGAATGCTATTAGATGGGATTCTAACTGGAAAGGGTATGGATGGCGATGGAATGATATACCATGTACCAGCCGAAAGGGATACATCTGTCAGCAGCCGTTAGGTATGCTCACTAGGTATTGCTGCGTTATAAGGAGGAAGGGACCCAAGGGTGGCCAAGAGGATAAGGGCGCTGGTCTTGTAATACACCTTATTCCAAAATGGCCCCCATTTTAGTGTTCTTTTGTTTGCCTTCAAATTACCACTTGTTGCCTCGTTCTTAAACTCGAAATTCAAAAGAATATTTTCCCTTGAACGAGGCAACAAGGGCTAATTTGCAAACAAACAAAGGAACAATAAAATGACGGCCATTTTGGAATAAGGTAAATGGTGGTCACGGTTTCAAGTACTCTATCATCCTGTTATATTACTGGGTTTGTTCTTAAAAGTCTCGAGTTAATGTCCTCGTCCCGATCATGCAAATAGCCAGTTGAAGCTGAATTTTGTTTATTTCGCTCTTTAACTATGGCTAGCGGACTTTTTCTAGGGAAAGAATCTTTTTGTCAAATTTAACCCCAGACCTTTCTGAAACATTTCATTTCAATGAAGACCCCGCATTTTCTTTACTTACCGTTCCAAAAAAAATGTTGACACCTTGTCTCTCTCTAATTAGCGAAAGTAGGGGAAACGACTTCCTTTAACTGCTTGCCCATTTTTCCATAAGGACATACTTAGTACGCCAGGTGTCCAATTTAACAATCAAAAAATCAATAGGCAAGATGACTTTTTGCCCGTGAAGGTATTTAATTACTGTTATAATAAAGTTTCCATATAACGCGCGCTCTGATTGGCTGAAACAGCGTGCTTTATCAGAGAACAGAGAACGGCTTGATGACCGTAAGCTGGCTTTCAAATTTTTGCTTCGGAATTTTGACAAACTTGACCCAAATTAAACATCCCCTGTGACTCAGACAAACGCAATGGAAACGAGCTCTATGTCTACAGTAAATATGGCTCACGGAGACCAGTGTTAGCAACAGTAGTGTGAAAACTGTACTAAAATAAGAAGTTTGGCTAGATTCCCGCCGACAAAACACGTAGCGAAATAAACAAATTCTCAACCTAACCAGCGCGTCGATAAAAGACATTATATTTGTTACGAAGGCGGAAATTATACTTAAGAAGTAAAACAGCGACAGAAAACAACAATTGAGCTGTCTCTGTTTGTGATAGAAGTTTTATTTTTGTAAAAATGCTCAATTGCTCAAAACAACACTTACATACAGTGTAGTAATGTTCGTTCTCTAGTCCCCTCAGCGAAGTGAGCCGACGAGTGGTCAGTTTAAAGCTTGCTCTGATATTCTCTTCTGTGGTCGGAGTAGAACCAGTGAAAGCAGTTTAGCTTTTCTAAATTTTACGCTAGTTCGGGCAATCTTGCTGCAAGCGGCTGCAAGCCGTAAATAACTGCATGTAGCTCCTTTCAAATACAACTTAGCATTTCGCATTTTCGTCCGCAAGCTTTGTCCTCCTGGTTTCGAAATTTTCATTGGAAAAGTGCACGTTTTCATGAGCAATACGGCCAGATTCCTCTGGACTACAAACCTTTACATGCGTTTAGCGAAGCGAACTTTGAAGGCATCATATCGTTCTTAAAGCTTAGTTGAAGTCCAGTTTGTGATTGACAGCTGTCGCTTCGTTAGCCAATCGAATTATTTGAACAATTCTAACAAAGATTGTGATTGGCTTATTTTAGCGTGCTTTATCAGAGAACAGAACACGGCTGACGAAACTTTTACTCGTTTGGAAAATAAAGTTTGATTTGAAAATTCAGCCGAATGCGTGGGGAAATTATTGGATTTTTTATCATAACACAAATAAAGAAGCCTCGACTCTGCTCTGTTTTGTTGTAAAGCACTTAGGAAGCGGTAGAACACTCAAGAAGTGGGGAAAAACACTCCACTATGTCTCGTGTTTTCCGGTACACTTCTTTCGTGCTTTACCGCTTCCTGCGTGCTTTACAACAGAACAGAGCACAGTCGAGGCTTCTTTATTTGTTAACCAAATTCAAAATTAAAAGCAATACGATTTTGTTCAGAAGCATTTTAGAAGCTAAAAATGTGTTGTTGTTTATATTCCCAGATGTTCCTCTGCCTGTAGCTCTCTTTTCACTGAGTGGCACCAATGGAACTGTGGACAGGAGTCCAAATGGAGCCATCAAAGCTGTTCCTAATAACATCAAATTTGCACCAGGTCCTCATGGAAATCCAAATGGTTCCTTCTACTTTAGCGGTATTAATAGGAGCCATGTAAAACTTAGAAAAAGCGGACAACTGGACACAAGGTTCTCGATTGGTGTTTTCGCATGGGTTCATCTTGACAACTCCAGTGGCCCAATCTACACGCATGAACTGCCAAACAAGTATTATGGCTTATCGTTGCAGGTTTCTCATTCAAGCTTGGGTGTCAAAGTGAGATACGTCGACAGGAAGTCGCTGTCTAGTTATCTGCTATTTAAGAAAAACGTTTTACAAGCACATTCCTGGAACTTTATTGGAACCGCGTACGACTACCATACAGGTGTCGCGTCTATTTTCGTCAATAACAACACTGTCGTGCTGAAGTATATCAAAGTAAAAATGGAGCTAGCAACGTATTCCAGTGTTAGAATCGGTGCGATGAAGAAACAGAAGGTGTACTTTCGTGGGAGGATCTCCTGCTTACAAGTTTATGATCAAGCATTGTCGGTGGATCAAATTATCAAGGTTAAAACAAGGTGCAATCAAACTGGTAAGTTTGCTGTATTAAGTAAGAACGAACGAGCTACACATTAATCGACATTAACGAGAGAGCTAAGAGTAGAAATAGAGCTTGTAAAGCTGTGCAGGTCAACTGCCAGCATCGACTGTTCATGGCTTGTTTTTTGCGTTCTTGGTACATTTTACGCCTCTTTCTGTAACTAAGAGATCTCCATCACAAACCTCCACCTGTATGTCAATTTATCCCTTCATAAATCCTGTAGTGTTCCAAAATGTCTTCATAGTACTATTTCTAAAACCTACTGCAAGCAAACAGCACGTCAACTCTCCAAAGCAAGCCTGCAGAATAACTGCCACTAATGTTGCTTTCAGTAGTCCTCAACTAGGACACATTGGCACAAAAAGATCAGTTCGTCTGAATATCAATTTGATGATTTTGCATCGCATGGACAGTGAAATTTTAGAAGTTGATCACTGCGTATGGTAAAACAAGTATGTACCTCTTCGTAAAACATCATTTTGTTTGTTTCTCCAGCACCCTTAACGTGCAGTCACGGCTATTTTGCATTCCACGGCGGTTGCTTCTCGATTAATACCAAGAATATACTGACGTGGAAAGATGCACTGGGGCAGTGCAGTAGTGAAGGAGGGACCTTAGCCAAGATATCTCGGGAAGGTTTGAGGTATGCATTTACCAACCTGCTAGAAGAAATGAGACCTAAGCCGGAGCATTTGCACTTTGGCCTCCTGGCACAGGACAACTGGGTATGGATAGATGGCAGTCCATTTAATAACTCTCTGTGGCTGTCGGGATACCCTTCTGCTTACCATGGAATCCAGAGTTGTGCTGTGCTATCGGCTGGTTCGTCGGGGATAAAAAACGTTGACTGTCGGCTAACGATGTACCCACTGTGCCAGAAAAAGCTCGGTAAGTTAGAGAGTGTTCATTTAGGTAGTTGAATTCAAAGTCAATTAATTGTTGCTTTGGTCTTTGCTTAGCAAGGCCACCCATTTATGAAAGGTCTTTTAGGTACGTTAGCAATCGGAATGCAGATACTACCTTATTTAAGTTATAAAGTCTGATTCTAAAGCAAGCTGTGATTTGGCTTTGGTTTAAGTCATTTGAGTTGTTAACTCTGACTGCCTTATTTGTCAAGGTTTGTGTGATCACAGCTGTGGTTAACTTGTTTTTGTTTGAAGTTCAGCTCTAATCTCTCAGCGAAGTTTTGACATATCATTAAATGTCAGAGCGACATAAAATATAGCGAATTAATGCTCTTTTCCTAGTAGCAGTCTTCTAAATATTGATCACTTTTATACCTTTTCAACCTTTTTCTTATAACTTACAAAGAACTCGAGACCCAAGGCCGCAGAAGCCCGAAACCCGGGCCCGAAACACCTCAAGGTAACTCTCGGCGGAAGAAATTTCAGCAATAACTCTCTTAACTACCACGGAGGTTACAACTTTTAGTGTCTGTAGTTTACCTGACTGCATATTATGCGTTGCTTTCTAGCCTGGTTCACTTCGCTTGTAGATTAGTGGGGGGCGGAGGATTATAAGTATTGATTGCCATTTCCTTTTCCGTCTTGTTTATTTTTTTGCTAGTAAATTCACTGTCACACCATATTTTGACGCAAAGTTCAAGTGTTCTGTTACCTCATTACCCCTCTCTGGCCATTGATAGATCCTACACCACTTGTTTTCGTTCACAAAAGGTGAGGAATTAATCAAACTTAATAACAAAACAGTTGCCAGTTTAATGATTATTCTTCTATTTACGATACATCGTGAGAAGTGTTGGTCGCCTCTGGTCTTCCAAGTGAAGTGGGCCATATACTGAAATATGCCATTTTGCAGTTGTGTGCTTAGTTACCTGGCCTATGAACGCAAGTGAGGCTGGAGGTGACCTTGCTTTGATACAGACCTCTCCACTTTTCTCATTTAAATACCATCTAGTTAGCATAAGAACAACTTGATTTACACAACGAAAGCGGTGAGGTCTTAATCAAACCAAGGTCACCTGCAGCCTCATGGCCATTCAAAGGCCAGATCACTGAGCAGACAACTGTAAAATAGTCTATTAAATAAGTTTCAAGCATAGAGCAAACAGAATTAAGATTTTGACTTCGCGATGAAGTAACTGATCTTTGAATCAAAAATACGTGGTTTAGTTGAAATGCTTTCTGCCTGCCTGTCTGTCTGTTTGCCTGTCAGTTGATTTGTTTGATCTTTCTTAATCCTTGCGCGTGATTGTTTTCCTTTGTCATTTAGGAGTTCAATCCTTGGTGGGAAGTAACGTTTGAAAAATCACTGTATGTTGAATCCGTTGAAATCACTGATAAAATCGACTGCTGTTCACGTGACAAAGGAATGATCAACGTTACTGTATCTAGCAGTAAAACCGGTTCTGACCCAACTTGTACACAATCGGTGCAGTATGGAATATTATTAACCCACAAAGTACACTGCTCTCCACCAGCGCGCGGACGTTTCGTGATAGTCACGTTAACTGGAAATAATGTCACGCTAGTTCTCTGCCAAGTTGTTGTTCGAGCAATTGGTAAGTCACGGTAAACTTGACATCGTTTGGCTTGCATGACTCTAGTCTGTAGTTCTTGCCCTCTCTCTAAAGGAAAAGTAAAGGAGTAACTACATTAAATTACATGAGCAAGTTGTTTCTACTCTTGTATGTGACTGGTCAAGATTCTTTCAATTCTTCGTCTAAATGATTACTACATTTTTGTTACAACTGAGATTTATACAAGTGATGTTTACTCCGGAGTTGTCTCACACTTAACATCGTTTTCACTGTAGAATTTTCTGAAGAGGCGCACGGTGTTTTACGTGAAGGGTGGTATAACGTAGATTACGACTCCAAAATATCACCAACTATGCGGGAGAATCCTGTGTTTAAAGGCGAAAGTCAGAGCCAGATCGTTCTGCGGGATTTCGATGCACCAGTCAATGTGGGAACAAAGTACGTTCAGCGACTGACAAGCTACTTACAGGTAAAACATCATTTTCCCTAGAGGTACT
>Ga0126338_10003028_pt1 | contig 11716 bp, 3 predicted proteins | sample OrbCmetagenome_2_FD_92529 | JGI IMG/M metagenome (GOLD analysis project Ga0126338, IMG submission 92529) | Coral microbial communities from Petempiche,Puerto Morelos, Mexico - Orbicella C C metagenome | ecosystem: Host-associated > Invertebrates > Cnidaria > Coral | place: Petempiche,Puerto... | reverse complement strand
CAATTAAAGTCGTGAGCAGCGCGCAACTAAGCGGGAGTAGCGGGGCGATGGGTCGGGGGGGGGGGGGTTGGGGGAAGGGGGGGGGAGAAAGGGATTTTGTCAGGCGATTTGGGGCAAAACCCCCGACAATTTTTTTTTCCCCGGTCCACAAGAAAGGGTGGGGGGAATTTGCCCCAAAGGCCTGAAAAAAATCAATTGCCTCCCGGGCTTCCCCCACCCCCCCCCCCCCCGACCCATCGCCCCGCTACTCCCGCTTAGTTGCGCGCTGCTCACGACTTTAATTGGTGGATTGCGATAGAATTACAGGACATACAAGTACTTATCAAGGGGCCGGTGAATAAGGATATGCAAATCCGCCGATCCGTGCCTTTTTTCGCCAAAATCCGTCGATCCACCAATATTCTTGTTCAAATCCGAAACCACAACCACATCCGGAAACAGCAGTGTAAAAGTGTAATGCCATTGTTGATTTCGCTCAAATAGTAAAGAAGGCAACATGCTTGATGACTATAACACAGTACAATTCCAATAACATTCTCACACCTGAGTTTAAATGAGCGTCGTTCGCAAAAAGAAATAATTTGGCTGAACTCATTAACATACCGACCAAGGCTGAAGAAAGATCTATGATCCAAATTTCGTGTAGGACTCAAGATCCGAACATCAAGACAGGCATAATCCGGAACCGCGCCAAAATTCACAGCTGATCGACGATCCACTGTGTTTTCAAAATCCGCGAATCCGCTCGATTTCCTGCAAAAATCCACAATCCTTGCGCTTTTTAAGGCCATATCCGTCGATCCGAAAACCTATTCACCCCCTCCTACCAAGGCCGTCGCTACTGATAATTTTGAAATTATATATTCATTTCAGGTTCTTGGGTGCGATAAAACATGAGCAGATATGAAAGAACCGTCTTTCTTCTGATTTAAAGGCCTCGATCGATCGATAAGAATTGATGTGCCCTTCGAATTAAATTGAAGTTTCGATTCGATTTCCTAGATTTCGAATCTGTACAACTTTAGAGCTTGTCTCCAAAATCTTCAAAGCTTAGCTACGATCCAGACTATGTTTGTTTGGAATAATAAGAAAATCTCTGATGCATGTTATCTTTCTGACGGAGTTTTATTCTGAAGTCTCAGTATTCTGAAGTTTCAATTCGATTTCCTGGATTTCGAATCTGTATAACTTTAGAGTGTGTCTCCAAAATCTTCAAAGCTAGCTAAAGCTTAATTAACTACGATCAAGACTATGTATGTTTGGAATAATATCATGAAAATCTCTGATGCATGCTATCTTGCAGTTCAATCTGACGGTACCCACGATCAGTGATATTTGCACTGCTAAGGTAAGTTTAGGGTTACTAAGCCTTTTTCTTAACGTCTGGCGATATTTCAGTACAGCGAGAAAACGAAATAAAGAAAAGAACTATTATCAAACAGGTACTTAGCAACCGTGGCGAGAAATAAGCAATTTCTTACCAGTTGTCGTCAGTTCCCTCTCAGGTTTTGAGATTCCGCGACGATGCTCGATCGGCGATAGCTTACGTCGTCGCAAATTCTTTCTAAGGCCAGTTTACGTAAAGTGCAGACGACCAGGTTCGATTTGATCGTTTCTATAAACTTTATCCGACTGAAAATCGAGGCAACATCTGTCTCAGTGAACCGACTGACAGTTCCGAGAAAACAGTATTGTTTACAATGAAATTCGCGGAAATTCAGTTAGCTTCCGGGAAAGCTGCAGTAGATCAAGGGACTTCCCGGGGGATCACCCGCACTACCTGAAATTAAGCACGTGTGACATGATCGCCAAGGTCAACTAATGCTTCAAGTTTAAAAGATAAGCAATCAATACACACGCACAAGTTTTTCTTGATAAACTTGTCGAAAAGAAAAGTTTTTTTTTGCAGAATCATGCAATTTTAAAAGCTTTTATGGCGTGAGCTGAGCAGCACTTAACTTAACTCACTTAAGTCCTTGCTGAAAGAGGCAAAGTTTCTTTGTTCCAAATAGTCATTTAAACAACTAGCTAGTGAGAAATTCCGGCGAGAAGTTATAAAAACTATTCCGCATTCTCGAAGCGCTGGAAAATTACCTTCCGTTTCCGCGCGCTGTCGTGCGCGCTGTCGTGGTCTGAGTAACCTGGCCTTTTCATAAGACAACATGGCGGCATCAGCTCCACCAGCATATCACGACGTTGTTTCTTCAGACGAGGCGAGCTCGTTCAGAAATGCGGTACCAGCTACTCAAGTGGCGCTACATGTTTCTTGCAGGTAAAATTTCATTGAGATTTAATGCTTTTTTCCTTTGAATACAAAGAATAATGCCTTGACAGGCACGAAGCCTTGCACCCACTTTCAGTTGGAGTTTTCCGTTTCGTAAAGTCTTGTTGTTTTGTTAGGAATCTTGCAGATATGGACGTGTTCTCAAAATCTGATCCAAGTAAGTTTGTGGACATAGAAAATAGTGTATGGACGTAACAAGATATTGAATAAGAATTTGGATTGTGACTTGAGCGAATATTTTCTGCAGCTGATTAAGCTTAGCACGTAAACATTGTCTGATGTTTTACTTTTATGCTTGACTTCGTTCTTCGTTCTTCTTCTTAACTTCATTCTTGTTTCTTTTAACGTTCAAACTATACTTATAATCTAGAGACAAAGTGCAACGAGGATTTATAACTACATGTGCTTTGAAATTTTAACATTATGCATTTGAAAAGAGGCATGAAATGTTTATGGCAAAAGTGACTAATGATTTAAGACTTCTCTTGTTGTCCAGTTAGACATTTGGTACCAAAAATATTTAGCCTTCAGGTTCAAGTATTGTACAATTTAAGTTATTATTTTACAGTACAGATCCAGCAGGTAATTATTTCCAGTCTTAATATTTTCAATAGCAATGTTGAAGAAATGTAGTTAATAATTCAAGCAAAAACATGTGTTTGACCACAAGACTCCAGAAAGTTAAAAATTAATCGAAAGGTTTCGTGCAAAAAGGGCTTATATCGCTTTTTGGGCCGATTTTAATTTTTTTAGGATCAAGCTGATTTTTGGCAGACTGACTTTTTTTGACATGAAAAGCATTGTTCCATAATTGTTTTTGTTGATTTGCGCTTCATTTTCAATAAATAACGTATGCAAAAAACTCAGTTTTCTTTTTTAATTCAAGCAAAAACATTTGTTTGACCACAAGACTCCAGAAAGTTAAAACTTAATCGAAGGGTTTCATGCAAAAAGGGCTTATATCGCTTTTTGGGCCGATTTTAATTTTTTTAGGATCAAGCTGATTTTTGGCAGATTGACTTGTTTTGACATGAAAAGCATTGTTCCATAATTGTTTTTGTTGATTTGTGCTTCATTTTCAATAAATAACATATGCAAAAAACTCAGTTTTCTTTTTTAATTCAAGCAAAAACATGTGTTTGACCACAAGACTCCAGAAAGTTAAAAATTAATTGAAGGGTTTCATGCAAAAAGAGCATATATTGCTTTTTTGGTCGATTTTCATTTTTTTAGGACCAAGCTGATTTTTGGCAGACTGACTTGTTTTGACATGAAAAGCATCATTCCATAATTAATTTTGTTGATTTGCGCTTCATTTTCAAGAAATGAGGTATGCAAAAAACTCAGTTTTCCAAGGGCATCTTTTGGAGATCTTTTTGTTGAATGAAAAACAAAATAAGCCTTTTGTTTCGCTAAATGATGAAGTCACCGAAGCATGGCATTTGCTGCCAGTTGTTCAAACTGATACAAGTTTTATTATTCATATCATTATGTAATCCCTTACTGTTGCTTCCTTAGTGTAAGCAAATAAGGCACTGAACGGGCCGGATGCGAGTTTGTTTTGTCGTGACACTGGTTCGATACGAGGTTGATTTTTTTTCCGGTCTATATTTCTACTTCTTTCAAAAATAAAAACATCTATTTAACAAAAAACTGTGCTGACGAAGCTGCTAAGTTCGTGTTGCATCGAAATCCACCTTCAAAGGATTCGCTCTAAAAGATGCCGCTTAGAAAACTGAGTTTTTTGGCATATGTTATTTCTTGAAAATGAAGTGTAATAAACAATGAGGGAACAATGCGTTTCATGCTTTTCATGATTCACTGGGATTTGAATAAGAGGACCTATATTCTGTAGATCATTGGACAATAGTTTTACTTTTTATAGTTGGGAATTAGAGGGCCACATAGTTTTGGGGAGATATGAGAGGGAAAATGAAGGCAGGATATGGGATGGCAGGACTTCTAATGGTGTGATATGGGATAAAAATATTTTGGTGGGAGAGTGATTTGCGTATTTTGACGGATGGGATGTGGTATGTCTAGTTTTAAAATTGAAGGCGGAATGCAGGATGAAAAATGGAAAATCACATGTTACAGATGTTACATGGAGAACTGCCACTCTAACCAGGCAGGACTGAGATAAACATTCTGACTGGGGCAGGATGGCAGGATTGAGACAAAAATAGTGACGGGATGTGGGAAATGAAAAAACCTATGTTGGACCCTTGACTTAGGGGTAAACGAGGCAACCCTAAATTTACAGGGGTACAGTCTTTTGCGAGATTTATATATCAACAAGGGGAATGTTGTCAACTAGGAAGCTAGGGGTTATCTATTTGGGGACATTCTACAGGGACAATATCTAAGGGCTTATTATCCATGGGCAGGGGGGGGGGGGGTCGGTCTTTGGGGGGGTTAACTCCCAGCTTTTTCCAAATCAGAGTCGTGGGATTTTTGCCCTGGGAGGGTTTGTATCTTTGAAGAAGACTCGATCACATCCAAAGATGTATGGACATTTCTGAGGACTTCCCGAAGACTTCCAAGAGCATTTTGAACATTTTCTGATCCCACTCTTAGAATTTGTTTTTATTAAACATAACATTGTTGCGAGACTTTTTCCTTGAAAATAATGGAGAATTACAGGAAATGTACCATCACTTCTACAGAATTTCCTTCTCTTCCACTGGTTTTAGTTTACATACATGTATTCTTTGAAAGTGTGTAATTTAGGGCTGTAAAAGCTCAAGTCTTTTAGCAAGACATGACATTTTGGTCCGTAGCTTTAATTAGGCGTGAGATTAAAATTTTTGACTCAACAGTGGGAGACTCATACCCAAGGCTTGTGAAGATTGAAACCCGCAGCGTGCACGCTTGATTTGAAAAAAAAACAAACAATTAAAATGATCAACAAGAGGCCGCAAATGACCTTTGGAATGCAGATAAGTTGACCCAGGAGAAACTTTACACTGCCCAAAAACATGACTGCAAACAAAAGGGGGTGTGTTCCTAATTACGTGCTTTGAAAAGGTCAAAACCACCAGGAAGGTATAAGGTGGGCGCATCTCAATGATTATTGACAACTTTGGTTAACTATAGGGACTATCTGCAGGGAAACGTTCCATGGGTTTTTAGTCTCTGTGTTTTTATTTCAGTGGTGGTTATGTACACTCAAGCAATGGGAAGTAAAGAATGGAGAGAGGTAAATACATGTATCCATCCACTTCTTATTTGCAAATTCATTTAAAACCCTTTTTGATATCCAGAAGTTAAATGGTGAAAAGACATAATCTCATGATACACCATACTGCCCAAGCAAATAAGTATCCTTTCTGGATCAAAAATTGTCTTGATTGTAAAATTTGAAACTATCGTGAACTATCTTGGTGGTTGGGTGCTGGGAATGCTTGACTATTGCTACAGTAATTCTCCTTAACCTAGCCATGTTTTCTATCTCAGGCACACATGTTGTGTTACACTATTATTTAGAAAATACTAACATTAGATAAATGGTAGCTCTAGAAGAAAAGTGGAATGTTGTATGTAGTTGGAAACAAGGATATGAGTGTAAAAGCAAGATAACCACATTGAAGAAACACTGGAAATGTTTTAATTGCAATTGAAACAGGGACTTGAGAGTACTGTTTCTTATCCTCTGAGTGCTCTACAAGAGATCGTGTAAACAGTCGGAACTTCTTTCATATTTACTACTAGGGAAAGTGCTCACTTCAAATCATTTCTAATCTAGACTGAAAATATTCTACATCATAATATGGAGTTATGGAAATTTCTTCGGGGCTCAAAGTTTATTTTTGGCTTTGGGAGCACTTGTGCGACCAGGTGTAAATTTTACGCGCACTGCCGAAATTTTAGACGCAGAGTTAAACCTGTTAGGCGCACAGCTTCAAATACTTGGAGCACCTACTCCAAAAGAATACTTAAGGCTCCAAAAAGAGCGACTCAGGCTTCGTGTTGCAAACTGGGCCTATTCTAGTAGTATTGAACACAACAAAAATCATTCACCGTGATTTCTGACAAATATTAAATAGTAGTGTATGATGGGAACAGAAATCGAAACAACAAAGAAATGAGTGAAACACTGTGAATCACTGTGAATCGCCTTCCAAAGGGAATAGGTTGATGATCCAAAGATAAAAATGAGGCAGTTAGTTGTAATTATTTCCCTGCTCATCCTATTCAATTATTCCATATTCGGGGGGAAATTTACTGTGAATCACTGATCAACTTAAGCGGAGTGACACGATCCTAACTGCAGAAAATGTGTGATTCTCCCCAGAGCCTGCTACTTAAAAGGTCCTTCCAATTCTGCTGAATGGCGGGGTTGGTTCAGTGGCTTAGTGGTAAGGCATCTGACCGGTAACCAGGAGACCCGGGTTCGATTCCTGGCTGAACACATTTTCACTCATTTCTTTGTTTTTTTGATTTCTGTTCCCATTATACACTACTATTTAATATTTGTCAGAAATCACTGTGAATTGCCTTCCGAAGGGAATAGGTTGGTGATCCAAAGATAAAAATGAGGCAGTTAGTTGTAATTATTTCCCTGCTCATCCTATTCAATTATGTTTATATTTATATTTATCAATCGGAGTACGTTAACATGGTCAGGTGAGTAAGCACTAGAGAAGTTGCACTGTACTTTGACTTGTAAGGCACGGTGGTGCGACCATACATGATTTTTTAGGCGCACAGCCAGAAATCTAGTCGCAAATGCGACCAGTAGGTCGTTAACTTTGAACCCTGTTTCTTGAAAAATCCACTAGCTTTGGACAAATTCTAAGGAAAATCCACTAACTTTGGATGAATTCTAAGCTTGTAGTTAAATTACTCTAAGTATATAGGCATTCCACTGAATTCATTATTTAAAATAATGTCATTTTTTTTTAGTTTGGGCGAACAGAACACATCATGAACACACTAAATCCAGACTTTGTCAAGACGTTTGTCATCCACTATTTCTTTGAAGAAATGCAGAAGTTACGCTTTGAAGTGTAAGTTAAATTGTGGAAATCAAAAAGAATATTATTCCTTATTATTAAGTTTGAAATTTGGAATGTGCATTTATGTTTATATACACATGTAGTCTAATTATTATCGCATTTTGATTGGCTCTTGGTTATGATCTGTTGGAGGACATCGGTATAGGTGATGTCATAAACACTTTTTTTGTTTCTTCATTTTATACAACAGATAGATTTCATGTTGTCATGCATCTGTTCCTTATCAGTATAAATCTACTAGCGTTCTATCATGAATGCTTTGCTGATTGGCTACGCTACTCATTATCTGTACTATGGTAGATAGTGAGTACCCTAGCAGTGTGTGCTGGTTAATGAACTGGTGGCCACTTCTTTGTGTTTTCGAAGTGTCTGTGAAGAGGATTTCTAAAGATAAAGTTTTGAATGACTAATAAATTTATATTAAAACAATTACATTATTCCCTCTTGATTTCTATGTGTGGTAGTTGACTCGGGCTGCCCCTTGTAACTATCACAATAGAAATCTCGAGCTCATATTCTTATATTTTAATAGATCACAGAAGACATCAAAATGTGGTCACGACATCAGTGACACACACAGCAAACAGCTCATGTGCCACTTTTTTGTTCTTACCACATTTTGACGTCATCTGTGTTGTATTATTTAAAAAATGCACAGCATCATGGAATCTAGCTTTATCTGTATTTTATCTTCAATTTAACCAATTTTGTTAAATTGAAGATAAAATACAGATAAAGCTGAGTTTGACTGTAAGGATAACTCTTGAGCTCTTCAGTAGCACTGCTCATTTTGTTACAGGTCTGTCAGAGGCTTAACAGGAGTTACAAACATTTTGTAATCAATAATAAAATTTTAACTTTAACCAGGTTTGCTTTTATGTTTTTGCAGGTATGATATAGATAAAAATTCTCCCAAGCTCTCAGACCATGTAAGTAAACAATCAGTTAGAACTTTTAAACCTTTAAGAAAAAATGAATTATCCTTGCATTGATCCTGCAGTGATTGACACCCAATTTCTTCCCACCATTATCACTGCACTATCAACCATAGAGAGCATGAGAATTAATTACTAAATGATCACCAAAGGAAATTCATCTTGGCAATATGCTCTTGAATATGCAAATTCTCTCAACAAGCACTATACAAAGTGTATAGAGACCAGTAATGAGAATACAGTCAAACCTCCACTAACAGCCATCTCCCTACAACAGCCACTCAGGGGTTTCATTAGAAGCTGGCAACCGGCGAAAATCGCTGCCTACTTTGTCAGAATTTACCTCTTACCGCCGCCTACTTTGTCTGTATTATCACCCAAATTATTAAAAAAATCATCAGTTTGCCGTCTACTTTGGTTAGCTTAGACGGCTATTTCAAAACTTATTGAAAACCCTGGCCACTTTTTTTTCTGTCCTGGCGGACTGTGAGGTCCATACATTTACTCTAACTTTAATTAACCTCTCCAAAATGGCCACCTCTCCACAAGGGCAATGGCCAATAAAGTGCGTCCTAACTGCCAGTAGAGTTTGAAACTAACTAAAGATGATTTACTGTCCATACAGTCATGTAGTTGTTACTACAATTAGCCTCAGACATCTCTCTTTACATGATTAGTTTATCCTCTGTGGGAGTTATAACAAAGATCTCATCCTAGGAATATCATATTGTAACTGATAAAAGTAACTCTAAAATGACTTTTGCAGTCTCTCACTTTGGCTACAGTGTAACTTCTCTGTGCAAGAAACACCCAGTAGGAAACATGATTGAATCCTATCTACATTTCCATCCATCTCACAGAGAATTAAGAGTGATTGTTACTCTGCAATGCAAGGAAACACCAACTGAGATCACTGTCATTGTCATCATCACCATCACTGCCCTTCGTGTCACTAGCGTCTTAAAACCGCGGTCAAGATCTCACAGCATTGTTCTTTGCACCAGTAGGCTGTGCATAGTCTTGCCAAGTTTTCACATTTTTAAAAAGGTTTCTGTATGCCAGTTTACTTGTAAATAATAGTTTAAAATCTTCTAATTCTCCTTTTTCAAGGATTTTATTGGAGCTGTTGAGTGCACATTGGGATCAATTGTTGGAGAGTTTGGTGGAAAGCTTCAAAAACCCTTGATGTAAGTTTGCTCATTCACCATTTTTGGTTTTTCAAATTCCTCTGTTTGTCCAGGCAGAAATGTTATTAAATACTTTCCTGGTAGTCATGTCTTGAATCAAAACTGAAGAAAAGACTTAGAAGGAAGTCACAGTGTATGATTTACATATCTTTCGTATGGAACTTTAGATTTGAGTTTGAGTATGAAACTGCAAACAAGAACAACTTTTAAGTTCTAGTTTGCAGGCTTCACATACTCACATCACAAACCAAACTCATCCCATGAGCTACCTAAAACCAACTTGAAGATCGAGGGCTCTGAAAATGTCGATAGTGTGGAATTTGAAAATCATAGTTCTACTCAATCTTGTACCAATCTAAAGGTCCCTAGTGTGCTTGTACTCTAGATCAAGTTGCTTAAGTTTTAATTAGCATTTGCTGGTTTCACTGTATGTGCCCCTCCTCTTTGACAAATTGTTACTATAAGGAAACTTGACAAAGTGACTAAATTTAAGAATTATTGCAGTTTTTAAAAAAACTACATTCTCTAGGATCATTATAATTTTTTATGGCATGAATATTTTTTCACTCTAGAAATTCAAAGCTTAAGAAGCCTGGAACGATAATTGGTATGTTAACTATTGTTTGGATTGTTTCGTTAATCAGGGTATAGTAGTTGTCATTTGCATCAAAACATGATCAGGTCACAGAAAAACATGACCTTTGTGAAATGAGTACTGTATGTCTATTCATACTTACAGTAGGAGCAAATGACAGCAATTTTAAATGCTTGCATTCCCTAGTGTAGTAAGTGCTGTCAAGTACCACATACATGTATTTGGTACGTTGCTGCAAATATGGCTATTAAATGACTTCCTTACAGCTTTTACCACAGGACGTTAGGGAGTTTAAGAAAACCATGATGGCCACGTCAATGGGAACATCGCTAAACAGAAGATTTAATGAGCAATACAATGGCTGTGCACATGCATTATAATTCTTGGTACATTTCTTCGCCGTCCTCTGCAAAACAACAACATGAAATGACCAAATTCTGCATTGTCTGGAGAACGTGACCCACAACAGCAAATTTGTGTAATTCCTATTTCAAATTTATCACTGTGTTCCAGACTTAGGTTTGAGATAGTTTTATAGTGATATACAAGGTAAATCACTTTACAGTACCACGAGATTTGTAGGTAAAATATGAATTCATTTTTTAATCAACATTTTCCTCTGTGTCGCCGTTGCGAGTACTTAAACTCCCTAATGTGATCTTGAGGCCGACATGTAACCAAATATACCACTTCCCCTCTTGTTATGAGGGCTGTGAAGTGGCCTAATGGTTAGTGCACTGGACTACCAATGGAGTAGTTCCAGTTTGAGGAATGGCTAGGGTTTTGTAAATATATGTTTGGGCAAAACTTTACTTTCGCTGTGAGTGCCTCTCTCCACCCAGGTGGATAAATAGGTACTGGCAAACAGAATTCTGTGGGGAAAGGGGTAACCTGACCTGCTATGAATCCCATCTAAGGGAGTAGAAATGCTCTCCTACTGCTAGTAAGCTGCTCCATTGAAACTGAAGATCAGCATTGACCCAAATGGGCCACTATGCTCAAATCCAGACTGTAACTTGTTTTTAATTACTTCTTACTCATTGCCTGGGATAGATACACACAAGCATCACTTTTGTTTTTGTTTTCACAGTGACTGCTGAAGAACTCAGTGATTGCAAAGTAAGTTACGTTTGATTGATTTTATTTTCCCAGTCAAACCTTGCTTTATAAGCCAAGGCAAGTTCCATTGATCATAACTTGAGAACAATCTTATTCCATCTATAGGATGTGGTAATACTTCAATTTAAAGGCCACAAGCTTGACAAGAAAGACTTCTTTGGAAAGTCAGATCCTTTCTTAGTGTTCTACAGATGTAATGAAGATAACAGGTTGGTTAATAGAAACTACAAGATAAAGAAACTGGGACAGCTACTGTTCAGTGCAATTTTTCACAAACTTGGATAATCGGTTTTACAGAAACTGTCCTGGATTGTTGTTATGACAGAAAAGGTGTATGGTCTGAGGCACTTCACTATGATTTCTGGGTGGGGTATAAGAGGACAGGAACCTGGGGAGAATAAATTGGTGATGGGAGGGGACCAGAGGAAGGGGAAGAAAGGGAAGAGAGCAGAATTGTTGAATGAACTGGGAGAAATAGAGGAAAAAATAGCAGAAAGGCATTGATAATGAATAGATTGCAAAACAAAAAGCACAAGACGGCAGGAGTCATTGATATAAATAAGGGAGGGGTATGGTAT
>Ga0126338_10003027_pt1 | contig 11716 bp, 4 predicted proteins | sample OrbCmetagenome_2_FD_92529 | JGI IMG/M metagenome (GOLD analysis project Ga0126338, IMG submission 92529) | Coral microbial communities from Petempiche,Puerto Morelos, Mexico - Orbicella C C metagenome | ecosystem: Host-associated > Invertebrates > Cnidaria > Coral | place: Petempiche,Puerto... | reverse complement strand
TTCCGCTAAGCTTCGCTTCGTTTTCGAGATATTGCGTATGCAGAAAAACCACTCGGTTTTCCTAGTGGCGTCTTTATAAACGAAGCAAAAACCAGCGACAAAAATACAGGACCACGTTTTTCTGTTACATTGAAGACCACATGCAAAAATTCAAGCCCTTTTGTGAAAATTTTTTTTTTCACCCAAATCGTCACTTAGCATGGTTTTGCACTCACCCCTTCAATTGCTCACTTGAGGAGGCCCTACAGCACATTTTGGATGGCCACTTTTAAAATTCTGGCTAAAAGCCTGATGTTATTATCCCTTGCCAGTAATGTAAATCAGGTACTTGTGAAATTTCGTAACTACATGCACCACTGATTGAGTAAAAAGTATCTTCTCTATAATATCAACTACTTAGTAATCACGAATGGTCCTTTTTTTCTGGAAAATCTCAAATCCAGACCTTGGCTTACTGTATCGAGTGAACAATAACAAGGTCAATAGGCAAGGCAGAGGCTTGCTTTGTTTTTGCAGGCCTGTAATCAGCTTGTGTGCATTATGGAAGAATAATGCCCCAGAAGTAGCCAATCAGAGTATGTGTTATATCTGTTACCTGATGTATACAAACACAAGCCATATAAATTTATTAACTCTATCTTGTTTTACTGCATACTTCAGAAATGAAGTCATACCCAAGTTGAGGGAGTATAACATATTCTTTGAGGGAAGAAAAGCTCTGCAGTTAACCAGCAAGGAGGTAAATAAATGTCTTCACAGGTTATAAGAATCACTTTCTGTTTTATATACTGAATATTTATTCAGATATATTTGGTGACCTTCAACTTATGATTTTTTTTTGTTAATCCTTATTATAATGTATTACCAGTAACCCTGATATACACCTGGAGTCTCAAAGACACAATCGAGCTTGATGTAATATCGCTGTCAGAAGTGACTCTGTTTAAGATTGGGAATTTGTCAATAGTCAAGAATAGTTGTGACTTTGATATTTCATAATGTTATGCTAGAGTATTACTTTCAGAACCTTGAAACATTTACGAGAAAGAAATATGTCTTAATAAATTATGTATCATGCATGGTTCTATAATAAGTATGTGCTCTCGCATCACATCTTTTATCTGGGAGTTCAAACTGAAAAATGGAGGGTGATCTACGTGCATTCTTGCTTTTGTACTCATTCTGTTGTTTTAAATTAATTCATCTCATTTTGGCATTTGGCTTCTCAAGCCCTTCTGAAGTCATTTTACTTCCTCTCTGATTTGAGGAAACCATGAGTGTTTTGCCTCATGTTCATAATAAACCTGTTTCAATTACATGTATAGTGATTTAGCAGTGTGCAACATGATGTGTGAAAACATTTCTAAGATGCACATGCAATTTGGGATTGACTTGACGTGTTTCAGCCAATTTCTGAGCTGTCTGGCAGTTGTGAAATAATGTGTGCGCAAATTGTAGAGAATAATTTAGGGAAAACATGTATAGGGTTTTTGGACTGTGACTGAACATCTTGGCTATCTTTGTATCTGCTCAGTCAAGGCTGCATGTACATGTAGCTAGAGAGGAGGCACAGAGTCAGGGTGTATTCTACATTTTCAACTACGCTAGCACCATGGGATAGAAATTGAAAAGAGTCATAGACTGTAATCCCTTAAGATTCTTCGCATTTTGACCTTTTTTAAAATTTTTTCGAAAATATCTTCAAGAGAAGGCATAAAAAATTAGCATTTCAGAGCCTCTCAGTTATAAAATTTTCTGGGGAGCCTCCCTAGAGGCTTGTCCCTCTGGCATTTGAATCAGTGTCAGCCGTCTGCTTCATGAAACAAACCCTCTACTCCCTAAATTAATGAGAACGTTGAACACAGTAAAAGTAAACTTCAGTCTCCCTTCTTGAGCATGTCTCACTTTTTGTATATAATTAAATAATAACTTTTTCAGGTTGGAGGCAGGCTTATTCTTGAAGGTGTTCTCAAGATATACTGGGGATTAAAGGTGCCTGTTACGCTAGCGAGCCACAACCTTTCCTATTGGAGGAGACGCTCTCAAAAAGAGCAGAATGGTTATGCAAGAGTCTTAGCTGCTAAGAACAAAGATGGCATTGTGAGTACATTTGGATGAAAATGTTAGAACCAACAGCTTGTCTAGCAGTGTTCGTGCTTCAAATGTGATTTTCTTTAGCATGAAGTTTCTAGCCAGGAGTATTGCTACTCAATCCCTTGGAATTCAATGCCGTTCGTTCTTGTATTAACAGTAAACCCCCAGAACTTTTGTCAGGTCAACCCAAATAGATTTGCTGGTCTGACGGTCAGTGTGCCGGACTCCTTACAAATGAAGGGCTGCATGGAAAAAAGCTATAAGTGACTCTTGATCTCATGTCGAATTCTCCTTTTTTCATTGAAGGACGTGGAAACTAATTTGCTAGGAGAATCTTCCAGTCTATCAGATGTCACTCAGGGTCTTTTTTTCATGCTCATGTAACCCTGCAAATACCCTTCAAACTGCCATCACATCATACATGTAGTTCAGACAATGATAGCCTAAAACTTGGCCTTTTACTGTAACTAATTACAGTGTATATAACTGTGTTTACATATCTGGCAACCATTTTATACCATTTCACGTTTTAAAAAGTTTACATAGTAGGGAATGGCAGATCTAGGGGAGGGGACTGGGGGTGTCCACCCCCTACCCCCCTTATCGGTGAAAACACATAAGGTCCAAACAGCCAAAATAATTTGGGTCCTGGAGGGGGCCTGGAAAAATTATTGTGCCGTTACCTTATAAAGAGGTGTGGATTGGCCACTGCAGGGCTCTGTGGGATGACCATGACTAAATGTGTGTTTGGCTGATCAAAATCACAACCCCTCAGGGATTATGGACAAAAGTGAAGTGAAGTGATGATCAAAATGTTTTGCTTTAAAACAGAGACCAAGAACTAGTAGCTTGGAGAAGGTTCTTGCCAGGCGTCGTTCCTTACTAGTTAACAACAGAAACATCCCAGACGCAGGGGACCAGAGAACCATTCTGGATTTTACAGTTCAGGTGAGAGCTCTTGTATGCAGTAAAGCCTGGTTCACACTTGTGAGATAAGCACCAGTATAAGGGCAAGTATAAGCATATGCTAGTGTATCGCAGGGTTACTCCCCAGCATTGAATTTGTTGGTACCCATTTCTCTACCTGGATAGAGAGAGGCACCATAAGAGTAAGTGTCTTGCCTGAGAACACAACGAAATGCTTTCTGCCTGGGCTCAAACCTGGACAGCTCAATCAACTTGAACAGGAGTTGAACTGACTAGCCTTGAGGCACTGCACCTCGACACACTAAGTGCTAATTTACATACAAATTGCATACTTTTAAAAGAGACATGATTTTAAAGTTGTTGTTTGTTTGCTGTGGAAAGTCACCTGAAGGCCGGACGACGTTTATTCCTCCTTATGGCACCTCAACAAACCTCCGAGTCACAAGCAGAACAAAAACAAGAGAAGTCATTAAAATGCTGATGACTAAATTCCAGGTTTGTTTGTTATTATTTCCAATTTTCAGTTACATTTCCTGCTTTGTTATATAGGCCTATCAGTGGGCGAGATGCACTAAAATTTTCCTGTGCTGTGATTGGGTACCCCAAAAGGCAAGTGATGGGGCTACTTGAGCAATCAACGTACAGTTCTTGCTTGGATTGATTCATCTTGTTCCACAAGAGAAAACGACTTTTTTTTGGCAATACACAAGAATCCATTATGATTGCCATTGTTTATTTTGGTTCACCATAACTTTGGTGGTTTTCAGCCTTAAAAAGCTTATTCTGATCTCGATCTGAGATATAATGGCTTATAATCTCGTGATATTCCTCTGTCTGTGTTCCTTCCACTAAATAAACTATCGCTGGGCTCTTACAGGGTAGGAGCATTGACAGCTTGTGCAAAAAATTTGCTAGTTCTGTGTATGCAGACTCTGGATCTTGTCAAGGAATGTAGGCTTTTTCAAGGATGATGCCAGTGTAATCAATGTGTATGTGCAGGAAATATGCATCTCCCAAAGTGCAGTTCATGTAATTAAGCTTGAGTTGTCTTTTTGTTACTCAGATTACAGATGGGCCACAAAAGTTCCACCTTTATGCTGTGTATGACAATGGCTGTAAGTATTATATATAATTATGTATGTCAAGGTTGTTCTTGACTTTTAACGACAACATCAAGAAAGTAATTATTCGTGATAATTTTTCCCAAAACCACTTATCACAATAATTTATCAATAATAATCAACTGTTAGTAGGTAACAACCTCTTAATTTTTGAACTTGTTTAGCAATCAGACAACTACGAAATGAAGAGTTTCCACTTTACTGTCGACTTCTCCTAGGACCTAGTGAGGTAAGACATGATAAACACCTGTTTCTGAATGACAGCAAATCCAAGAAAATGTTTGCCATGAAAAACAAGGCAGTACCATTCATCTTCAGACTTTGCTGTTGATTTATTTTTGTATTGCACCACAACAAACCAACACTTTCACAGGATATTATGTTTTGGTCAGAAGGTGGTCAGGAATTTTATCTTATGTTCTCTTCCTTGCATTTCTGTGTTGGTTAAGTAGCATATCATGATTCTATTTAGTGCCCCCTTTCCATAAGCATCCTTTTGTAATAAACACTTCCCATGCCATTTTGTTATTGAAAGGAGCTACGTCACAGTTTGCGCATCATGAAACATCTTCTCCATTCTTGTTTCTTTATAGTTTATCATTATCTCTTTTGGTTTTTTTTTTCTATCTTAGTAAACTACTATTTTCAAGTTTTCTCCAGTCTAAAGGTAATTTTGTATGTGGCCAAAATAACTCAAAATGCTGGGACTGAGCTCAGGCTATTTCATTAAACTCCCCCCTTCAGGTGAGCATCCCTGTTGTTAAACAGACATTCAAGACATTAACATGGAATAGACTGGTTAGATTAGGACTGAATTATGATATCTCCTGTTGAATCAAAACTTATTGACTTGAAATACAATTGTATGCACTTCTCAAGCAAATGGTGTTCTGACTATGAAAAACCTTACTGTTACAGTACTCTTGTTCCTGTTTCTTAAAGTTGTTTTCAATAAGGATGTTGTGGTTTTGGACAACCATTTCTTTCTGACGGTTGGCAAAACGACATGAACTAAATCATAACATTTTTCTCTCAATCTGATTGTAATTGACAGTGAAAATTTAATGTTGTTTTGCAGGAAGCAGCCAAGATATTTGTTATGGAAGCTGATGACAGCAACAATATTTCTCACGAGGTTTGTTTACTTGAACTGCCTTAGAGACAACTCTTTTTTTGACCACTTACATGCAGAAGTTTCTCTTCTTGGAACTTCAAGATATATTCTGTCAATGCAAGATGTTGACTCCCACCCTCTTCACCTCCCTAGTTATTTTAAAAGCATTAAAGTATGACTGCTGAATGATTATTTCACAGATAAATTCTGTAAAGTACTGGTAAAATATACAGAGACAGGAATTCTGTTACTTTAGACAGCTAAATGAGCCATGGATGTATTTTATTTAAATTGGTTAATAGTTTGTCAAGTTTAAACAACTGTGACAGTGTTTGGATTTCTAAGCTTTACGTAGATTTTTATGATTTTATTGTTCTGTTTTGCCTTCATTTTAGTTTTGATTGAGGAGATAGATCAGATAATCGAGACCATGTTTTTCCACATTTCCAAACACCTTGAAGTTCTATAAAAATATTCCTCTGAATGCCATAGTTTCAACCCTCTTCTCAGTGTTTGGAAATGTGGTAAAACGCATCTACCTAACAGAGTGTCCTGTGTTTTCTGTTGCTTTGTTGTTAGGTTGCGCAGTATATTCACTTTGCCACGCCTGTGTTACAAGCCTTCCTGGATAAATATCAAGAAGAGGAGGAGAAGGAGGTGGAGAGAGTAAAACAAAGGTACTCAGCTTTGATTTCTTCTCGCACTAGTGAACATCAGATGGGTTGTGGAAGTAAGGACTGAAATTAATTAACTTATGGTGTGTAGTGCTGAAATTAACCCTAGAACTGATTTGAAATCCAACAGAAAACAAGGTTGTCTGACGTTTTTAGTAAGAGTATTTTCTTTAGCTGTGATTTGACACATTTTGGGATAGAATTTGAGATGGCAGTTATCCTGCTCAATACTGAAATGTGATTTACTAAGTATCTTCAATTTGCAATTTTTAATGCTATAATTGTAACTGCACCCAAATTTGTAGTTAGATTGACAGGCAGAAGCCTCTGTCACATCTATTGTACTGATATCCTGCAATTTCAAGTCCCTGAATAAATATCAGGCCAAATTTTGGTGCATTAAATATGTAATGTATGTGTTAACTCAAGGTGATTGTATTTTCTGGTTACTGCTCCAGTTTTAATTGCGTGTGTTTTATTTATTAGCAGTTTACTGAAAAACGTACAAAGAAATAATAAAATAAAAGTTGTGCGACATTACAATGTTGCTGACATCATTGTCATGGTAAAAATGAGAGTTTTATTGCGGTGTGAATATAGAGTAGTGGAACTTTTATTATAATAGATGTAATTGCTTGTGATCTCTGGTAGCCTTTGAATGTGCAAACTGACTCTATCTGTGCGAACTATTTACATGAGACCACAAACAAATGCCTGTTATACTAATTCCACTAATTTATATTGACACTGTGATAGAACTGTCATTGTTACCTTGATAATGATGTCAGCAACATCGAAACATCGGAAAACTCTAATTTTGTTTTATTTATTATTTCTATTTTCAGCTATATGTTATATCGTCAGAAGTTGCAAGAGAGACTTGCAGAAATCTCCACTGCTGTATAACAGAACGCAACTGCCTGCTAGGATTTCATTAATTTTTTTTTTATTTTTATGCTATAATTCTAAAAGAAATATATTTATTTATTTGTTTAAATAAAATTAAACCTAAAGGTAACTTAATAAATAATTATAGATGTTCTTAGACTACAAGTAGTCCCTCTTTTGCTTGGTCCATCCAGTGTGTCTGCAAGCCATTTTTTTCATGCATGACTGACCAAGCGAAAGATGGACTATACTCATAGTCTAGATGCATTAGGCACTTTTCTAAAAGAATTACAGGTCAAATGCTAAGAGTTCTTTTTGTAAAAAAATGTACATAGCTTCTTGTATGTTAACTATCGAAATCAGAAAATTGTGAACAGAAGACTTATTGGTGGCATGTTGTTATGTCATACGGTTAAACCAATCAAATACAAGATGAAGAAACAATGAAAGCCACCTGTAATATTTTATTGTATCCAGAGGTTTAGCCTATCATTGGATTTGTTGTGATACACTTGTTGAAAATTTGAGAGTTTTCAAAGCCATATCGCACAAAAAGTATTTACATAATATATCAGGCTCAAATTTCTTGTGACATTTTTCAAATTGTGCCACACCCTTTCAACATTTAGAGATGACATTTTTTTGTAGCTTAATCAAATACTGAGGTGTCTATAGTACATTGTAAGCTAGTAAGGCAACTATTGTTAACAAAGATTCTCCTATAGAGTAACTTAGAGAGACAAATACGACCTTCCGTATGGTACTCTTGCAATCCATTTTGTGAGCCTGTGTTCCTTGCCTGGTTAAAAGAAGGGGAACAATGGGTCTCCCAAAACAGCTGGCAATTGAACCCATCCTTGGGATGAATATAGGTACGGTAAACACCTGCATAATTATAAGAGCCTATGATTTCGAGGTTCAGGCTGATCTAGTTCTTACTTACCAGGTACTTAGAGAGAAATCAGCCGGAAAAATGTTCTTAAACTGGAAACGACATTTAAATCCTTCCAGCTGTAGCTCAGAGTTATTCAGTTGGACCTGGTTAATTCGAACTTGGTTATTCTGAATTCCCCATTATTTCGAAACTCAAAACCATTTCCCTTGGCTTTCACTTTCAATTATTTACTATCAGCTATTTCGAACTCCCTCTGCTTCGAACAATTTTTCGTTCCCTGCGGGTTTGAAATAGCGGGTTCAGCTGTAGTTCTTTAATATGAATGCTTTCTTATTCTGGCATCCTCTTTCTTTTTATACAAGTACATGTTTTATGTATCAGGCTGAATAATGGTTCTTATATATATGGTGCTTTGTTTGCAAAGTTTCAGCCTGATGTTCTTACCCCACTTGTTCTCATATGCAGGTGTTTACTATATTTTCTGGTCCTACACATGTGGTGTGGTTTTTGTCTCAGCTGTGGTTTTGGCAGGCACTCAGGTCAAAAATTCACAGCACTCTGTAATTTGGCCCACATCAACAAACTGCAAGAGAGATGAAATTTGATTTCTCCTTACTGACTTTGCATTGTCATGCAGATGGTGTTGAGAATGAGGGATATGATCAAAACCAAAAATTCTCAAAACTTACATTAAGAGAATAATGGCAATCAGTAAGGAGAAATAAAATTTTGATCTTGGGGCCGATCCTTGACAACCATTCTTTTAATTTGTAGATTATGAAAAAGGAGAAAATATAGGAAAGTCAACACTAGTCTCTTTACAGCAAGAACTCTTGAATCATGAACTTTTGAGATATTTTGTACAAATTTTGTGGTTTAACCCTTTCAGGACCAAATGATTGCTAAAAAATGCTGTTTTTAACTGTAAAATCAGTTTTTTGGCTGTCATGATGCTGAATGGGCCTTAGTTTTGCTGAAAAAGCTATCTTTTTGCCTAACTGATAGTCAGATTTCCCCAAGATTAAGTACGAAAGTGAAGAGTATTTTAATTTGGTGCATGCGCATAGGCCAAAATTTGGACTGATAACGTTGTTTTTCAATTTGCTGCGTCCGAATGCTGCTGATATCCAAAACCAACTGTTGTGCAGATAGATCTATCCTAGCTCTACTATCTGCTTATGGCTCCTTGGGCGTCAAAGGGTTAAATTATAGAAGGAAAGCTCTTCATAATTATAATGTACAAGATTAGAATTTTGCATAGTGTTAAATGCTAAATACTCTTGCTAATATATGCCCTTGTACAAGAAAATGTCAAGTCTTCATGGTTTGATTGTCCATTGTTATTGAGATCAATCAATGAATGATAACATATTTATTTAAAGTTTATGAGGATTCTGAAAAGCATATTCACCAAATCCAAAGTATAATCGATTCTTACCATTAATTGAATATTTGAAAGTGTTAAGTTTTATTAAGACATGCTGTACTGTATGTACATGGTTTTTTGAAAGAAATATTAAACCAATCGAAATTGAGAAAATTGAGTTGTGTTTAATTTTTAAGGTTGGATGAAATTACAACTTAAGTTAGATCAGTTAGTAGTTTACCAGTGATGGCTAATGTTTCAGGGGACAATTTTGCCAGATCTTGAAGCATAATAGCATAATTAAGAACAGGCAACTCAGGGAGTTTCATCATCATCATTATCATCATATCTGTTGCATAATGGCTTCTGAAGTTTATGCAGAGCCATGTTTTACTTCATAATAACTGAGGCAGAAAACCCAAAGCAGAAGAACCCCAAAAAGGAACGGGCAAGGTTAACATATTCTCAATTCTAATGACTAAGGTCGCAGCTGAAACGAGGGTGAGGAGTAAAGGTACGGTTAGCCTAAGGATCTTGGCCCCTCACCATTTTGCCCCTTGCCTTTCACCCTCCCCCTCCCCCCACCACTTGCCCCTCAGCCATGTTGGACATGCCATCATGCTTTATGGGTGATGTTTTGAAGACAGGCAGGTACAGAACTCCGACCTGACCGGATACTGATAGTGTCTAACATGAAGCACTCTCTTATATGAAAAGACATTTCATAACATTACATGACGTAGCAAATTACATGGCACTATTCGTGATTGAAGCTCTGTCCGTCTGCTGGCTGGTGACAGTAATAGCGATCAGAAGACGAAACAGAAGGTTGGAAAACGAGGGAATAAAGCTCCACCGTTACCAGCGGATACACTCGGTGTACATGAGCAAAAGACAATGCTGACAGCTATTCAGTTTGTTATTATTCTTGGAATTTGTCCTAATCTAGTTTCAGGTGTTGGTTTTGCCAGTAGAAATGAGATCAGGATCTGCTGCTGCTCTGAACGTTTACTGTAGTACCAAGAGTGAAAGACGCTTGTTTGAATGCGTGAACACACTCGTCGACTGTACAGCACAGCGCACGTTGCATTGGGTGCTCTGGTTTTGTCTAGACATCTTGGCGATATATTATCAAGGCTGCTGACTTGTTATGCTCCTATTACATCAACTTATTTAATGTAAAATCAAGCAAAACGGATTTGACAAGCTTGGAATCCCGGTCACAGCATCACAAATGTTACTGAGAACCTCAGTGATTATTTTTGTGATAATGTTGACGAGGTGTGCAAAAAATCACCTGATGTTTGAAAGGATGGCTTGGAGGCTAAACCCTTGGCTGAACATGATTCCTGTGATCCGAATTACAGTCAAGTGATCTTGATATGTTAGCTCCAGAACCCCCACACATGACTAGAAACAATAATAGTATTATAAATCATTTATCACTCCATCTGAAAGAGAATTGTGTGCTCGGAATCTTCAAAGAACTCCAGGGACTGTGTTTATCAGGCAATAGTAATAAGAGAACATCTGACACTTCAGAGGGGACCAATGAGTGTAGGGAAACAGCCAATAAAAAAAAAAACAAAAGAAAACAACTCTGTGAAACAATTTTCAGGTTATAATGGAAAGGTAACTGGTAATCAAGGAATGAAAGATTCCAACATGGATGAAAAACGTTTGCAGCCAACAGGCTTGTGAAGCCAAGTGGAGTGAAGGCAGTGTTACTCGCATTTCTTGAAGGATCAGCAGGTATTAAAGGAAGGGGTGCATGAAAAAAGACCCTGAGTGACCTCTGATAGACTGCAAGATTCTCCTAGCAAATTGCCTTTTGCCTCTTCCTACATTAAAGGAGAATTTGACATGAGATCAAGAGTCACTTAGGATTTTTTTCTTGATGCACCCTGTCATACCAAAAAAATGGTTATATGTTGTATGTTTCCCCCCGCCCCCACCCCCTTGACGGGATGATAATCTATCTCAGGTAAGCCCCATTCTCCCTTCCCCCTTCTGCTGCATGTAATTCACAGATACCCATATATCCTTTGTACACCTGGGTGGAGAGAGGCATTGAGAGGGTAAAATGGTTTACTCAAAAACAACACCATAACCCTGGCCAGGGCTCAAACCCAGACCACTCAGACTGGAGTTCAGTGCATAATCATTAAGCCCTGTTCAAACAGGATATGTTTGGTGATCAAACACAATTTAACAATGTTTCATGATCAAACACAATCCAGCAATGTTTGGTGATTAAACACAATCCAACAATGTTACAGTGGCAGATCTAGGGGAGGGGCCCAGGGGGCCCTGCCCACCCTTATTTTGGGTGAAAAAAGGAGAAATGACTGAAGGAAGAAAAGCCGGCAGGGCAAGTAAAACTAAACCGGGCCCTCCCCTTAGCTCAAAGTCTGGATCTGGCACTGTGTTTGGTGATCCAAACACAATCAAACAATGTTTGGTGACCAAACACAATCCAACAATGTTTGGTGATTCAAACATGTTGATGTTGTTGTGAGTAGCCAAACGGTATCAAACATGACTGTTTGATCACCGTTTTACATTTTTTGATCACTGTTTTACATTTTTGAGATCAAATTGATGTTGTCATTCAAATTTTATCAGACACGATCAAAC
>Ga0126338_10003026_pt1 | contig 11717 bp, 5 predicted proteins | sample OrbCmetagenome_2_FD_92529 | JGI IMG/M metagenome (GOLD analysis project Ga0126338, IMG submission 92529) | Coral microbial communities from Petempiche,Puerto Morelos, Mexico - Orbicella C C metagenome | ecosystem: Host-associated > Invertebrates > Cnidaria > Coral | place: Petempiche,Puerto... | reverse complement strand
TTTTTAAGACTCCCCCCCAGTTTTGTTTTTTTTAGGGGGTTAAATAAAAATTTTTGAAAAACCCCCCCCACCTTTTCAACAAGGGGGCCCCCCCCCCCCCCTTAGGAGGCTTGTATGTACTTATGCTTGCATGCCCAACTGAAAGGTGTGAGCTATTACAGTCCTTGTACTGACAAACTTTCCAAATGGAAGCAAATGGAAAAAGAAAAGTCCATGTGAATTATGGTATGCTTCCCCAGTTCTCCAATTTTCTGGCAAGGAAAAAGCCTGGCAATGGCATTATAGTGGGCGACACACCTCCTGGGACTGGTGGTGAGAAATTTTCTACATTAGATTGGAATTTCTTCGGAATGTCCTTGGAAACCTCCAGACATCTGTGGTCAGTCTTCTTTAAAAATCCTAGCACTGTCACTCAGGATAAAAATCTTGTGCCTGTGGCATGTATATGATGACATGATATATATGCCATATGCTTGCTACAGAGCTTGAAATGATTTTCCTGCTGGTGCCGGTCAAGTTGTCCAGGCAAATCTATTTTTGCTTGGACAAGAAATGACTTTGGTTGGACAAATGCATGCTTAAATATCAATCAAGTACATTTAGTGGGCTTTTATTGTGAAGTAAAAGAACAGAATACACGTCACAACCACAAAGTTCATTAAAATCAATATAATTACACTTTTGCATACCACTATCGCTTCCTATCGCTTCTACTATTCAATTTGTATTGAAGCTTATAATAAATGATGTGTTATTTCTAATTTCACCTTCATGTAAAGGCATTTTAAGACTTTTATATGGGAAGCAAAAGTTTTAAGATACACGTTAAAAGGCATCTGTTTCGCTTCCCACGTTAGATTGCAGTGGTACAATAAGGATTAAAGTCGACCCTCCCCACAACGGCCATCTTGGTGACAGAGGAAAGTGGCCATTGTAAAGAGGTGGCCATTATAGGGAGTTAGGGCTGTAACATGACTTTTTTTGGGGGTGCAACATTTTTTATCTTTAAAAATGCTTGTTTTAGCATGTAAATACATAACACTATCAAAATATATCTATAAAACAGAAACAGACTAAAGACGTGCTAAAAAATGAGATTTTGTATACACTGCTTGTCAGTCGTTGAACTGGCCATTGATGAAAGGCTATTTTCTGGCAGTTACGACGTGCTTTAATGGCTGTTGTGGATAGGTGGTCATTGTAGAGAGGGTAAAATAAGAGTGAATGTACTGTCTGCTGGGATGAAAAAGTTGCAGTGGTTGTTGTAGAGAAGTAGCTGTTTGTGAAAATTTGACTGTATTAGCATACACGTACATAATGATAGACACGCTACTCTGGAAGACCTATCTTTCATTTGCTTTCTTTATTATTTTCTTTCACAAACGTGAATAATATACATGTATAACTTAATTTAGAACTAGCTCTGAATCAAATTTTCTTTTCAAGTGTAATCAACTGGTCAAAATGCCCAGTCATCCAACAATTTGACCGGAAAAAAACAATTTTTGACTGGACATTTTCCTTTGACCAGCCATTATTTCAAGCCCTGTTGCCACTCATTAAAATTTGACCAATCAAGGTGGGCACTAAATCAATTTGTTACAGTTTGTGGAGATTTTCATATCTTGCAATTGAAGTCAACTGATATTATATTGCTATTTTGAGACAATGAAATGGACAAAGACAATGTCAAAGAAGCTATCAGAAGGGAACTGGAAATGCCTGAATAGTTACTGATGTCACCATGAAAAATGAAGGAAAAATATAACACCTAAATTACTTTGGGATTTTCCCAGGTTATGATCCGTCCAAGTACTAACCCTGCCCAGAAAGCCTTAACTTCGGCCAGTTTAGAGGAAACCAGTATGTGCTTTCATTGTGGTATGAGAGAAAACTGACGTCAAGTTGTTAATGATATTTAGTCAGATCACTGAGGGTTCAAAGAATTCCCCAGCTTGAATGATTCTTTTACTTCCTGGCTTATTAAATGGAATTACCCTCTGAACATTGAGAAGCTACTGAGAAAAAGGCTTTCTGTGTTCTCCTGACAGGAGTTAACTTTTGAATGATGCTCTTGACTACCATTGAGTTACAGGAGATTTACTGGAGCTTGACTAGACATTGTGTACATTTAGATAAAAACTATGGGTTTAAATGTGATAAACCTTAGTTGATGGCCTAGCTCTGATCCCCGAAGTCTTTTGTTGCTCAATGGTGTAATGTAGAATGTTAAATCAGGGTCAGAGGTTCAACCCTGTTAGGAGAACCCAGAAAAATATCTTGCAGCTCTAATTGTGTTGATGAATTCAACTTAATATATGTATTTCTTGTAACTCAACCCAGCGTAACATATACCATGATCTGAGTCTCGTTCTAGCATAAATAATCTTATGTAATTTTCTTTATTGCCAGAAGGATATGAAAAGACTCTTGAAATAGTACCATAACTGGGCAAACAATGGCTTCTGGGAGAGAGAGTCGAACATCTGACAAACCTATGGATGAAAAACAGAGGAATATTATAAGAATTCGTAGGGTGGAGCTTGCGAGAGACATGGAACCCAGACAACTTATACATCATATGGCAGACGTTCTTACACCAACAGATGAAGAGGAAATAAAAGCCATTGCTACTCGATGGGGACAATGTGAAAAGTTGTTGGATGTATTACCTAGAAGAGGAGAGAAAGCATTTGACAGTTTTGTCAAGGCACTGAAGGAAGTTGGACAGCCATTTCTTGCTGATCTTCTAGTAGATGCTGGTGAGTGTACAGTAGCTAACATGCTGTTTTCTTATACATGTACATTGTTCCCTGTATCTCACATTTTGCCATGATGTAGATGACTGCAAAGATAAGTGCTAACTGCACTTAGACTTTCTATCTACTAAATAAGATAATGTACATGATTTTTGAGGGAACAAATAATACTGTCTAGTCTTGGGTAAATGTATTTTGAATGCACCAATCACGATTCTTTTTTTAGTGCATTAGTGTATTTCAGCTCCCTGATTATGTTTTTGTGCACTAAAGAAAGTTCTGCTTTGTCAAGCATGGCAGTTTTAAAACCAAGGGCCCTTGAAAACAAAATTTTGTTGTTTTACCTGTTAAAATGACAATTTTCTGCTCAATTGTTATGTGGGATTTTTTTTACTAAATGGTACAATGGTATTACCACTCACATACTGTAGTTCTAGTCTCAAATTTTAATTGATAATTAAGATTAATGTGCATCATGGAAATCCTAGGAAGCTGTACTGCAGCAATTTCTTTCAAAATCTAATCCTGGAAATCCTATAGAAAAATGCCAAAAGCTTTGTTTTTAACTCCTAGCCTTCATTCTTCTCGATTGCTTGTTATGAATATTTTTAGGGTTTCTAAGGTCATATAAAGACAAAAGGATTTTGATTCAAAAAGTATAGGAAAAGTTATGGAAGTTAATTTGTGTAAAGAGCTACTGAAACAGTGACTGCCATTATTTCTTATATAGAGGCTATTGTTTCTTTTTGCTACTTCAGGACAGTGCAGCCTCATAACTGATGATCATCACTTGATGACATTTATTTTACTGTTTTGTCGTGGTAGAAATGAAGCCAAGAATGGAAGAAGAAAGTAGTGCACAGTGTCAATCAGGTCAGTTCAGCCACATTTAGGAAGTTGCACATTAATTACAGCATACTAACAGCAAGTGTTTTAACAGGATGACCCATCAGTGTATTAAACACTGTTATCAGAGGGGTCGTGTAAAAGAAACTATAGTAAACAAGTGTTAATATAATAAATAACTATTAATAACTACATAACTTTTCCCAGTAGACTGTGATACCCACAATTTTTTCCCTGCTTTCAGAGTATTTCTTTATGCTGCAAGTTTGTTTCAAACCAAACAATTCGTTTCGAATGTAAAAGGTCACTGGTTAGCAACAAACCTGTGACATCAAAAACGTTACTCTTAGAATTGAGGAAAAAAATTGTTGGTATCACAGTCTACTGGGAAGAGTAATTTTTTGAAAAAAACATGTTAGTTAACCTTCTCAATAGTTGTAAATACACTTTTGCAAAACGGCAAAATCTATGACCCATTCTCATTTTGTGCCCCGCAGGACAACTAAGGCCATTCAGAACAGCCCTCAATCTATCGCGGTTTCTTGCAGATGCTGTTGTTGCCCCCTATGACGGGCTCAGCATGGTCTTGGTTTTGCTGGGGTTAATGGTAAGATCCAGTGCTTTACCTATGTTGTGAAGGTGGGATGTTGTTTCCTGGATATCACTGTGTCTGCTTGCTATGAGTGTGATATCATCCGCATAGTCCAGGTCTTATAGGACAGTGGTGAGTTTTTAATGCAGTCTTCTTCTTTTGTCAAATGTTTTTCTCATGACCCACAACCCTGCTTCACACCGCTTCTCACCTCAAACCAGTCTGATGTTCTTCTGCCCTTGAGGATGCAGCTTAAGTCCTAATCGTACAGGTCCCTGATTATGTTGATGTACATACTAGGGATGCTGTACTCTTGCATGATGACCCATAACTTCTCTCTGATGACACTATCAAATGCTTTCCTGAAGTCAACGAAGTCCACACAGATGGGGGCCTGCCATTTCATACAATGCTCAAGGATGTTTCTGAGTGTGAATATCTGTTCCATAGTTCCCCTTCCTTGTCTGAAGCCAGCCTGCTGCTGGCGCAGCCTCTCATCTACACCCGTCTTGATTCTTTCGATCAGAATTCTACAGAAGATCGTCGATGGTACTGATAAGAGGGGATATACCATGGTAGTTGTCACATATAGTCAGATTTTCCTTCTTAAGAATTTTCACAATGAGCAATCTTCTCCAGTCTGATGGAACTTTCTGCTCAGCCATAATCTTATTAAAAAGCACATGAAGCTTCTTGATTGCGGCATCTTGCGTACATTTGAGCATTTCTGCGCTGATGGTATCCATTCCTGGGCTTTTTCCATTCTTTAGTCTCAGTCACATCGGGCAGTTTTGTATCCAGTAATAGCAATTTCGTCATCAGAAATATCCTCACTTAGATGGGTTTTAGTTATGGCTAAAATGTCGAACTTTATTGAGAGTAGTACTGTAATGGCACCTCTTATCTTGGCGTCTGAGATTTCTGATGTTGTTATCTCTGGTAGCTGCTGTGCAGCAACAGGTCAGTGCCATCTGGTAATTCATTCCCTGCAGAATCTACATTAAGCACTTCTTCAAAGTGCTCCTTCTATCTTTGGAGGATTTCCTCTTCGTTCATTAACAGCTTCCCACACTTGTCTCTGACAGCTGTCACTGTGTTTGTGTTTGCCTGAACTATCTGCTTCATCAGTCGGTAGAGGTCACGAAAGTTATTGCTCCTTGCTGTGCTTTGTGCTTCTTCTTCAATTCTGTCTATCATTCTTCTCTTGTCAGCTTGTGCACTTGCTTTCACCTCCTTGTCCTTTCTTTTGTACTCCTCTCTCTTCAGCTCTTTCAGTCGCTCAGATCTGACTCGCCCAAGCTTCTCTTTGATCTGCCTTCGCTCACCCATTCTGCTGTATGTTTGGGCACTAATTCAGTTGGACATGATCCTTCTCGTTTCTCCGAGAACAGCATCTGTACTCTCACAGTGTGTATTCTTCAATTGTAGCCAATCTGTTTTGGATCTCAATATGGAACTATTCCTTAACTGTCTGATCTCTGAGCTTTGCTGTGTTGTACAGTTTCCTTCCTCCCTTTTTCGCCTTCTTAGCCCTTCACAATTTCAGGTTCACCCTGGCCGATAGAAGGTGATGGTCACTGTTGGCATCTGCACCTCTCATCACTGGTGTAGATGTGGAGAGGAAACTTCTTGTATTTTCCATTGATTATGTCGTGGTCAATCTGGTTACAGTTGGGGCCATTAGGTGAGGTCCATGCGAGCATGTGAATATCGCTGTGTTCAAACAATGTTCCAACAATAATAAGGTCATTCAGTGCTCAATATTCTGCAAGCCTTTCTACATTCTCATTCACCCTTCCTATTCGTCGCCATCCCATCACTCTCTCCCAACCTAGGTTGTCTTGGCCAACTTTGGCATTCGCGTCCCCCATAATAATCATGCCTGGGTGATCTTTCCACTTCCTCTTTGCAGCTGTTCGTAAAATTCATCTTTGCCTCTCTTCTTCTTCATTGGTTGGTGCATGTTATCGCTGTTTCGCCATAGTATTAATCGAGTGAAAACCAAATTGGGTGTGAATTTCAAACATCCGATTAGTCTGGTTTCTACCCTCCGACCTGCCCGGCATGATTGAATTTGCCAAGGAGATTGAACTCCCCGCCGGTATAGCTCTTGGGATCGTGGGAACACACAAGCTCCCCTACCACTGCAAGGCGACAGTCCACGAGGGGAGAAAACAGCTCATAAATCATACCAATTGGCACAGCACATACACGTATGTATGTAGCTTGAGATGTAGGAGAGTACCTACCCCCAGGGACGTTATCAATAAGCCTTACAGAAATTAAGTGTATGTATAACAGATCCTGATATAACGCTGTAGATTGATACTGCTTAGGCCTCCCACACTGTCTGTATAGTTAAGTTCCAGGTTTTCATAGAATTGTAAACTTAAAGTAACTAGACGCTTTGGTGCGTGTACCCAGGCGGTCGTTATACTGAGAAGTACTAGCTATATTGCAGTTGAGCTAAATATTCTGCATTTGAAGTCGTACGAAATTCAATCGAATCGATGTGCTCAAGCTATTCTGCCTTTTATTGCATTTCTTGGAATCGATTGATAGCTTATTACTTGTTTGCAGGTCTCTAGGGAGTGAAATGAGTCAAGGTCTTTATATCAGCCTATAAACGTTTCAATCTATTTTCCTTAGCCTTTGTCGTTGTTGTTGTTGTTGTTATTTTTTGCGTTTCTCAAGCAAGCGAGACATTTTGAATTTCAGAGTTATGGCGGTGCGTGACATAGAGCTACGAACGCGTTTGTCGAAAAACATATACTTATTTCGTGATTTTTAGCCCATTCAGAAGTTAAAGGCTGATAAACTACGCGGGATGTTGGAAGAACACTCGAAGAATTCGTAAATCACGAGCCACAGGCGAGTGATTTACGAATTCTTCGAGTGTTCTTCCAACATCCCAAGTGGTTTATCATGCCACTAAACCATAGAAACTTGTGGTCTATTGCTATTGCGAAATTTCCATGAGTTTACTGGCACAATAAATCATAGCTGATTGACCAATCAGGGCGCGCACTTTCATTTGATTATTATATAAAATTATATAGTGACTGGTCTTTTTCGTCTGGTTGTAGTCCCTGAAGAGATAATCCTTCGAGGTCGTTCAGCCCGTCAAGTGTTTAATAAAGCGCTCCTAGAGGGGTCAAAGAAGCTAAAGAGGGTACCCATAATGATTGTTGGACAGGGCTGCTCAGGAAAGACTAGTCTTAAGAAATCCTTGAAGGGTGAGCCCTTTGACCCAGAGGAAAACAGTACTGTAATGATGGAGGTCGATCCTTCACATTGCAAAGTGACGACTGAAGTTTGGAAGATAGTGCGACCTAATCAAGCTGCAGATTCAGGCGACAACTCTCTAACTGTGCAAGATGTGTCAGATACAGCACACTTGACTGAGATGTTACAACAAGTACTGGGCAAGGATGACGACGACCAGGAAACCTATGCAACCTTGTGGGATTTTGGCGGACAGTCAGTGTACTATGCCACCAACTCACTTTTTCTGACCAGGAATGCAATCTATTTTCTGGTCTATAATCTAAGCCGTAACCCAGATGACAAAGCTATCCCTTCTGTAAGACAAGGGCTGTTCAAGGTTGTCCAGGACACATTCAGTAACACAACCAATAAGCAATATCTTGACTTTTGGATGTCATCAATATCGTGTTTTGCTTCTCAAGATGAAGGTCCCCAAATGAGTGCAGCATCTCGGAAACTGCCACAGAAGTTGCCACCAGTCTTCTTTGTTTGCACTCATGCTGACAAGCCCTACAAGAGAGGCAGTCCTAGGGACCTAGCCCGTGAAATATATGGTAGTTTACGGGAGAAAACGTCTGGTTTGCATTTGCTTGAAGACTTCTTTGTGGTAGACAACACAAAGGCAGGAACTGCAGATGAGTGCCAAGAAGACATAAATCATTTGAAAACGGAAGTACTTGCCGTGGTTGAAGAACTTCCACATCTGAATCAAAGTTGTCCAAAAAAATGGTTCAAGTTTGAGGAGGCACTTGAGGTCATGCGTGAACGTGGCTGGAAGTGGATTCCCATTGGTGAAGCCAGGGAAGTTGCCCTCAAAGTATGCAACATTGTGAATGATGAAGAATTTGATATACTAATGGCCATGTTGCATGACCAGAGAATTATACTTCACTTTACTGATACTCCTGAATTGCACGAGATGGTCATCATAAACTTGCAGTGGTTGATTGATGTCTTTAGGAAGGTGATAACCATTGTGCCCTATGAAAGCAGAGAGGGAAAATTTGAAGAACTGTGGCGTAAACTTGAAACAACAGGAATTCTCGAGGAAAACCTTTTAGAACATATGTGGAACCCCACGGAAAGGAAGGCCTCTGAAGGTCTTCTTGCACTTATGGAGAGGTTTAGTTTGTTGTGCCCTTGGCCTTCATCCGATGCTAGCAGATCATGTGAATACCTTGTGCCATCCATGCTGATGTCACCTCCACCAGATGATGTCATGCAGCTGATTGCATCTGTGAAAATTCCTTCACTTTTCCTTAAGTTTGAGTCTGGCCAAGTGCCCCCAAGCCTGTTCCCCCGGCTAGTGGTACAGTTCTTTCAGTGGCTCACTAAAAAATGGCCTGGCCAACAACAGCCTCAGTTGTTCCTCAACTTTGCCAAGTTTTACACCCATCCAGCAGATGAATATTCTGTCATCCTTCTCTGTCATACATCTTCTATTGAGGTTGCTGTTCACAGGGCTCAACTTTCTTCAGATTCCCACAATGAAGGGTTTGATGTGAAGATTACCCGTGATGTGTGTAATCGTCTTAGGTTAATGCTTCAGATCATGAGTCAGGAGTTAATCTGGATGAAGAACATGCAATTTGAAATGAGTGTCCTCTGCCCAGTGTGTTGTCCAACAGCTGGTACTACTGAAGCTTGCAAATCTCACCAGACGAAAGGGTGTAGGCAAGAGAAGTGTTTGCACTTCTTGTCAGAGTCAGAGCTACACTCTCCAAAACCCATCATCTGCACCCCAGCCTTTGGTCCCACTACCAGGGTCCAAGTCTCGTTGTTTAATCATTGGTTCCACCTTCTGGATCAAGAGGTAAGTGGCTTTTTATGATTTTGCATTTTTTAGATGCAAAGGTCTCAGTTCTCTTACTTGTAATTTTCTGCATATTCACCCCATTACATACATAATCGTATCTATAACAAAATTCTCTATCGTAATTGGGTCTCCGCACGCCTATTTGTAATAGTAATTGGACCGAGTGGAGTACAATTCAGGGAGTAATCGCGCGAGTACTTTCAATATCGGACGAGCGCGAAGCGAGAGGCCGATTTGAAATTAAGAGCGCGATTACTCTCTGAAATGTACAACACAAGGTCCAATTACTAATTAATCGTATCTATAACAAATTTCGGAATTAAAAATGTCTTTTGAGAACCTCTTTTGAGCGAAAACGTCTGTAGCGCTCTTCGTAAGTTTTGAACACTGTGCGAAACATTGCGAAAGAAACCACTAAAGTGCGCGTAATTAACGTGCGAACTACGCGAGTATCCAATTACAGGAATCCAATTACACAAAGCTCAAATTGGATACCTGTAATTGGACACCCACGTGATCGCGCGCTGATTACGTGACTAATCAAAACTATAACAAAATTCTCGAACGTGATTGGCTATCAGCAGCCCGATTTGAGCATTAATTGGACAGTGTACGGGTCACGCTTGTATTTGGACAGTACGCGTCATTTTGCGCGCGCTGTTGTGGTGCACTTTGTTGAGTAAATTGTTGTGTTTTTCAACATTCATAACGACGTTTAATCATTCAGCACTCAATCGATGGTTTGTTCGTTTCTCGAATTTTGTCATAGCTTTGATTAATTGGTAACAGGGCTTCGCGTCGTCCAATTCGGTCTGTAATCATACTGGTGATTAACAAATCGGACTTCCGCTTCGCGGTCGTCCGATTTTGTTAATCACTCGTATGATTACAGACCGAATTGGACTCCACTCGGTCCTGTTACCATTATTAATTGTAACAACTGTGATATAAGCTGCTGTTTTACATTTTATTTAACAAATAAAGAAGCCTAAGCCGTGTATTACACTGTGATAAAACACGTGCCGCAGGCGAGTGTTTTCTACATTTCACGAGTTTAAGCTACATTTCTCGAGTTTTAAGTTTTTATATCGTACTAAGTTCACATATTTCATTTATTTATTTGTTTGTTTATTTATTTATTTATCAACTAGAGGTGTTTTTTTCGAATTAAATTCTAAATAATATTAGCTTTGTGTAGCTAAGGTATATTTTACTGTGTAAATAGTGTCCCCAATTAGTTTTTTTTTTTTAAGCTAAATAGCATTGATACTTTGATAAAGTCTTTCTTTCTTTCATTAATTCATACATCTTAGCATCAGTGCCCACCCTACAGTGTGTTTGATGGGTTTGTATTTTAACATGCTTCTTGAAATTAAGTGCAAATAATACATTTATCGGTACACCTTTTGATTCCATTTTATGCATAAAAATGGAAAGTTAACCTCGTCCAATAACATATGGAGGTATATCTATGACAAAATTCAATACTCAGTAATTGATATCAAATTATTCAAATTGTACATGCATCAATCAAAAGCTGAATGGCAACGAGCCGATTCTACAAATGGTCATTACGCAAACAGGCATCACGCTTAAGTCATCATGCTGAAAGGCATCGCGCTAAAAGGCATCACGCTAAAAGGCATCGCGCTAAAAGGCATCACGCTTAAGGGCATCATGCTGAAAGGCATCACGCCTAAAGGCATCACGCAAGAAGGCATCATGCTAAAAGGCATCACGCTAAAAGGCATCACGCGAAAAGTCATCACGCAGAAAAGCATCACGCAAAAAGGTATCACGCGAAAGGTATTACACTTACTAAAAGGTATCACGCGAAAATGCATCACGCAAAAAGGCATAACGCTTCTGCTTGTGTCTCTACATGTTATCTCCCTCTCGCGCCATAATAAAGGAGAGGTGTAGCTGCAATAGTGAATTCATGTTCAGGAGGTTCTTGTACTATCGCCAATGTCATACGAAGAACGCCCAGCATTTGTCCGCCATCTTGAAAAATACTCGCCGATCTCACCGATCGGAAAGAAATGCAATCGCTTTTGATTCCATTGCTCACTTGCTGTATTAACTCTCTCAAGGCACGCCTCCTGTACTGAATTAAGACCTCAAGAGGAGACAAAGACGGAATGTCTCGGTCAAAAACTATTTGAGAAGGCTGTTATCTTACAAGACACGAGTAAGAAGAGTTAGCCCTGGATTCCATATAATTTTTGTAACAGTGCCTTTTCGTGTGATGCCTTTAAGTGTGATGCCTTTTCACTAATGCCTTTAAGCGTGATGCCTTTTCGAGTGATGCCTTTCAGTGTGATGCCTTTTAGCGTGATGCCTTTTAGCGTGATACCTTTAAGTGTGATGCCTTTTCACGTGATGCCCTTCAGTGTGATGCCTTTTAGCGTGATGCCTTTTTGCGCGATGCCTTTAA
>Ga0126338_10003025_pt1 | contig 11717 bp, 7 predicted proteins | sample OrbCmetagenome_2_FD_92529 | JGI IMG/M metagenome (GOLD analysis project Ga0126338, IMG submission 92529) | Coral microbial communities from Petempiche,Puerto Morelos, Mexico - Orbicella C C metagenome | ecosystem: Host-associated > Invertebrates > Cnidaria > Coral | place: Petempiche,Puerto... | reverse complement strand
GCGACTAAGCGCAATCGATTGCACCAAGAGACTATGATCATGGTCGAACTGAAAGGATGGAGACCAACATCTAAGTTTGGTAGTCTAGTTTGGTATTTTTTTTACATTTATACAATAGCGTCAACTGATGAAAAAAGAGAAACAGAAAGGTGCCAAGTAGAACTGAGAGGAAGAAAGGAAAAGTTATAACATCGCGGGCAACACGACAGACTGTTACACTGAGAGAGCTGTACATGTCGCGGGCGCAGAAGTTGTCATTCATTGCTTAATGAAGCAATCTACCAATAACTTACACACCGAGAAACAAACTCCCTCTCCATAACCTATCCTCTATCAGTCAAAGTTCAATTGTCAGTATTTCATTTTACAGACCAGATCAATATTCCATTTCAGTGATTTTCAAATTTCGACTTTTGGAACAGATTTCAACGGCTAAATATACAATCCTGGGGCTACAAAACCCAGGGACATATTCCGTTATGAACTGTTGAGAATTCCCGCCTTCCACTGTGTCAAGTCACAAAACTAATACAAACAATGGTATTTGAACACATTGACATGGAAAATGAAAACTTAAATTAATGAAAGAACTGCGAGCGGTTCGGTTCATGACCTACCTGCTCATATTGTAAACAACCTGTTTAGAGTCACTGAGCGATCAGTGATTTCGTTTGTAGCTGGTTGATTTTGTGCAAATTCGCAGTAGCCTACTCTAGAGTTCAAGATAAGGCAATCAAGAGATTTTTTTGCTGAAGGCGCGTAAAAAGAAAGAAATGAAATAGAAAAACACATTGGAAAACGTTTGAAAAATTAATAGTCGTAGCTGGTCTTTGCTGTCCAAAAAATCAAAGGAAAAGCTTAAGGCACCACGTTTTTTCTTTTTTGTCATGCAAACGGTTTGTTTTCTTTTCTACGCTTTAGTAAGACCCGCACAGTTGCAGTTCCGCCATTGTAGTGTTTCTCATTGGTTTAATAAAAAAAGAACAAAGGTAGATACTTCATAAAGAGGATTTTGACTGGTGGTGTCAACAATCTGTCGCCCCTTGTTAGTCAGTGAGAAAATTGCTGGGTGGCTGAACCTGCAGGGAATAATTTCTGACCTTACCGCCAACACATACCCCAAAGATAGCAAAGCAAAACTTAAGTCGCTAAATACTCGCTGCGTAAACTTAATTGCTCTTTTCTTCATTATTCGTGGAGATTTTCCGAGTAGATTTTCCCGTTCCCGCAAACGACACCTTTCCTGACATTTGCTCTGAAATATTCATGCAAGGTAAGTGAGAGAATGCCGGGGTCATGAGTTTGGAATGTGTAGTTGATTAAATAAGACTCCCAGATAAGACACGTCAAAATAAGGAAATCAGAAACTTGAAAACCATTTTGGATCAGCCGACAAAGTTCGACAAGGACTTTTTTGGGGTTTGGTTGTTTTTCAAGGTAAGAATCACTAGGGATTGTCCGCGTTCTGTCGTTGTATATTTCCGCACGAGATGACTTGCGGTAGGTTTTGATTTCAACCTGTCTTCTACCTGTTACAAGCAACCGTGTTGTTCTTTGTGGAAACCTTCGTGGTTATAGAAACAAGGATTTTCAACTGACGTAACTGCAAATCGTACTTAACCCCTCGCACTCCAAACATCGTACGAAGGCAGGTATCAACCCTTGTATTCGATACGTCGGAGCAGCGTGCTTATACCGCGTTTATAGGACGAACGCAGACGGGCTATTGTTAGTCAATATTTATGTTAATTCTTCATAACAATTTTGATTTCCGTTCGTGTATTTCACCCGTTGGTAATTAAGTTTTGTTTTCCTGTAAAAGGCAAAACATTTGTCTGTCTGATCGATACAATTTTGAAATTTCTTTCTTTTTGTAGGAAGGATGGAAAGACTTGTCTTCGTTTTAGCCTTAACCATAAGCGGTAAGTAATATAGTGATTTACTGTGATTATATTCCTTGAAGATTGGCACACTCATTTCAAATTTTCCGGTTATGAATATCTTGTAATAAAATAACAACATATGCTGGTCTAGAAGTTTGTTGAGACGAAGACGTTTTACCACGCAAATCTCAGTTACCTATTGAGAAACCATTTTATCATCTTAATGTTTGGAATTTGGTTTGTTCATGAGAATAGAAATCTGGAAGAAATGCCAATGGTATTTATCTAGCATTTATTTATTTCTAGTTTCATCGGTTTACTTAGCTAGATTCTTTTCCAAAATTTTATAGTTTAACAAACTCTTAGCCATCGACCCAACGAGGTAAGATATCATTTCTGGCTAATGAGAGTATGGTAGGTATAGAGCCTAAATTAATAAAAGCATTGTTTAGCAAATCCCCTTGCGGCTTTATATTGTATACTTTTCCTTAACTGTAATAATATTATTTATAAAAACTATTTGCTTTCTTCCTGAAATACACCTCAAGGACTTTTAGATCGCAGTAAAAGACGTAATTTTCACGAAATCTAAATACCTGCACGTTGCGCAGAGTTCAAAGAATTTAATTAGGTTGTAAGCGTTAAAGATCGTGCGATAGAAGTTTCCTCTCGTTCCCTGTTTTCCTTTACAACCTCCATTAGAGGCGTAACTAAAACATAAACTGTTTATATCATAGAATGGCTTTGTAATTGTTCTTTGAGCTACGAACGGGTGTATTCTGTTTTGGAAGCCTCGGAGCCGGCTTAAGAGAAATAACTTAGGATGGTATTATCAACCTACGGAACCGTAATTGACTTAAGTCTGGCCTTAGAATTTCCATTCCAGCTACGATTCAGCCAAAAAGAACGACTATGCCAGTACTTATTATCATGTTCACTAACTCGAGGCTCATGGGTGACTTTTTATCGTCGCGTAATTCGTACGTCCCCGAAAAGACTTTTTCCTTAAAAACTTGCAATTTTACAGTTTTACAACCCATTTTGAAGTTTAGATGCTAGGATATTGCTTAAAATTTATCTCTTAGAATATTTCGATGCATTTTAGTGGGTTAGTAATTGAACCACGAGGATCATATATACTTGACAGGATTCCTTTTAGCTGGCTCTCTGGACATTTAAAAAAAAAAACAAACAAATTGTAGACGTATTTTTATTTGCAGCAATTAGAAAGCTTCCCTCAAAGTGGGGTTATTTTCACAACAGAGAAATTATTTTTGTAACATTTTACTGCTGGATTCACAAGTAGACACGATATTTGCAGTAAACAAACCAGAATCATTGGCGAGTGATTTCATGTTTTCTAAACAATACCGTTACCTGCTTCTAATAACACGCTCCGTGATGTAATGGTCAAGACTGCTGACCTTCACTGGTCTTGATCACGTGCTTATGATATGTTTGTCAGCTTTTTATTACACCTTTTCAAGGAGTCGTTGTGTAAGCGTTGAAATTTAACTAAATGGCACGATTGTATCACCAAGAAACAACTGGTAAAGAATTCTGACTGTCTGTTGAGTTTTTCAGACAAGTTTATAATACACAAAAAAACCTGAAATAAAAGAAGCAGAAAAGTTAACAGCAGTATGGCAAAACATAAAACTTTTGATTTGGTCTCTCCCGGTTTCCCCTCTTCCTGTCACCTGTGTCCTGTACCTTTCGTAAAAATTGACAAGAAGGAGGTAAGTCTGCAGGCCTTACTAGAAGCAACGGCAGATTTTTACTGACTGCACGATCTCAAACCACTGAAAAAGCCATAAGGAAGAAAAATATCAGAAAATCAGGAGTGAGAAGGAACTGCTTAGATACTATCCGTCTTCACCTTAATACGCAAGCTGAACCGGGATCTCGTTTTTTCCAAGAGCTTCCTCACTTGGAGAAAAAACTGAGGAACTGCAAACTCTTCAGCCGATGTTCTCGATTTTGCCTAAATGAGTAAGGACACAGTTATGGAACTTCACGAGTGTGATTACAAGCAACAGTCTTTGTTCCAGAATTGAATGTGATGTTTTCGTGGTTCATTTTGATTATGCATTTCATCATAGGTGCACTGGCCTCATGTCGGCATCCCAAACCAGGCCAGTTTCTTTCTAAAAAGCAAGGAATTCCAATGGTGGTGGGCGACAACCCAGCTTCAAATGACATGGGTATCGACAGTAAGTAAACTTCTTTTGCATTCATTCCTACCGATTATCACGGGCTAAATTAAGACTTATCTATTGGCATGCATGCTCAGTGATTTTACTAGCTCAGTTGCTAGCTAGAGCAATACTGTTTACTTTGAATGAGTTACTAATGGGACAAAAACGTTTTTCTTTGCTGTGAAAGAGCGCCTCGTAGAACATTTGCAGTTTAATGGCACCAAAGGAGCCGTAATTGAGGATTCTTCGGGCTACGCTAACAATGGCATCATGCAGGACGGGGCCATCGTTGTGAACTTTCCTCAAAGCAAATGTGGAAATGCAGCTTATACCTACTGTGGTGATATTCTGTTCCACGGGGACACCTTTCAGGCCAAACCCAGAGAGGGAGTCACGATAGCTGCTTTCATCAACTTGAAGGACGTGGAAGGTAGCCGTTCTATCTTTGATACCATTGGCATCAGTCACCAGTGCGGTCAGTTCCATTTTGAGGTCAACTATGGTAACGTGCGTTGGTTCCACAGGAATGAAACCCAGCACATCATTTTCAGCTGCACCGCTGAGGGAAAACCAGTCCAACCCAGTAAGTATTATGGTAATTCTAGTGTCAATTAGAAAAGTGTGAACACTAGAATTATTAGTACAATGTTAATGCGGGAAAGGACAAATCAAACCATATGACTTGTCACTCTCCTTGGATTCTCAAAATAGAGGTTTTTGTCTAGAAGCTAGACAACAAAGTATCACAAATTAGAGCAAAAAGCAAGATTATGATCAACAGGGTCTCTATGTTGCACATGGCATCGGATGGACCCTTGTGAGCCAAGCTCCTTGGTGTAACACTGCCTCTACCTCATTTGTTATCTGTTCTTTTCTAGATCAATGGGCTCACTTGGCAGGAACCTATGATTCAGCCACTGGCCATTCCAAGATATACATCAACGGTGAGCTGCGTAACATGACGAACGGTGGAGGACTGCTGTCGAGGGATTGGATGTCACGCGCTGGAATCGGCGACCACAAGGCTGGCCGTCCCCTCATGGGATTCATCGATGAATTCAGGATCTACAACTATGCTCTGAACAAGGTTGAGATCGAGGCTTTGGCTAAAATGTGTCTTCCAGGTATTGTTTCTCATTTAGTCCATGTTTGACTTATATATAATGCTTAAAAAGTTACGTATTCTGGTACGCACGAAACCAATCTATCTGTCTATCTATGTGCGCCAGGACTATTAATTCAGAAATGAAGGGCTTTCATTTTCTCAAGTTAGTATAATTACCGCTTAGAAAGTCGAGTGGAACAAGTTACAGCTGATGGCAAGACTGCACTGAGGCCTGCAGTTTCGGCGTGAAAACTTTCGGTGCACTTGATCTCGAGTATACATGCGCTGTTATTTGATTGGATAAAAAAATCAGAAACTTTCTGAGTGTCTCAGCGAAGACTTGCCAGAAACAGTTTTTGTTCCTCGACTGTAGAAGTTAAACTGTATGCACGTATTAAATGAGTCTTGTTTGAAAGGTCACAGTCTCGGCCCCTTTCCAATCCAACAACCTATAAACCTGCAAGACATGCCTTCCAATGATGATTCGCTATTCGGACACATCGCAAATGGTCCAAGGAACGGCTTCAATCATCCCCAAGAAGAATCGGTGGAGGAAGCAGTGCTCTAGAGATTTGCACCGTCATTATACTGTAGAACTACGTTGCCAATACGATTATATGACGTCACTTGTTTTCCAAAAATAAAAGACTTCTTTGCTTTTGAAAACCGTTTGCCTTAAAATGTCTAAGGACACGTGTAGGATACATCATGTTTATTTTGCCGCAATGTTTGGCGTCTTCAACTAGTTTTGTTTTGGAGTACGACTGCCTTAAAAAAAAATAATGTAAGATAACACATGGCAGCAATTCCAAAGCACTTGCCTCTGTCACTTCAGACAAACCAAAAATCTTTGTGATTAAATTTTTTTCGTTTTTACCTGCAGTAATTTGTTTTGTAATAATTCGTCAAGTAAATCGGTGGGATAACTTAGTGACGTCAACAATTGTTTAGTATTCAGCAAACGGAATAGAACTAACTTTGCACTAACGGGCACCAAAATGAAAGGACTCCTTCAAGGAAATGTAATGAAGATTTCACCGTCTCTTCCTTGGCAATTATCCAAGCAGCAAATGAAAAGCTGTAATGATTTAAAGCTGAATGAACAATTTGCTTGTATATTAAGCCTGTATTTATAATTGTTGTTGACGATTTTGTTTGACGCTTGTTAATTGGGGATCAGACTTTATGTAAGTATTCAGAAGGGAACAAGTAAAACCTATACTTTCAATTTTGAAAGAAATCTTAGAATCAAAAACAACTTGCATGGAAATAAACCTGGGCAGTGTTACTTTAGCCTGTAGTCTTTATTGACATATTATTAAATATTCAATCATTCAAGTTAGGATAAGTTTATAAACAGGGCACGCGTTTGCACTAAACCAAGGGGAATGCTAATTCGTGGTAGGGAAATCCTTCTGGCTGAGTTGACTGTACACAGACCTTTCATTTTTCTTATTTTCTTGATGAAGCACGTGATCTCATCCTTGATTACGCTCGGCTTTAGAATCATAAAATTTGCTGTCCAAGTCAATACTCGAAACCAATTATTATCAAAAATCAGTTTAATACTTCAACTGAATACAATCGTAATTCATTTGAGCTGTATGATAACTACTACATAACTGAGAGCAGAATTTTCGAAAAGTGTGAAACTTCGTGGGCTTGCATTTCATGCACGGTTAAAGCTCTGAACACACAACTTGATTTGCCTTAGTCATATTTAGACTGAACAAAACAAACAAAAAACAAACGAACAAAACACTAACTCTTCAGAATACAAGAAAATAATATAGAATGTTGCATTGATGGAAAATTGATTGCTTGAACCAGTTAAATTCTATTCACCTTTGGTGCGAAGGCAAATAGTATGGTTTGGTAACAGTTTAATTGCAAAATTATAAAAAAGAAAATCGGAAAGAGCAGTATTTGAGCCAGGCTTTTTTTTTCGGACTCTAGACCCGAAAGGATCATAATATATAGAGAAAATCAGAGTTTGGCAGTAACATAGTTCTTCAATTATTTTCCTTTAAGCATTGCAGCATATTCTAGTCAATTTCTAGTTAATGATAGACTCAGCTGGTGGGATAAACCCTTACCGGACTAATATCTGGTTCATTCCTTCTTCTTTCTACTTCTCGGCACAAACACGTCTCTTTTTCCCCATGGACACTATTTTTTATTCTGTATTCTTATTGGTTCATGCTCATTTAGTTATTTCGTTTGCTGCTTGTATGTGGCTCTCTCTTTATAACAACCGTCACAGCCAAACGTCTGTACTGATAACCTAGTGATAACTTTAGCAACAGTAATTGCTGAAAAGACCAGAAAAATAGGTGACCTACTTTGGTCACGGTTTTTTTTACATTAAGCGCAGGTACTAAGCTTTGTAAGGAGTACACCTGTGTTGGTCTACTGTTAAGTTCAATGTAAACCCTAACCCTATCTTTTTTTTTGTTCAGATATAATAACAACGTAAATCTCGGTCTATCATATACTGTTATATTATCTACAACCTACAAGCATTAATTTAAATGAAAAGTACGAAGAACGGATTAATTACAGATTTGTTTCTCTGAAACTGACACAGCACCCGTTTCCTCGTCTTTGTTTCTTATTAATGTAAGTGACCTTGTTTTTAACAGATGCGGCCGCCGGCCCCACTAGCGCACCCACCGCGACCCCACCTCCCGCCACTGCCACTACCAAGAAGCTTCCTTTTAGAGACCAGAATAAGGACTCGGAATTTGGCAACCGTGGAAAAGGTCCCAACAACAAATTCAAGTTTCCTCAGGAAGAATCGGTGGAGGAAGCAGTTCTGAAGAGATCGTCCGTGAGAGGATCAAGCAGCGTCAACGTGCTGTAAAATAACATTAAAATACTATTGTTTGACGTCACTTATGCAAACAAGCTCGATGCTAGATAAATTGTTGGTTAGAAATGGAATATCTTTCTTTTTCAACTGTACGGTTAGTGGTAAACCAAACAACTTGTAAGATAGGCCAGGTTGCTTTATAGATCCTTTGGCGAATTAATCTTTTTTTGAGGGGATATGAGATAGGTTTAAGACATGGAAAGTAACATTTAAAAACGTTTTGCAATTATGACGCTTTTTGTGTCATTTCACGTCATCGCTAGTTATACATTTACTTGCTCAAAACAAGATTGGTAGGTTAATTAAGTGACGTCAACAAATGTTGTGAAATTTACGAGAGAGATAGGACCAGCGTCTCAGCCACAATGGGTACAAGATGAAGAGCTCGAGATTTATGTATGGAACTTTACTGGACAATTCCACTCTTTATCCGTCCACTATGAAGGCAATGTAAACAGCAAATCAGTAGTTATCATGATTAGAAATTAATGTACAGATCTCGTGTAAAGTAAGTTGTGATTTTATATTGTTATTGATTATCTCTCTGGTTTGATATGATACTATTAAATCTTTGATATTCCTGTCTTGATGTAAGTACAAAGCTAGAAGCAGACGAGTGGAAACTATGTTTTCAACTTGAAAAGAAATGTTTGGATAACAAACAATTAGGGAATAAACTGGGCAGTATTATGTTATCGAGTGTGTTGTCCTTTTTCTTAAATTTAAGACTTTGGACTCCCAATATTTCAGTACTTACCAGTCAGCCCCAAAACAATGTGTTGACTTTATTTCCCATGGCCTGCGCTGGATGGGCTAACAGATCCCATCTAGTGGGAGCTGTAAATAGTTAGTTCCTCTATATAATACATCATCTTTACATTGATATAGTTTTTCCCGTGACTGGTGTCACACGTAGCCTCTACTTAATGCTACGAAACTGATTTATGATCCTTCATGCTGTGAAAACCAATGAAAGTTCCGACAGCGTAGAGGTCATTTGAAAATTAATTTTTTTGAATCGTCTTGGTGAGTGTGTGAGCAAGTATGGTAGAAAGAGTGGCTTCGCGTTTCCTATTCCACTTTCTCTGGAACCTTAACCACGAACTTAGACTTGGTCTAGGGATGGAAAGCTGAAAACACGACGCTTTGACGGTTGTGAAACCTCTAAGGAATGTATACGTACATAAGGAAGGTTTTGGCTGTATTTTGTATTCTGTTCCGGTTGTTCTTATAAAGAAAATTAAAGCGTTGTAGACAATGTAACATTGGACAAATCAAACTTACCAAATAAAGCTAAACAAATCATGTCAGGCTTTACCATTAAGGCCTCTAGAATGAAGGCTAATTTTTTATTTGAAACGTTTGTTCTAACGGCAGGTGCAAAACACCTAAAAAGCTTGCTTTTTACCTACAGAATGCGTGGCAATACTGTTCAAAATTAAATAATTTCTTCATTTAATATGACATTGCAACTGGAGATAATCATACTAATTGTTATAACTATTTATAGATTTTTTTTTTTAAAAAAGAGATTTATAAAACAAGTTTGTGGATAAAAATCATCTGGAAATGACCTTACCAGGCTTAATGAAGTCAGATGAAACAGTTGTGCGACCGCAACCGGAGTCTTGGTAACATACTCACCTTTTCTTACCATCCCTTGATGCTGCCAGCATTAGAGGTTCAAAATGACTTTCGTAAAATTAAATGGCCATATTCCGCTCATTACAATGCATGGTCATTCGAACTAACCTTACGTTCTTTAGTCACCAAAAGGTAAAGGTCAAAGACGTCAGCGAGAAGTCACCAAGCCCAGTGACCTCTGCTCATGATGTTATACTGTGTTTCTTACACATTTAGTGAAGAAAGATATTGTATAGCGAAAAAGATAACGAGGTGCTATTTCAAAAATAAATAGTTTTCCACTGAAGCTACAAAAACACCTTCTCGTTTCTGAAGAAACGAAACAAAAAAGCAATGAGAATTTATTTTGCATGGAGGCAACAATCAAGGCAGAGTGACTGAACGAGTTATTCGCACCAGTCTTTCCTGGAGACCACACTGGAGTCTTAACCCTACTCACCAGTGCCACTCGTCGACTCTCGCCTTAGGCTTGACGCCTCTAAAGCTAGTAACTGAATGCCCTGGAATAAGAATGGCGTCAAACATCCTCGCATATTTACCCCTTGCGTGTAAGATTTACGGAAACTAATGCGGCTCATACTTGAAGAAAACTCCTTTAAGTTTAATGACAAACACTTCGTACAAACTCACAGCATTGCTGTGGGAACTAAAATGGCGGTCACTTTCTCCGTTATTTTCACGTCGGACCTTGAAAAACGACTGCTAGCGGCTAGCCAACTGAAACCCTTTGTTTGGAAGACGTTTATCGATGACATATTTTCTTTGTGGAACATTCCAATGGGAAAAGTTTCCATTTTTGTTAACTTCGCTAACTCGTTCCACCCTACGATTCAATTTACTTGTGAAATGTCATCCGAACGCGCTGTTTTTCTCGACAAAGAGGTATTCAAAGGACCTCGCCTTTCAACTCTTAAAATTCTCGATTCACAAACCCACTTCAAGTCCACTGAAAGTTTTCAGTATACGCACCGTCTCATCCTGCCACCCGTTCAATACTAAAAAGGGTTTTATCAAGGGAGAAGCATTACGTCTTTTAAGAACCAACTCAGTCAAAGAGAATTTTAATAAATACAAACAAGATTTTGTGCAAAGACTCTGTAACAGAGGCTATCCCATAAAATCTTGACTGAAGTTCAGTTCTCAGACAGAACAGAAGCTCTTCGTAACAAAACAAAGAAGGCGAAAGAAATTTTACCGTTTGTTACCGCTTATAACCCGGCCACACGGAATGATTCTCGTGAAACATTGGCATATCATTCAACGGCAGCCTAGACGTGCACATGTCTTTAACCAGCCACCGATTGTATCTTACAAGAAAGAGAAACTACTCAAGGACATTTTAGTCCGCGCAAAACTTCCTTCAATCACGCCGCAATCATAAAAAATTGTTAACAAAGAAGCACTTTCAAAAGGTTTGTTTTCAAAGCAGAAGAAAATTTACATATGATCTTTTTCCTGCTAGCAACACGCTCAGCCCGCGTTCACGTATTTCTGTCCGCAACTCAACTGAGCCAATAAACCTAGCCCTTGATCATTTGCTAAGTGCTCCTCCATTTACACTTCAAACTTTTCAGTTGATCATTCATAGCGAACGTAGAAGCTGAGGACTCGTAGACTTTATTTAAATACATGTAAGATCAACTGGTAGAGCAGCGGACTTGTTAGCGGAAGGTCGTGGGTTCAAATCCCACCCGGATCACCATTTAAATTTTTTTAACGTTAGTATTTACAGAACAGCAATTATCGTTCATATGATTTGACTGAGGGTGCATCTTATATGACACCAGTCAGCTACCGAATAGTATAGTCCAGAAAATTAGGCGTCTACGTTCCACATCGGAAGAAGTTTGCGGAAACAGACGTATCTGAACACCTGTCAAAACCGGCTGGAACATTCGCAGAACGCCAAACGGCGATCGGCAAATGTACTGGTTGTTTGGGACTAGTTTTACTCATGTTCGCTTGCGGTTAGCTTTTATTCGTTGGAAAGGGCCAAGTACAATATAGCGGCTGTC
>Ga0126338_10003024_pt1 | contig 11718 bp, 7 predicted proteins | sample OrbCmetagenome_2_FD_92529 | JGI IMG/M metagenome (GOLD analysis project Ga0126338, IMG submission 92529) | Coral microbial communities from Petempiche,Puerto Morelos, Mexico - Orbicella C C metagenome | ecosystem: Host-associated > Invertebrates > Cnidaria > Coral | place: Petempiche,Puerto... | reverse complement strand
TACCACCATTAATGTGTTGATGCAGCCCTGAATTTTGTTGACTGTCTCTCATCTCAGTAATGACTTTTAGCACTCTATTATTAAACTTAAAAAGTCTCTGGTGTTGACCTGGGACCTGGGTATGGTTAACTACCTATACACTCTGTACTTAAGTGCTATTTTCACAGAAAGGTGAAAAAGCCTTGTACTATACAAGTTATTGAAATATTGTGAAATTTATAGTTCTTGTGATTCTAATTAAACAAGTTTACTTTTCTCAAACTTTCCAAGCTTAAGGTTTCTCCTGTGTGTAATACAGTATTACTGTTTGTGACGTTTACAACCAGCTTTTAAATGATCCTTGATTCTTTCTCAGTAACTGCTTGCCTTAAAGTGACATAACTGCCAAGTTATATACTGTACAAATAGTCAAGATTCTGTTTTCCTAAATGATCAGCTTTCAAGAGAAAACTGAAAAGTTTGCTCACCTTTCTGAAGACACATGGTAATTGATTTGTAATTTATCGTCAACAAAGCCAGAGGGCCTTAGAAACCTTTATGAATATATATTCAACTTTTGATTAAATGTTGACAAAGTATTAACTCTCAGGGGAAATAAGCAAGCTTATAATGAATGCCAGCAACCGTATTAATTTGTGAGGGGATTAGCGCTTTTGTTTCTTTCTCTTTATACTGCTGTTCAATATGAGGGTCTGATATTGATTTGCTTCCGAGTTAGAGTGTCTTATTGGTTAAGCATTTAAACAGTATAAAAATTCAAGATCTTAATATTATTTAGGAGTTCTTTTAGTTATTTTAAGACTTATGTGAGGCAAGGTTTTCAAATCTAAAGTAGGATCAGAAAGAAGTTATTTTAAGACTTATTTGAGGCAAGGTTTTCAAATCTAAAGTAGGATCAGAAAGAAGTTAATGGGCACTTTGTTTGAGTTGTTTTGTTTACTATTGGAGCTTGAATTTGCATGTCATTGTTTCTGCACGGAAAGTATTTACATTAATCATTACTAACAGTACAACTGATTGAGCTGGGTAATAAAAATGTTATTATTTGTACAAAACAAGTGTTATTGATCAGATACGAATAATTAATGTTGCTCAAGACTGATGCATTGTAGTCCAGTTCCTGTACTTAAAATTGGAGCTAGGAATTATTAACTTTCAAAAGCAATTTGTTTATGTAGTTCTTATTATAATAACCTTGGAATCTTCAGAGCATTGCAAATGGCTGCAAAAAAATGCAATCGGGTTGGATTAAAGCTTTAAAGAAGAACTTTAGAAAAGATAAAAAAATATATTATGGAAATAAGACATCTGTGGTTAACATTACATTTATTAAAATGACACACCCATAATAAGTGTGATGTCCAAAAAGAGTGCCAAATTACCTGTACATGTACTAGAATTGGGAACCTTTATCATTTATTGATGATGTGCAATCCTTGTGCAAGTAACATTATGTAGTCTGAAGAAAAATGCTGTAACCCAGTGTACCTGGGGATCTGATTGTAACCACTTAAAGAATTGAAGGGGTGCGTGGAAAAAGACCCTAGCTAAGTGACATCACTGATAGACTGCAAGATTCTCCTTGCAATTACTTTTCACTTCCTTCAATCTATGATTCAATATGAGATCAAGGGTCAGGTAGGGCTTTTTTCCACAGACCCCTTTTGCAGCATTGAATTTCTTGAAAAATGCTTAAAATCAGTCTTTAATTTGGCAATTACTTGGAAGAGAACACAAAATGACAGCGGGCAGTTATCAACTGAAATTAAAGTGTTGGATGTTCTGGTTGTGTTCTCGCTATATCTTCATTAACAAAATGAGGTATCATGTGGGTCAAGCCATCCTTCAGTGTCATTTTGACTGCTAGAATGAAGCAAAATCAATTGTGTTTTCTGGTGTTTTCAGGAACGTCTAAACACAAGCATTTTACATGTATTTGCCTCTTTGTTTCCTTTAGCTGAGCACACTACTTGACTGCCAGAAACCAGCTAGCACCACGTATGGCGAGGCAACCGTCCATGATGAGCTTCTGTTCATTGTCACACACCAAGGTATACTATGTATTCAAACATTTTGGGAAGTTTCCCTCCATGAGGCCCTTTGGCGTGTTGCAAAATTAAAGTAGCTAGTTGCCAGCAAAATTCATCATCTATTCTGTGATATCTTCTCAGGCTTTCAAATTTAAACTTTATTTTATTTTTGACATCCTTTTTGAATAGATAATTATGCAGTTGACATAAGTTTGATGCCAAGATTTGTTCTAAAGACTTACAAGTTATATTTATCTAAATCTATTCCTTTAGCCTATGAATTGTGGTTCAAACAGATTATCCATGAGCTGGACTCCATCAGAGATATCTTTACCCTTGAGGAACTGGTGAGCTACCCCTGTAGTTACATTTTAATTTTATGAGGTTTCTGGAGGTATCGATCTTTGCAATTTTTTAAGAGGTGGTGCAGGGTAAAGGTCAAGTTTTATTATTTTTTTTTTAACTTCTCTCCCTGAGACCTACTTTTAGATTTGCTCATTTTAGACTGAAACCTTGTCTTGCATGTGCAGGTTTGCACACAGACCTCTTAATCTGGAGGCCCATGTAGCGTAAAACAGTGAACTGTGAAGTCTTTTGGACCATTAAAAACCTATTAGGCCAGAGAAAAAATACATAACTGTTAATCTACTTGCTGGAATGGAAGGACTGCTGCATACCAGCACTTTTTTACCTGACTTTTGTTATCCTCTTGAGTTTATACACTTAAGTACACAAAATTACTCTTATAAAACATCTATGGCAGACATTGAATCGTTTAAATGCCTGTTTATCAGAAGCAATTAACTGTGGACAATTGTTTTGGTTTAAAGGGTATGGATGAAAGAAAGATGCTTGTTTTAATCTCAAGGCTGGGCCGCATTGTGCAGATTCAAAAAGTGTGTGATCTTATTTGTTTTGTATTCTTGCTAACAGTTTTTCAATTTAACTTTTGTTTTGGGGTTGTAAAAATGGCATACGTTTGCTATGCTTCATAAGTTTATGTTCCAGGTTTTTTTTTATGACCCCTGGAAAAAAAAAATGCGAAACGAAACTGCCAGTAGTCACTTTATCCTAAGATTATCAGGTGACTTGACTGACTAGAAAATGGTTGATCTGATTGGTTAAGCAGCCCGTTGTGGGGTGGGACTGTTAATCAAAGAAGTCACTCATTTCTGCATGATCTGTGTTTCTTGACAATCTGTAAAGGAGCACTAGCTGCTCCTAATCTAATGAATGTAACACGTGTGATTGACTTTGTAAAGTTGTGAAAATTCACTGATGTTTATCCTTTTTTGAAATTCTGTAGCTGTTGAGGGATCAGATCATGATTTTGGAGACCATGACTCCACTGGACTTTATGGAATTCAGGTCAGTGACTCTCATGTATACAGCATACAGTGTTGCACGGTCAAAGTTACTCTATAGGGCTTGTTTTTGTTACGCTAAAAACTGGAAAACTGAAAATTTGACAACCTGCCTGTCAAAATAATGTACGGTTGCCATGGTAACCCAGGATCCTTGAACAATGATGCAGCTGAATCCTATCCTATTTCGAACTCTCAGAGGAAACGAAAAGTAGTTCGAGATAGCGGAGAAGGCTCTGAGTTTCAAATAACAGAAGCTCGTTTACGAATTATTTCTAACTCGTACCGATTTGTTCCTAGATAACTAATGGGGAAAAACACCATATTTTAAGAGTTCAAAGTTGGTGTTGGGCATAAAACTCCCTGGCCAGTGTGGATAGGGTTAAAGATCACATGGAGAATCGAACTAACATTTTCATTGTGTGTTGTCCTTCTTCTTGTCTGTAGAGATTACTTGGCCCCTGCCTCTGGATTTCAGAGCCTTCAGTTCAGGCTGATTGAGAATAAATTAGGCATCAATAAGGTATGAGGGACAAGTTGAAATACCTTTCCTCTCAAGTCTTGTTTATAATTATCAATTCATTCATTGTAAACGATGAACTTGAAAAATTTAGGCTAAACTTTTCAAGATACGCAAACCGTGACCTAGCTCGTTTAACTACAATTGGACTTACATGTAGAGAAACGAGGTGAGGGGAGCAGTTTTCTTTTACAAGTGACACGGTAATAAATCTGTTTAGTACCGAGAAGAGAACTTGTGAATGGGCCTTAGTTCTTTCAACCTTAAAGAGTAATATGCACTTAATTACAAGTACCCTTATTGACAACAAAAATATTATATACAGATATGATTAAAAGACCAATAATTTACGTTCTCTTATTTCTATGACAGAGTCACAGAATACGTTACAATTATCAGGATTACAGGTTAGAGTGAATAGCATGTTGTGTAAACTCGCTGGATTGTTATTTATTTATTTTTTTAAATTATATACCATGTAAAATGTAATTGCTTGGTTTATGTTATAACGCAACACCTCTAGGCAAGTGCAAAGTGGTCACCATGTTCCAAATCATTCTCAGGGTGTTCCCATTCTGAATTTCATTCGTCTTTGACTGGAAAATCCAAAAGCATGAATCGTTAAAGAATTAGTCGATGTATGTTGTGGCACTATACTTCGCGGATTTTTTGGTGTCATTACGTTTTTCTTTTTGGGTGATATTTTGTCTTTTTCAATTTTCCAGCAAAGCATTTGACTCCCAAGACGGAAAGCAACTGGAAGAATCAGAAAGCACACCCTCACTACTAGAACAAGTTCAGGTTTGTATTTTTTATAGATCACATTAATGAACTATCACTGACGCGAAGTTCTTAATTCTGACCATCTGGAATGGAGCAATAAGAACACTTTCCTTTAGTGACCGCTACTCAATATGAGCAACGGAACTCACCTTACAGTTTCGGTTGCTCTATAGGTCTGGAATATACTATGAGGTTTCACGGGGCACTATTACCTTGGTAAATGATCCTTTCACCACGGGAAACTGCGTTTAGTGAGTTTGACTGACATTTCCAAAGGTAAATTTCCGGTGGCAAATATCCATGGATACGTCAAAAAGATCACACGAAGAGACATTTCTATGTTGTCCCTCGACATATGAAGAATCAGCTTGACTAACTTCCACAGCAGTAGAATAATGGTTCACAATCTGCAAACCTTGTGCTTGTTTTTGTTTAGAATTGGTTGGAGAGAACCCCTGGTCTGGAGGAGAATGGGTTTGATTTTTGGAGAAAATACAAGAAGAGCGTTCAAACCATGCTTAAAACACAGAAGGCCGAGGCCGAGGTATGATGTTTGTTTAGCTCTTCTGATTGGTTCCTTACACGAAAAATGTGTGAATAGGTTTATCACTAGATGTGAGTTAGTTTAGAGTTCAAGATGTTTCACAGGTTCGTGTAGCAAGAAGCCTTAACACCATCACGACCAATGACGTCACTGAACAGTACTCGACGCAGGCTTCGTACTTCTCGATCTGGCTAAGAGTACCTGTGTTCTACGAAATTTTCGTTGCACGAGACGTTTTCCAGACGTTTTTCAGTGCATGAGAGCTCTCTAAAGGCTGGTTTTCACCAGCGACGGAGTCGGAGTCATAAGAGCTTATAACCTAGTGAAAATCGAAAATCAGAGTCGTAAGCGGAGTCGCAAGCTCGACGGAATCGGAGTCGGAAGAATCAGAACGCTTCCATTTCTTCCGATTCCGTTTACGACTCCGTCGTTTATGATCCAGTGAAAACTTCATTGTGGGAGTCGGAAGCAGAAACGGAAGAACCAACCAATCATGAGGCCCGGAAACGAACACTGTGATTGGTTTATTCTTCCGCTTCTGCTACCGACTCCGACAATCCAGTTTTCACTGAATCATACGCGACGGAGTCGTAGGCGGATGCGGTGTTCTGCTTCCCACTCCGTCAGTTTGATTTTCACTAGATCGTATCACTCTACGCTTCTGATTACGACTCCGACTATGACTCCGTCGCTTGTGAAAACCAGCCTTAAGTTTGTTCTTCATTGTCGTGCTTGCTGTGGTCTTACAGTATTAGTTTGGATGATTAATAATACTAAAGGTGAATCGTTATTTTGTACCATTTTGCAGGCTGTAGAAGATGAAGAAGTTAGGGCTGCGTTGTTAAAGGAAGTAAAAAAACAAGAGGTACGTTTATTGAAAGACTGCTTCTCCTGAGAAGACCGTTTACTCTTACATACAAAATGCAAGTGCATTGATGGCCCCTTTCTGGTGAACTTTACCCTTCGAATGGATGAGCCTCTAAGCGCTCCCGACCAGAAGCAATGAGAAGCGGCTGTACTCGCAAACTAGTTAAACGTTACTTTTGCTTTTATTTCCAGGTTATTAGCGATGCAGTTTTTCAATGTCTTCCCTTCTTGTTGACTCTTACTCTAACTCAGTCAGTCATTTGTACTTGATTCTCCTTTGTTTTTGTTAACAGGACCATTTTGAATCAATCTTCAGTGAAGAAAGGCACAACCAACTTGTTGTTCGAGGTAACACTCTAGCTGCTAAAGTTATGCACAAACTTAAGGGCAGATTGGGTCTTTGTTTCCATATTTTTGTAACAACAGAAGATACTCTACAAGTGCTTATGCAACTTGAAAAGCAAATCAACCTTGCAGTAATCTGAACCTAATTTCCCCTCAGTACCAGAGCAAGTCAAGGCTTGTAAGTTGTAGCACCTAATCATTCATGGCATGCAAATAAAGAAAGATCGGCGATAAATCTCAAGTAGTTTACGACCCACGTACGGAGGCTATATCTAGGCAACATCCTAGATGGACGTAGTGGCTGCCATCTTTGTAACTCATAATTTTAATTTCTCTTATAGCACTTTTCTGTATATTATTTTTAGATAGTTCTAGTTAGGTGTCCCCTATTAGCAGTGGGGATTCTCCACTGCTAGATGTAATTGACACGATAACAAAGTCATTATTATTATTATTATTATTATTATTATTATTATTATTATTATTATTATTATTATTATTATTATTATTGTTATGCTGTTTTAGTCGATAACGAAATTCTCCCAAATAACATAAAGTGAAAGGAAAGGGTCGTGTAAGTTAGTGAAGAATTGAGTCTTCTGTTCTGTTATAGGCGAAAGAAGGTTCTCTCACAAAGCCATGCAAGGAGCACTGATGATTTACTTTTATCGGTGAGAATATTTTATTTGTTATATATCTTACACTAAACTACCTTGGTTCCGTTTTATGTAACAGCCGTACATGGCAAATAGCGCTTGACGTTTGCGCAAGACCAGGGTATGAAATTCAGTATTCAGTAAAATTTTATTGGATTGAGGTCGATGGATGTACTGGGTTGCCACTGACAGACTTTCCAACTTTACCTTTAGCGACAGGAGCAAGAATCTGCTAGCACGTTTGTCAATTTTCTGGCGGAGAAACGGCAAGAACGAAATTTTCCCTGAAAGTGGTAGTCCAGATACATTAATCCAGGGATTACTTAAATTTCCGGACAATCTTTTACAAACCATTCGGATAATATTTCGGCGTTATGTAACAAATCGTTTGCTTTATGAAGTGTCCCAAAATTGTGTACTTTTTTTCCAGTGGCCTAACTTTGCATCCTTGTTACTTCTGCAGTGACGAGCCTCGATTTAACCAACCGTTCCAGATTCTTCAACTATTGATGGATATTGACTCGCATTTGATCAAGTGGCGATGTAAGTTTACATGATTTTGCTTGAATCGTTAGTGCAAACGTTTTACTTGCAAAGGCCAAAATTCTTTACCGCAGTGGTTCAATGGTTCTAACTGTCGGAGATAGCTAAGCTAGTTTAAGAAGGTTCTTACCTTCAACTGTAGCTGCTGGACGTGTACTTTGTCACGAAAAGGTATAAAAGTCACCCGACTTGAAAGCAGTCGACATATGTACGCACAGTGGACCTATTGTTGGCATTTTAGTAAGCCGCTGTTGTTGCTTTGCAGACAATCATTTGATGATGGTGCAGCGAATGATTGGCAGTAAAATGGGCACTGGCGGCACGTCTGGGTACCAGTACCTTAGGTCCACGGTCAGGTTAGTCTGCAAACATTTTGCTTCATAGCAATGAATCAAAACTCAGAGCATTTTTCTCTACCCTCCGCCCTTTTCTTATCAGAGTTTTGCCATTAAATTCCTAGCGATCGTTACAAGGTATTTGTGGACCTGTTTAACTTGTCTAACTTCCTGATACCACGTGACCGAATCCCACCACTCAGCTCGTCCATGAAGGTGCGCCTGCGCACTGCTCTGGTGGATGGCCGTCTGTACGACAGTGACAGTGCTCACTTCAGCGACAGCAGTGAGGAAGATCAGGTGTCATTGCTCACCTCCTTGGTTAAAAACGCCGGCATAACAGCCACACCAACTGTCGACACCGACAAAGGCGAAGAAACCAGCAACTAGTTTATAATAAACGATTTTCAGTAACAAGATAAAAATGATAGTGACAAAGTCAAAAAAAAAGTAGCATAGTTAAGAGATAAAATTATAATGTATGTAGTTGGTAAATCAACTCTAAGAAATTAGAAATGTTTTTCAGAGATCCATAAATATACTTGTCGACATGTCCTCGATAATTTTGTTTTTTTTTTCAACAGTTTACCGTTTTTCTCTTTAACGAAATCCTTCATTTTAAAGGACAATTTTGACTAGATTAGTTCATTTCGTCAGTAATGTAAATAGAATTTGTTTTATAAGCTTGGTCGATATTATTTTCCTACGGCTTTTTTACGACTGTTGCATCATCGAATTTAATTTGTATCGTGTGTTGTTTTTTTTCTTGCAATGTTTTTTTTTCACTATTTGTTAAATGCTAGAATAGTTTGTAAAACGACTGAAGCGACTTTTAAGTAATTTTCTCAAGGGCTTTCGCTTTTATACGCAAAGGCCGGGTTGTTTCAGAGCGGATTCACACTAACCACGATTAGAAGACTTCAAATTAAGAGTTTGAGATTAGTGACAACTGAGGGAACAACCAAAACAAAACAAAAATCAGAGAACCTATAGTGAGAGTTTCCCAATTTTATTGCCATCAAAATCAACGCTAATCGTGGACTAACTTTATCGTTCTTTAATCAACCGGGCCCAGTAGAGTAAAGATACATTGTATCGTGTCTACCCATACATCCCTTTCTGTTGGCATCCTCAAGGCTGAGCCAATCAAAAGACACGCATTGCCCCACGTGTAGCTTTATAAACACGTGACTTTCTGCGTTTCTAAGGAAAGGTACGATTGGCCAAGCATTAGGTAACACCAACACAGACGCGTTGCCAAAACATTTGGAACCTATTTACAACAATGTTTATATTTAAGAAATATTTTCAATACAGAAGCATTTTGCTGGTAAAACTTGAAGTAACGAATTTTGTGTACTATTTAGATTTAAAAATAACTGTTTGATGTTCAATTGTATTTAATAACAAATAAAGGGCTAAAAGGTCGTTTTTGGCCAAAGTTTAACTGTGGAAGAGTTACTTTACATACTATTTGTTGCCTGGCTAGCGTTACTGAAATTACGTGACCACCCAGGCTATACTCCCAAAATCCGGAGGTCGCGGGTTCAAGTGCTGCCCTGACCACCAAGCTGGAGTTGTTTCTCGGTACGCCCCAGTTCAACTCCTTGGTCATGTTTGTAAATAGCCAACTGGTCTGCCTCCTGCTAGTTGGGATTTTAAAGCCTATTATGGTTATTTGAAATGTTTCTTTCTTTCACTTTAAGCGGCATGCCTGTGAACTAGCTAAGTGTAGCTAAGCGCATTGTCCACTATAAACAACAATTTTGCACAATTTTTGAACTTTTTTGAAGTTCTAAAGTTAACACGGCAGCTTTACAGCAAATATATTTATCACATGAAAACTGGCCAATTTTTCTCCTCTACACGAGCAAATAAGAATTGTCACTTAAAAAGTGTTCGAATAGACGAGGCTTAAAGGTCACCTTACAAACTTTTCCAGGGTCCGCGAACCCTTTTCGTTAGTATCAAGAGACCTCTGGGCGAAATAGAGAGGTGAAGCAGCATTAGACATCAGTCACAAGCGGTTACTAAATCTACGCATGCTCAGAAACCATTATTAAAAGCAAGTGCACAATGAAAGCAGAACCAACCAGGATTTGCACACATTTTTACTTCGTTATTTTATTTTCATGGCGCACCTGTGAACTAGCTGGTGCGTCCTGTAGACTGCTTATCAAGTCTATGGGACGCGCCGTGACCATAGCTAAGTGTGTTGTCCGAGTAAAATAAAATCGGAAATCGTCGGATGCTATTCGACACTGCTCGGCAAGTGACAGTTCATAATAGCTCAAATGTTAATGATAGCTGAGAAATAACTTAACTTCTAACTGGTAAACTCATGCAGACCTTCTAAACAAAGAATCACTTTTGTCATGCTGGTATTCTGCGTGGTGGCTTAATGGAGAGGGAACTAGGCGCCAATAATTCGTACGAATTCCCGTAAAAGCTGCTCAAATATGACCAAAATAACTTAACAGTTTCATGATCAAGCTAAGAGTGCGACTTGCCGTGTGATGAAGCAGTTGCTGAAATGGTGGTAACTTCAAAATTCCCATCAGACTCTAAGTAAACTCATTCTTTTAAGTTAGGTGCCCCGCCAAAAGACGGGGCGACAAAAAATTAGTCTGTAGACTCATTCAAGTTGTTCTCCTCCACGGAAATCTTTAGTAAAAGGCGAAAGATTTATACGTGTTGAAGGAAAACCAGAGCTACGTGACACTGTACAGACCAGGCGCTTCATCTAACGTCGCTCTACAAAACATGTGGGAAAGTCTGTTCTATGATACTTTAAAGCATGCGTACATGATTGCTTGTAACCTTGCAAATTTCGTATTAATTTCCATGTTTAGTTTGCAAATGCTTTCTTTTTCTTGTTCCCTAACAAATGTCCTCACGAAAGCAGAGCAATCTTAGTTTTAATCTCGCCCAGTTTTAGGATAACTGTGTTTGTATACAGGGAGCGCATTGCAGGGAAAGCCGAGTTTTTCTACACGATTTAATTTAGCGGTTCGTCTTTTCAGTCCCAAATTCGATCCACAGTACTTTTTCACGAAACGCGACGACTTGTTGGATTAGGGTCGCGAGCGCATCCGATCGGCATTCACACAGGCCAATACGCTAAATACTAAATCAGACGGCGTCATTTCTTTTATAGTAACGCTTTTCACTGTCGTCTGGTGATTTCAAATGTTTGATTTCAGAGGAGCTAAAGGAAAGTCAATCCTGGAGAGGAAACACATGCCACACCAATTTGTAGAGGTGTGCCACATCAATTTGTAGTGGTATGCAACACCAATTTGTAGCAGTGTGCCACACCAATTTGTAGTGGTGTGCCACACCAATTTGTAGAGGTGTGCCACACCAATTTGTAGAGGTGTGCCACACCAATTTGTAGAGGTGTGCCACACCAATTTGTAGTGGTGCGCCACACCAATTTGTAGTGGTCTGCCACACAAATTTGTAGTGGTGTACCCCAGCAACTTGTGTGCCACTCCAATTTGTAGAGGTTTGCCAAAGCAATTTGTAGTGGTGTGCCACACCAATTTCTAACGGTGTGCCAAAACAATTTGTAGTGGTGTGCCACCGCAATTTGTAGTGGTGTGCCACACCAATTTTTGGGGGCGTGCCACACCAATTTGTAGACGTGTGCGACACCAATTTGTAGTGGTGTGCCACACCAATTTTTAGGGGTGTGCCACAGCAATTTGTAGTGGTGTGCCATATTAATT
>Ga0126338_10003023_pt1 | contig 11721 bp, 9 predicted proteins | sample OrbCmetagenome_2_FD_92529 | JGI IMG/M metagenome (GOLD analysis project Ga0126338, IMG submission 92529) | Coral microbial communities from Petempiche,Puerto Morelos, Mexico - Orbicella C C metagenome | ecosystem: Host-associated > Invertebrates > Cnidaria > Coral | place: Petempiche,Puerto... | reverse complement strand
AACAAAAAAAAAATATTTAAATTTATTTAAGCCTAAAAGAAGGGTTCTGGGGCCGGGCTGTTTATGCTTGTTTTAGGAAATGAAATAATATCATTAGAATATTATTTTTATAAGGTTTTAACCTTTTTTTTTTTTTTTTTTTTTTTTTTTTTAATCTCACAGCTTTTAGATCGAGGAAAAACTCTGGAGGAAAATTTAGAAAAACTTGACCAAGAGAGGCGGAGGAGTGAGGAGCTGTTATATCGTATGATGCCCAAAGCTGTAGCTGATGAACTAAGAGATGGAAGGAAAGCTGTTGAAACATGCGAGGTACTGTGAAGGAGGTTTAACTTATTTACTTTCTGTACTTTTGTTTGCTTCGTCAATGATTTACGTCGGCATTAGTTGTTGCTGTCTACTTTCAGTTAGCTTTCGTGTGACTTAACGATTAGCGGACAGTTACACTCTAAAGTGCTGCCCTTTTAAGCCCTGGCCAAGTGGACTCACAAGTAGATCCAAGTTGAAGGCCTTACGGGCACTTGCGTTGACTTTCGATAACTTGCGCTCACTTTGGTCGAGATCAAATTTGTACGCAAGTCAACGCAAGTTTTTCATCATTTGGCCACCCAACCCAAATCAACGCAAGTTGAGTGACGTCCATTAATCTATTATTAGCCAATGAAATACAGGATACGTGTGCCTCCAAATGGTGTTTTTTTGCGACTTGAATGTACTTGCAAGAAAACTTGCGAGTCCGTTTGGCCACCCTACGCAAGTTTCTAGGCAAGGCCAACTTGCGGCTACTTACGACTACTTCGGAGTCCGTTTGGCCAGGGCTTTAGTGCTGGCGATGACCTGAAGCAAAAACATATATGCAAGAAGACACCTCTACGTATGCCGTCAAAACTACTGTTTAAGCCTGGGTTTTACTACGACCTAACCACAAGCACAAGCATGATGCATACCGGTTGTGAGGACGCCCACAACACGAGCGTAAGCACGTTGGAAAGCGCAGAATAGATAAATACCTTATTTTCGGTTCCATACCTCCGCGAAACAGTAAAGCAAGATGTCGGACGATGTTTGTGCTTATGCTTATGTTTACTCACACAAGAGCAGGCCTCAAACTGACAAAATGGTGAATCACTAAGGTTTTAGAAATGCAAACCGTGCGCTTTGTGAGATGCTTTTTACGGGTACGCACGATTGAGCGATCTTCTGTCTTCAGTGGAGAATGAGAAAGAAAAACCCGTCCAGCATCGACAAAAATATCCATGCGTAAATAACATGACTAGTAAAACAAGTCATTTGCTGAGCAAATTTAGTGATTTCCAACAAAAAAAACAAATACCATTTGAATCTGTAGTCGTTCGCTGTAAGCTCGCTGTGAGAATCATTTTACCCCGCAGTGATCATCAATCATTCAGCGGTTTATTGGTAGCTGTAATGAACTTTTTATCACGAATAATTAATCACCTGCACGTTGGCAAAGTTGAAAGGTTTCAGGCGGGTAGTCTGAAGTTGGCGGGTTGAGGTCGGCGGTTTGTATCTTGGTGTGGGACTTTTGTGTGTTTCTTTTCCCCCGAGCTACTAACTGATGGTTTGCGTTTATGTAGGTATTGGAAAATAGAAATGTTCAAACCATAAGAGTGAAGTGATGTAATAATAAAAGAAAATAAGACGGTATGGAAGTAAAACACTTCTCGAACGAAAAATTGTCGCACATGATTTTTGGTAAAGTTTGGTTTAAACCCGCCGTTAAAGCGGTCGACGGATCGAAACACACCTTTGCTGTATACCAAATAGTCTTTAATTTGGGAGCGCTTGTTCGACTCCAAACACGACAGGTCAGTTCATCGCTTTGGCCAACCATTTTGTTTACAATGGTCAGGAAAATTTTGCCCCTCTGACGAAATGTCCTGGTCAGCGGAATTACCACCAAAAAATCTATTGACCGCTGACCGAGCCAGTGAATTATTTCTTTCCAACAATAACTGCTGTAACTCTCTCTAGCCATGCTACCACTCGTTAAAAAGGAGAAAAGAAAAAAACAGAAAAGATACCCGCTGTATGATTATAGTTTACGACAAGCCTACATAATAAAAATAAATGAATATAAATGAATAAATAAATGAATAAGTAAGTAAATAAATAAACAACTTTCCCCTAGCATCAAAGTTACTTGTTGTAAAGGTTGAATGATAGCGGGGATACTCTACCATGGCAACCATTTGCGACGTCACATGTATCATGCCGTGATGTACCAAAGCCTGGAAGGTCTGAAGTATTGCAGGTCATCATCTAGTACGAAGTGTGCCATTTTCAGCTTTCATTCATTTTTGCTTTGATTTTAGCATTTTGAGAGTGTAACCATTATGTTTAGCTACTTGGATGGTTTTGATCATATCTGCGCCAATGTAACCCCGATGGAAGTCGTTAACCTGGTCAACAAGATGTTTTTAACTTTTGACAAACTGAGTGAGAAGCACGATGTTTACAAGGTAGGTAGTTTAACAGAGAAAATAAAGCGCTATGTTACGATAGTTATATGAGCTTTGAGTCAGTGTTTAGAGACAGCGTTAAGCTGTATTCTTGACTTTGCTCTTGAAACATCCATCAATAACAGACTCTTTTGTACTACTTACACTGTCTGCAGTCTCCTTCAAAGTATAAATATAGGGCACTGGCAATCAAAGTTACAACATTACGATGGCTACAGTTTTCGCTTTTTTTCTGACTGGATCTGTATACGTAAAAACCATCTTCAACACAACTTCGTGTAACTAGCAGGACACTTTTCGGAAAAGGACCACAAAGCTTAAGAAATCATCCATGTGAATGTTTGGTAAAGACAGCCATCTTCCATGTATGTAACGATACTTCAGTTACATTTAAACTGAAGGAAATGCTGGACGTATGCATTACGTTTCAAGACGTGAACTGGTATTGCGCTGCTAAAGAATAAAACACTCACAGAAATGCACTTAGACATTTCTCTTTGAATAGTTAAAAATCAGACAACTGTACAGCTAAGTTGTTGTTTTTTTTTTTTTCTTTTTAAAGGAAAACTTTTATAACCAAATTTTCACAATCACTATCAAATATTGATGACATTATATTGTGCTTAGTTTGAGACCCTTGGCGATGCTCAATATATGGTGGTCAATGGTGTTCCGGTCAGGAAGGACCGACACGTGGAGCCCGTAGCTGCAATGGCTCTAGATATTCTAGAATCTGTAAAGGAACTTAAAGATCCCACTTCCGAGACACCACTAACTGTTACAATAGGTAAGCGAGTATTTATTCAAGTTTACCATACGCAGGGACTTGATTGAGGGAATCAACGAATTTGAAAAGGGTTGGCCCCTTGGGTGTGATTTCTTGGGGGATCTTGTGAAGAAATAGAAGGAACGTTGACTTAGAGATCACCTTAAAAAAGGTTCAACATACTTGTTTAACAGTGTGGCCCTGTTGAAGAGGAATCTTTAAATGTAGAAAATGACTTGTCCCCGGCGTTGGGCAAAATAAAGGCTGTAATGACGAGGTTCTTCCGTAATTCAAAATTCAGTCAAAAACACATGCTACCAGTTTGCCTAAGTCAGATACTAACAACGAACATTCGTTTTTGTCATTTCTAACAACATGGGTTAAAGTTTGTTGAGACACCAAGAGTCTGTGTCCCTGGGGCTGCGAGTAACTTTACATCTTAGTTTTACTGTTGTATGTGCCACTTTTGATCAAAGTAGTTTGCCCAATGTCAATCAAAGCGTCTGTCAGTTTCCCTGAGTAAAAGTCTGATCCTTAATTGGATTTTTTTTTTTGTGGTAGGAATGCACTTGGGTCCAGTAGCGGCGGGTCTTGTGGGAGAGAAAATGCCACAATATTGCTTGTTTGGTGATAGTGTAAACATTGCGGCGAGACTCAGAACTACCTCTTTGGTAGGTGCCATTAGCTCATTAGCTATTCAATTACATGTGAATTTTTTTTAAGCACTGAAGACTACTTCATTAAAAACCTAAGTGTTTTACATTTACCACGTCCGTTACTTGACCGTTATCAGTTAGCTAAAAAAGAACTTATTGATCACCATACTTGAGAGTAGCGCAGCAAGCATTCATCAACACCTGTGGGACCGTTAGATAAACCAGCATTTTTTTCATATACACTTAGAAGCCAGCCAACACACTTGGTGGTCTTTCAACTAGGAAACAATACGACGGAAACACTCGTGTTATCAAAATTGTAATGATGCCAACTTGACGCCTTTACCTACATCTACTAGGAGTATTAGTTTTTACAATATTTGGATTAACCCTGTACCCAGGAGGAGTCAGTTTGGATTAATTTAATTTAGTTTATAAAGCTCTGAAGTTTGATTTTTCAACAGCCCATGAGGATTCATATAAGCGAAAGCTGTAACGAATGTTTGAGAGGGACAGATTTCGAGACAGAATTTCGTGGATTAATAGAACTCAAGGTATTATAGAATGAATTGATAGTACCTTATTTTGAAAAGAAACACTGCACAAGAGCTATATAATATAGGAACTTAATAGAAGATGTTGTTGAATAATAGTTATCTACAGAAACAGTTTTTAGAAAGGCTCCTGGACAGTTTTCTATAATACGTGTTTTCTTTTACACATTGCGCCAAATAAATCTATGTTACTATCTACAAGGTCTGTCTAACTCGCTCCAATCTAAGGTATCTTTATTATAATTATTGTTGCTGTTTTTTTTTTTTTTACAAAAATTAACTGACTTCGCAGTCTGGTAAAGTGGGAATAGCGTTCGACGGAGATGAACTTGCTGATAAGTTTTGAAATGAAAGACTTTATTTAAGTGTCGATGGTATTAACCTTGAAAAAAACTAATTGGGGACACTATTTAAATATTAAAATATACCTTAGCTACATAAAATTAAAACTATTTACAATTTAATTCGAAACAAAAACCCTTCATAAATGAATAAAATATACCTTTCTGCAATATGTATTGCAGAAAAGGAGAGCTATTTCCAAAAACTAATAGAAATAGCCAAGAGATCCACCACAAATATAAATCTTTCTCAGTAGGAAACCATCGCAGAAATTCTTAACTGGGTTACGTAGTATGTGGTATAATGATAAATTTTTAATAAATATGTAATCATAATTGATTTACAAGAACTATGGCTGGTTGTTTCTTAATTTACAAAGTGATTTGCATCTTTAGGGCAAGGGGAGCACAAGGACCTACTGGCTGGTGGGAAAGAAAGAAAAATCTCAAAGCCAATCATTGGACTTCAAGGAAATTACCTCCAGCTGACATCTGGAAAAATTGAACTTTAGTTACGGGATTAAGTAGTAATGTCTTTATCTTATGTAATTGAGGATCATAGATTTCCTCTTGTCTTTAATTATCTCTGCAAATGTGATCCCTATCACAATAATGCCAGCTAGCTTAGCATTTGGGTTAAAGTTGTTGACTTTGATGGGTTGCGATTTAATTTATATTCATTTCAAACTTGTGTTAGCAAACTGCCTTTCACCACGACGAAGATCGCTTTCACTGTACTTTTATTTTTCCGCATTTTTAACACTTGAATTTTTTCCCTTCCCTATGAGTCATGAAGATACATGAAACCGGCATACTAAAATAATCTTATCGTCAGCGGATAGATCCTCGACAGAAACACTCTATTGTTTAAATAGATAGTGAGTAGCGTAGCCAATCAGAGAACGCCATTCGTGATAGAACGCTAGTACACTTATACTAACAATAATTATAGATAGTTTTTTTTGCTTAATGCATACGTACATTCCTAACTCAAATCCACGCCGTTCATATTTATTACATTGCTAAAAGACGCCCAGGGAAAGGGAAAGAAAAGGTTGTAAGTATATTCTTACTGAAAGTTTAGAGTCAATTGAAATGTAAATAAAGTTTGCAATGGGGTGACTGTCACTTGTAACAAGATGTTTGATTTTTTTTTTAGTAAGTAACAAATAAAGAATATTTGTTGATGTAAAGTTGCTTAGCGAATCAACCTTAGCATACCTTAGACCCAGACGTTAGATTCTCAGAGAATAACTGAGGTGTTTTCATTTGCATGCTTGTAAAATCGAAGATCTAAATAACGAATCGCAGGTTGCAAGGTTTTTCGATGGAAGATAACGAAAAACCTAAACAATAAGTATAGCATAAACGCACAATTACACTTCATTTCGTTATATCGTATTCTTAGATTTGGAAACCGTTTTATTTTCCCTGATTAGGTCGATGGAAATACTTCAAGTTAATTAAACCAGTGACACATACAAATTGTCTCCATGGCCGCACTCCCGAGCTTTACATGAGTACCTGTTTGGTGCGTGTGGCCTCGAAGCTTGTGGATGCGCAAAGACGGTCCCATGTCTATATGTATGTTGGGTAATTAAAGTAAAGCAATAATATTTTAAGAGGTGAAACCACTCAACGCAGAAACTGCAGGGAGCCACATCTTTGGTTTAAAGCACCCATGAGTATTGCCAGAGTAACTGTGGTTTAATGCACACATGAGCACTACCAAAATAACTGTACAGTGAAGTGGGAGACACTTTTTCAACGAAAATACGTAACGCGGTGTAGTTAAACGTTGTGCTTCAAAATGATACTCGTCTTTTCAATTAATCAAGGAGTGTTTATTTCTGGTGATGTCGGAAATCGTACTAACTCTGACTTGTTGCGCCAACGTTCGGTCCCTATTGAGCTGGAGGATTTGAAATTGGGGATTCAGGAGTTCACTTTGCAGTTTTAAAGCGAACCTTACATTTCCGAGTGATTAATAGCCTTACAATCGTTTTCAGTGTTACGTGCATAGCGACCATCTTTCGACAAGTCATCTTCTCGACGTGCCATGCAATCTGGCCTACGTCGAAAATGTAAGCTTAACAGAGTTCTCTACGGCCGAATTCAAATGTTAGTGATGAAAGATGGACTTATTTTACTTAAAACTTCGGTTGAGGGTGTCAAGAAGTCCATCCGATCAGTGAGCGATAAATCAAGTCGACTTTTTTAAATGTTTCCAAGTTGCGAGTAAAGCGGTCTTACATGACATGTCGAAAGATGGCCGGTATTCTCTGCTATGCACGTAGCGCTGAATACGGGTGTAAAGGGGATGCGTGCTTTAATGTTTTAGATCTGCCCTTTTATCATTTTAGCGGTAGGGACTGAAATTCCTTTTGTTATAGAATCTTGATTCCGCCGAGTGTAGAATGAAGGTGGCAAGTTTTCGGTAGTATCTCAATATGTATACCATAACTCCGCTGCCACTACTACCACCCACGAGAGGAATAAAAGGGATCCAGGCATCCGATAAGATACTTGTTTATTTTGTATAACTGCAGATAACATATAAGTAGGTTGTCATCAAATGGCTTTATGTTGCACACAGTTGAAGAATCTTGTTTTACAATAATTTTCTCTGCCTCGACCGGTTAGCCAAAACTCATTGTTTCACTAAAATTAACGTTCAAAGCTTTGCTAATTTCTATCTTCCCTTCACGGTTGAGCTATCAGTTTTAAGGTGGAAAAACATGTCAAAAATCGACTCAAAAAACCAATTGTAGAGAGCTAAAAAAGACTAAACCCCACCATAGTAACAAAAGTTTCAAAGGGTAGCTTAACGATAACATTGTTGGGCAACAAAACAACCAGCGAAAGCAGTGACAATGTCAACACTACAGCGTAGCTATGCATCCAGACTGGGAGCATGAGGTCACTTCACATCCTTGCTTGTATGTGCATGCTCTCTGGATCATTAAAAACATCTTTTCATTTATACATTTCCTCGTAAATATGTCCTCGGTATCAATAGTACCATTAAAGCGCAGCACCATACAACGGGTAGCTGTGGGGCATTTGGTCATTGTCATCTTGTGGTTGCATTCCCTGGGGGATTTACAGATGGGACAGGTGGGACACTGAAAAGGATTCTCCGTGGGGACGTTCTTGCGCGATACTTTAGCTATGCAGCCTGATTGGCTACAAGCTGTCACGTGATACTTTCGCTTTCTATTGCAGTACCACTCAGTGGAGCTGATGTTCTTGCAGTTTTTGGTCATCAGTTCAAGCATCTTTCTGTTTACGCATTTCCGAGCAAAAACGTTTTGGTCCCACAATGCTATGCAAAAGTCCGCTTTTGGGCATGTCGTGTTGGCCAAAGTGACCTCGCATGACTCTTGTGAAGTACTCTGACATGTAGGACACCAGAAATCGTTTTTCGTTGGTTTTTCTACCTCTGGCTGTCCTCTTGGAAATTCGCTCACCTTGGCTTTGCATCCTGGTTGGTTGCATAAGGACAAGCGGTATCTTTTCTTCCCTCGTTTGCAATCCCATTCCATGTAGCCCACACTTTTGCAATCTTCAGTCAACAGTTTACGCATCTGTCTGTTGATGCATTTACGCGTAAAAACGTTTTTATTCCACAGCGTCATGCAGAAATCAGCTTTAGGGCACGTTGTGTTGGCCAAGTTAGTATCGCACGATTCCTGGGAAGTCGTTTCACAAGTTGGGCACCAGAAATCATCTCCGACTGCTTTGCCTAGACACAAAATAGTAATGTTTAGTAAAACCTAGAGTTCTTAGTTACGGTTTTAACATACCCGGTACAATAGAAATAGAATTGACCATAATAGTCAAGTTTAAAGTGTCTGTGTCGGCGTAACAGAGGTTACCACTGAATACAAGTAGTTTTACAGTAAAAAAAAAATGTCATTCTTGATGTGACTTCAGAAACTCGTTTTAAGTTCAATATATAAGGGAAGTGATATGCACCTTGCACTCGATGGTTTGGTCGAGCCCACTCCTCCTCTTTTATCGCTGTTCTGCGAGCGTCTGACAACACCACCGTTCCGTAAACAAGGCAGAACATTCTCAAATACAAGGATGCCATTTGTTTTTTTTTTTTGAATCTGCAATCTGAAGAAACAATATTTCCGTTAACACAGGGGAAATTACATTATCCAGTAAGCATATGTCATCGGAATGTGCTACATAATGCATAAGTCACTTACACCCGCTTTGTGTGACGTGGATAGGCGACATCTTTAGACCATCTTTCGATGGTACTTAGCATAATAGTCTTCCAGTTGAAATAATGGCATTTAACTATTTGTTTTCTAGATAATATAAATCAATAGAGAAGGAGCGCGTTTCCTGACATGTTAGAAAACTGGAACCACCGTAAAACTCAGTAAAGTAGCGCATTTCGCATCTAAAAACATGTTTGGCATTATGACATTGTTTGACATTATGATATTGTTGTAAATAACTCTCATGTATCAGACAGTTCTTCAGGCTATTTTCTACTTGAGTTACACGGCAGAAAGGTCGGCCATGAAGGCATACTGACATCACGTTCCTCGAATTTCGAGTTTCAAAACTATTGAAAATTTTCACTCTGAAGGTACATGGTAACCTCAATTCCAAAAATATTCGAGTTTCAATACAAAGACCAGATTACATAAAAGATCAAGAACTAAAATATGTCCTTTCCACGCTCCTTTCTTTCTTTTATGATCAATATGCCTTCAGTTTACATGATGGTTGAGCCCTTTTAATCGTGCTTTTAAACGTGAAATTAAATTGAATTTTATTAGCCTTTATTGAATATATTTTGATATTATTTATACCACCTGCATGTCTGTTTATCATGTTTTGGGTGGATTTAAGTATAGTCTGACCTATAAAATATCGTTATCATGTGCATGTTGATAACGGCCACCCGACTGTTTAGCTTCTTATAGTTACTCTGATTGCCCTGTTATCGACTCCCTGAGTAGAAATATTTGTTGTAAATGATATTCGAGGTGCAAGTTTATTGCTGTTATAGTTTATTTTATTGATACAAACATAATACAATATTGCAACAAATCAAAAAAGTGGTGCAAAGAAAGAGAGACGTTACAACTGATAATATTCATAATGATAGATAGTAGATAATGTTTACGATAATAAATATTAGAAAAGTCCAAAGAAAATACTTGCGCTGATTGGTTAAAAATCGTGTTTCTATAACTCAATGGAAACACAGAATTAGCACGAGCTGTTGACGTAATGATGGGGCGAGCAAAGAAAATTTACATTTTGATAATCAAAGTTAACAGGTTTTTTTCCTTTTTTTGGCGCGTCATTTTCTAAAAGAAATAGAAAACATGTTCTCCGTGTTTCTATCGAGTTGTAGAAACACTCGTGAAAGTTTGGGAGTTTGCCTGCGGCTCGTGTTCCCACAGCATTTCTTGTTCGACCAAACTTCCACTCGTGTTTCTATAACTCGATAGAAACCCGGTACATGTTTTCTATTTCTTAATTACAAACAGTACGTCTCTCTAGTTTTGTACAAGTGTATAAAGATGGGGAGAAGGGCTACATAGTCACGTCAAGTCATTTCTCTATTTCATACTGGATGATAAATTTGGATATGAATTCAGAAGTATCTTGTTTCTTTTGCGTTGTTTTGCAAGCATAACGGTACTGCTTTGCATATAACAGAAGAAGACGCAAATCTTTTGTCCGTTTATCAGAAAGATTGGTGTTTGGTGTTGGTAAATTGAGAAAGCATCGTAGTGACGTTAGGCTGACATTAATTTGGTGTAAACTATTGAACCTTTGAAGAGAGATTGACAATCAAAGAATACATGTTCAATGGAGTCATTTTCACTGCACATAACACATTTGACACAGTCAGTTATTCCAAATCGTTTAAGTTCTTCATTAGTGACGAGTATTCTGTGCAACAACTTGAAATAGAATTGTCTTAACCTATTATCCGCGAGTGATTTTATAATTGTTTTGGATGCAGTTCACCCAACTGTCAGCAGCTTCAGGACAATTTTTCCGCCATGATTTAATTGCCGTAGGTTCTGTTTTGATTCCCTCGACAAAAAGTTTATAAAACTGCTTACAGAAAGTTTTCTTTAAATTGAGAGTGATATCTTTAGATAGTTGGAAATTTATATTTTCAGCAGGTCTTGCGCAAAAAGAACATTTCTATCCCGCCAGGCCTTCCAAAAGACCGAATCGTTTTTATATTTATATCTCTGTTGTTCCACAACTGAAATGAATTCGCGTTTCGATGGATCTTCGTAATTGCTACGCAGTTAATGTTCTTGAAAGTACTCAAGGAGTTCTCGATAAAAGACGGGGATTAGTTTCTCGACACTGCAGTTACAGGTTTGAAGAAAAAGGAGTCCGCCATGTTTATCGAAGTGTAAGTAATTCGGAAATGCCGTCCAGGTGTCATGAGTGTTATTTAAGAGTCTACTTATCCAACTGAGACGTAGCGCTTTTACGACAGTTCTGAAGCAGGAAAAGCTTAGCCTACCCTTAGATAAGGGACGGAACAGAACCTGTCACTCGATCTTATTTCTCTTATTCTTCCATAGGAAAGCAAACAGTTTACTTTAGGTTTGTTGTATTGTTGTTTCTGGAACAGGAAGCACGGAGGCAGTATAGATTAGCTGAGACAAACCTTGAGATTTTGCTAGCATAGTTCTTCCAAAGAGCGTCAGGTCCCGCCACCGCCATATCTTAAGCTTCGTTTCCATTTTCCTTAGTTTGAAATAAAAGTTATTGTTGTTGTTGGCAGCTGCATCATGGGAAAGGTAAGTTCCAAGGAATTTTATGGGATCTTTTGGACACTGAAATTTTAAAGGCTCTATCTTATTTTTGCTCGGAGTACCAATCCACGTGGCTTTTGTTTGTTTGTTTGTTTGTTTGTTT
>Ga0126338_10003022_pt1 | contig 11721 bp, 7 predicted proteins | sample OrbCmetagenome_2_FD_92529 | JGI IMG/M metagenome (GOLD analysis project Ga0126338, IMG submission 92529) | Coral microbial communities from Petempiche,Puerto Morelos, Mexico - Orbicella C C metagenome | ecosystem: Host-associated > Invertebrates > Cnidaria > Coral | place: Petempiche,Puerto... | reverse complement strand
TCGATCTGTAGTAGGCTTCAAAGAAAGCATTGGACTTCTGATTGGCGTCCAAGGCTTCCTAAAAATGTCGTACATACCCCGATTGCTCAAGCGTCGTAGGTAAACACGTGCCAGGTCTGAGCGGAAATGTTCAGGTCTTGCCTCTCTGGTGCGGTTACTCAGTTCGCACGAATTTTCCCCTACGACGTAGTTATAGCTTTGACAGGTGAGTTCCCTTTCACAACTGATATCACACTCGTGAAAGGCTCTTACGGAGAAAGTTTTAAAGACGAATCCCTGTAGAGCCATCCCATTTATGCTTCGTACTTCTCTGCATTGCTCACCGGCAGATACGCAGTCTATGAAGAAGCCGGCGAAGAAGAAGAAACATGGAACAGTCCACAGCATTTTCCTGGTCTATTTTGCAATTTGTAACTGTAGGAGAGACTAATCTAAATATAAAATCTAAATATAAAATACTTAATGTAAATAAGACATTCATAAAGCTTAAGCTTCGTTCAGTTTGCAAACCTTTAGTAGCAAAGCGAATTGATAGGGCTCGTAGATTTAAGCGATTTCACAAAACTCTGCCAAAATGTTCCTCGATCACTGTTGCACTTAACTGGCATTTTAAATACTTCCTCACTTAGGCCCTGTCATGGTACAAAGATCGGAAATGCTTGACACACTTTTAAAGTCCATCATGCAGGTAATTGACATGGTGCAATTTGTTTGGTCGCACACGCGAATACATAGGCAGGCATTTTAGTGCAGCAAACATCGTCAGTTTTGCGTTTGAAGGCCTGCGTACACTGACACATAGATCAATTTAAATCTTTAAAATAATTATTTCCTTGATTCTACATTATCTAAACTTTGCGATTTTGTCCCACTTTTTTGATCATTGTTATGTTAAAAGGGACGCTAGTGCGAAAAATTCTCTGAAAAATTGATGCTACATTTTATTAGCTTTATCTTTTTCTTCTTCTTATTATTTTTATTGTTATTATTATTGTTATAACTATCATTTTTAGTTAAAAGCAACGCGAGTGGAAGAGATTCTGTGAAAGTCACCGCTGAAGGTCTCCAGTAGCCTTGGCAATCAGTTTTGATCGATCAATCATACACTTCTTTTAAGTACACATGTTGCAAGAAATTGAAAAGAATATGTTTTTTTTTTTAGTTTTCTCATTCCTGAGCTTAGCTTTTGGCGTAAGGGTTTTCAATCATATCGGAAAATATTTAAGACTTTGAACTAGCTTAATGGAGTGTGATCACAAAATGGGAAGTTGAAGATCTCGTCTAGTTTATTCCCCTGTCATGTAGATTGTCAGTATTCATATTTTACACGTACACATGTATGGTCGAGTGTCACTGAAATCAAATTCTTCATGAGATTATTTCTCTTGTTTTATATCAGTTTCACGGTTGGTAAACTAATCAAACAATCGAGTGGAATTCTTCACTTTTCTGATTAGCGTTTATGTTTTTGTTTTTTTGTTTTTTTTCGTACTGTTTTAAAAGTTGGCGTTGGCCAACTAATGTTCTTAATGTTAGTCCTGTTTACACGGAGAAGATTTTAGCATTTAGGAAGATCTTGGAAGAAGTTTCATCCTCAGTAGCGCCATAACTTTTCTATACTCCGTTTACATTAGGCCCTACCTGACACCAGGATCCCACAAGCGCTAGGATCTTCCTAGCAGAGAGATAAGAAGATCCTTGTGCTAGGACGATCCGAGCACCTATATAATACCACTCGGAACAAAACACGAAAACAAAACAAAACAAACAAACATGGCGATGTCAAGGCGGTCGACTGCTTAACGCCGACAATTTCATCCTGTTTTTCTTCTCAGTTTGGTAACCACCTCGACCGAAGTTTTGCATGTAAACCAAACGAAACATTCTCGTATCTTCCTAGTAAATGAGCCATGTCAACAAACCCTTACACTAACATTTCTGCTCTCTCACTTTCGGCTCTCTTCTCCACGATTTAAATGGCCCCAGTAAAGAAAGGGATCGTAGGTGTAACAAAATAGGAAATATGTATTTAACGATATACATCACCCTATATATCAATGGCAGAATTACTCGCTAGTACCTTCATGAAAGATAGCGGTTCTTGTAAATACTGTGATAGTCTTGAATTGAATTGCCTCCAATCGCTCAGCCTTAAATGAGCATAAACAACTGGCACCAGCTGCAATAAGCTATATATTAAAACCTGGTGGTTTTTGTGAGCGGAAAATTTTGAGAGACAACATAATCATAAATAAACGGGAGGTTGAATTTTCTCTTCTTTAGCGCTTATTATTGGAGTGTTAATTAACCTTACAATAATTGTTTTTTTTTTTTAAAGAAACAACAAAAAAAGTCTTAAAAGCAGCTTCACAATTCAACTAGCAGATCACAAATTAAAAGAAGGAAAAAAAAAAAAAAAAAACAGGTATATTTCTTAAAAGAAACATTTTCGAATATGTCTGGAAGATTTTTAGCAGCTTTCGGAAATTTCCGGAAACTTGTCCACCGACACTTTTGTAATTCGTTGATTGCTTATATCATTAACAAAATAATACATGGTTTTTTGAGAGATATGAATCCCCGGGTAGGAATCTTTCTTCTCTGGTTGAACTCGAGTGCAGCTCACCCGTGAGGTCTCAAGTTCCTCACCGCTCGAAGAGGAAGTCATATTTCCGCGCATCCAGTCACTATGCTATATTTATATCATGGCTAAACTGGTCCGCGGTGGAAAGCATGATTGTGGTTGGTTTCCCAAGCTGTCCGAATTCTGGAATACGATGCGCTAAGATTGACCGCTCAAAAATTGGCCATTTCTGAGGTACATTGTGCCTCTGTTTGAAAACGAGTCTCCGTGAAAAAATCTTTCCTATGAAAATGAACTTTAGGCGGAACTCATTTTTATGGTACGCTGGGCAAAACTGTTCTGGATCAACGTTTTATGACAAGAGAAAATGGCAAGCTCCTGGTAGGCGAGCCCCGAGAAAGGTCCGAAAACGTTCCTAAAAGCAAAAATAGCACTGTTTGAGGTTCTCGGCCGATCACGCTTTAAGACAATAGTATCTTGTGTAATTGTGGCTTGCGCGAAGCGCGAGCTACAGGCAGCCATATTCAAAACAGGCGGAAGACTGGTCTAGTGGCAAGATCAGTTTAAAGACTAGTGGCAAGATCAATCTCTTAAGACAGTATCGTATTTCAGTGGCCAAATAAAGTTGTAAGTCTTTCTTATGCTTTCTCGCCAAAATCGTGCCCAAAAATCCACCAGCACGTAAAGAGTTTCTTCGCAAAATAACACTCTAAATGTGACTCTTAATTCTCAGAAATCACGTGATTTTACATACTTTTGTGACTCTGTTACCAAATTTGGACAAGGTGTAACGCAAGCCTTTCTTGCGTGATCCATATAAAAATGAGTTTCCGTATGTGGAATTCAGTAGAGTCTAAGACAATCACAAAATTAGTCGTCTCACTTGGTTTGTTTTAATTTTTTTTTTTTACAACGTCGATCCAGAACAGTTTTGACCAGCGTATTATGAATAGTTTCGCATGAAGAATCAGTTAGACACAGAGGCAAAAGGCAACCAGGAAATGGCCTATTAATTTCGGCGAATATTAATTGCTTTTTCAATTTATTGCAGAAATCATCATTTGCTACGTAGAAATCGTTCTACTTTTATGTTTGGAGGACGTTTATGAAACTCGCCAGTGGCTTGGCCAACCTTCAAGAAAGAAATACCTTGGAACCTCAGGCTAGTTCAATAACGTATATGTATTCATGCTCAATCACCAAAAATAGCTCATCGCCAGTTGCTTCAGAGCATCTGGTATGTATTACCCCAAGCATACTAAAGGCAAACATGTATAAGTAATTATATATAAATTGCTTCGGTAGTTTAACCAGACTCGACCGATTTTAGAAAATAAAGTACTTGTAAGAGACATAGATTACTGGGTGCGGTGTCTCAAAGGAAAAAAAAAAAAATAATAATAAAGAACATTATGAATAATTAATAAAAAAAAAATTAGAAAAAAAATGCTCTCAAATAGGGTGCTTTAAATCCTTCTAGACTGCCATATGTCTTATTTCTGTCGCTAGTGTAGTCCAGACTTTTATCGATCTCCGTAGCTTAGCAACCAGTTAAACAACTGGCCAGTGTTTCAATGTTCTTTACTTCATGTGAGTCATCTTCAAGCTCATTTCAATTGATTACTATTTTACATCGATTTTAAGAGATGGCAATCTTGGAAGAATTATTACATACCAGATGCAACCTTCTTCAGCTATAGGGATGACTGAAAGAACAGTTCAATCAAGCATACAGCTAAAAGTAACGAAGTCCCCGGGACAGGAACCTGCGCTTTACGGCATATTGATCTAAAAGAAGAGTTGCAAGCTTCCCTGCTCCCCATTCGCCATGCCTTTCCCAGCACCATTATTGTAGCATTTTTGTGGGGGCTTCAGCCTCCACTATGCTACCGTCGGCGGGATTTATTTGTCTACGCGTCGCGTATCGAGAGGTCTTCTGGGAGGAATTAAGTAGGCTTATATGACGTGACCGTTCGATACGGCGGCCATTGCTGTTTTGAGTACATGTACATGTAATATTTATCCACAGCTTAGGCCCGGTCCAAACGCCGCTCCACTCATGTGCCGAACCAAACTTGATTAGGTTCAACTTCAGAGCGACTTTGGAGTGACGGCTGGTTCAGACGGCGTACTTGCGTCGAACTTAATTCGGGAATCCGGTGGTAGCAATTTTCGACGAGAAAATATGCGTTCTGAATTCAAGAACTCTGTCCAAATAGAAAAGCTGTGACTAACATTTCGCAATATTTAGGGAAGCAAATTCAAACTCAAGGTTCAGTGTTTGTATTTAGACAGGTTTTCTCCCGCTTAATTCGACTTGTTTAAAGGAAATCTCATAAGCTGGGCTATTATCACGAAGAAAAAGCCAAAAAAAAAAAAATTAATTTGCGCTAAAGAAACTCGCTATACAGTCCTGTTTCTCATTACTCGAAGGCACATTTTGTTGTCTTTATTTTTAGCGACGACTTCAAGCTTCATGCATGACTGGTCACGCCACTCAATTTTGAGCCAATCATGAGTCCCGTTATTTTGAATTTATTTATGAATTGGGTTCGACATATGAGGAGAACGCCGTATGAATCAGCTGCCTCTCCAACGTCGCATAGTGTGACAGACCCTGCCGGATTTAATGTTGTTTGCCGCACCAAACCTAACCTGCCGAATCAAACTAATTCAAACGCCGCTCTTCTGCCGTACTTAACTCATCAGTTAGGTTCGGCGCATGAATGGAGCGGCGTTTGGAAAGGGCCTTAGCGTCGCGAGTTGGTTGCAGTTTTCAAGGTAATTTATCTCCCATTTCTAAATTGCTTTGCCACGTTTTTGTTATATATTATCTTTCTTCCCGCACTGCCCTCGAGAACTGTGTACTCTTTGTTATTTCACTTAGATCTTCGTGAGAAAATTTCTTCGGCGATACAAGAGTTGTTTTGCTCACGCAAGCCATTAACTTATCCGGGCTGGCTCGTGGTCAGTGTGGATTACACGGGAAAAGTTTTCGCTTTCGCAAACACTCACCGTCTTTACCCAAACGAGTGTCAGTTATTGGACTTTACTGTTATCACGTAAATCGTATGTATGTGCTTGTACTCTGCAGTCATTTTGAGCAGCTGCGAATACAGTCTAACTGCTGAACTTACTTGTACTGAAGCTGTTTGTTAACTACATGACAATATTAACTGCGACTATGGGGACATCAACTGAACGATACCGGTAGAGGAAGCGAAGGATGCCTTATCACATGTCCAACGGGGATGGATTCTTACCATGTCTCAGCTAAATGTGTTTTACTTGACAACATTGAAACAAATTCTGGACATGTACAGAAATGACGGGGTACATTTTGCCTCCCTCCCATTGCTTGTAAGGGGAAGTGAATGATGTGGAGAACAATCCAGGCCCTGCAGTATTTAATAACACTAATCTAACAAGCACTGTGTCTGCTGGCCACAAGTCAAGGAACTGACAGAAGCACACTTTGGTGAACGTTGGTAAGCAGTGTTTTGCAAATTATGTTCACTTGATTATTGTTAAAATTTACAATCAAATAGAAGACACTGTACCCAGAATATGCTCATTGGATCGAACCTATACAGTTCTACAATATATTAATTCTATACAAAAATGTGCATTTACCGTTAACTTTTACAATGAGTTTAACTAATATTCCAGGAATAGTTTTGGTTTTTGCCAGAACGTACATTCAATGTAACGTAATGCGATTTAATACATAGTTCATTATTTTCACTCTTGACATAAAATAATGCCCAATATATGTCTCTTAAAAATTCACTTGCAGAAGCATTTTTAAATAATTTTCTCAAACTCATCAATACCTCATCAAGTTTAAACAATGTAAATCATAACTGTGATGGTGTTTGGATATCTGATCTTATTTGGCATAGATGTTGTAATTTTAAGTCGCCTTTGTTTCCTTAGTTTTAGTTTCAATTGAGAAGGTAGGTGTACTTATGTATGTAGTATGTGAAACACCGAAGACCACATTCCATCACATTTCCAACACCTCAAATTTTGTCAAAAATTCTCAGCTGTACGTTATATTTTATACACTCTTCTCCGTCTTTTAAATGTGGTTAAGCACGGTCTATCATGCTTGATGTGTTACATCATTGCTACTACAATTGTTGTTTGTTACAGTTTTAAAGATGTCAGAGCACAGCTTTGACATATTTTAAATTTATTTTCGAGGATTTGCCTGGGATACCCCTTTCACTTTGGTCAGCATTGAATAACTTAAAGGCCTATGATATTTGCAATTGTCTTGCTCACAAACATGGACTGGTCCTTTCAAAATGAAAGGTGTACTGCACGTGTCTTGATTTGTGGTTGTCAAGCTGATATGCAACAAGTTCAACACAGTGAATTAATGTGTGTACAAGAAAATCTCCTAAAAAAGCTGACAACAGTTGCATTGTGTTCTTCAAATAACATTGAATTAATTAACTTCCCATTGTGAATAGCACTGATGATAAAAAATATTATCTTTTTGTATTTAAAAACAGATCCAACCGATCAAAGTAGTATTGGGTTTGACAAAACAATTTTAACACCTACAATGTACCAGGTCATGTGAGCATGAGAACCTAGTAAACCAGAGTGAAGCACGCTGAGCAATGTGGAACACTCCTTTAGACACAATTATGATGTTCGTCATGTAGCATTTGACTTTTTATCAAGTTTCAGCTGATAAAGCTGCACTGTATACTTTTCACGTGGGTCGTTGGAAGCTCTATTACACAACTCTTTATACAACTGTATGCTAACAGCCACTTGAAGATTAATATTGAATCCAGAAACAAACATTGATGCACTCTTCTATCCAGAAATTATGACGCAAACTACTAGTCAATCATCAGCATATACTTTTAACATCACAAGGATCTACATGTATTAAAAAAAGCATACGAACTATGTGAACAATATCTTTTTTTTTGATATTGTTTTTACTGCATTTACAGTGACATTTTATTACATTTTGCATCATCTTAAAGCTGGCAATCAACAAAAGAACCTATATCTTGTAGGCAAATTGATTATTCTTATTCCACGTGACAATATTTCTTTGCAGTCATGACAAAACGTATTCAGAACTTCAGTGGAATCGACATCATTGACAAGGTGATTTGGGACAAATTGTTGAATTCTCAGTTGCTGACTTTATTATGTAACTGGCTTAGATATTGCAGTAAACCCTCTTGACAGTACATGTACAAGTTAATTTGATATCTGTAAGCAGTATTCAATAAAATTAATAACAACTCACCTATGTTGATACCTAATAGTCAATATTACCTTATTTATTTAAATTTATACCTTTATCTTTCTAGTGATGGCCTATTCACTTGTAGTACTTTAACTCCCGAATACTGACGTTTAAAACTAGCATTCCAACTGAATGGAATAAAAGTAAATCTAAGCCCACACAAGTACGCTTTGCGGACCTATTTTTGCTGTTCTGTTCGTTTTATTGACAGTTTTTAAAAGACCATTAATCTCTTCGTAGTTCTCCCAATATGCGCTGACTCCGTCAAACAAAACATTGCCGTCACAGGTTATCTTGCGTTAGCCCCGCGCGTAGCACGGTCGATGCTCTTGTCGACAGCAATCACCAACTTGTTCATCTCTAACTCGTAATCGTAACCTCAAAACGTTAACACTCAAGCCATTAACCGTATCACGACTCATAGCGACTACCAAGAGATGGTTTCCACATACACCCCAAACAATCAGTGGAAGAATCGTACTGTCTTGTCAAATTTTAAAGTTCCTACATAGGTCGTCTTGTGCTTTGTGCATAAAGCAATTATAACAGCCTCATGCTCTTGCCTGCACTTACGTTTTCTCTTAATTGCGTTGTACGTGTACACAAACCATCAGCGAATGTACACTATCTTTACCTCTGCAACTCCAACATCAACTAGAAAAGGAAGAAAAAGTAAAACATTAAACTATTTCTCATACTAACCCTCTGATGGAAGTCAAGGTGGGTATGAGTGACCTACGCCAGCTTTAACCGTTCATAGTTTTTTTCAATATTCAAGAAAAAGCTGCCGAACAAATATCATATGAGACCGGTCTCATATGATCTTTTATTGTACTCGGAAATTGATGTTTGACTTAATGGGTTAAATTGAAGCATGACAGAAATATTTATCTGGGTTTGGAATATTATGGTTTTAGAAAATAACGTTCATGAAGTTATTTTCTACGTATTTAAGACATTTAGGTATTGCTTTAATTTTGAGGCATTTTGTACTTCTGACGCTTGGAAAAAATCAGGAAATCCAAGATTTGAATTAGGTGTCGTAATTATCACGTGTTATGACGTGATAATCGCATGATGCATGACTCAAAAGAGAAAAAAGTAGTTTACCACTGCCCTATACCCTTTAAGATTCTTTAATGTTGGACAAATATTAAATTAACGGACGGGGTCATAGAAGATAAAAATGGGTGGTCTGAATAAGTAAGTTAAAAGTTTGATTAGTAAATTTTTCTACATCGGCATGGAATCTAACTAATCTAAATTTCACGTGGTTGGCACCTTGTACGTACTTCGGCAAAGCACGTAGTATAATGCTCGGAAATATCTATAGTTCTTTAAACCGATCATAAGTAAAGAAATTAAGTAATTCTTCATTTATCGTGATCATTCCGCTTAGCTAAAAAGCTACTTCGTGGGAAGCCCATTAAAATAACATAAATGTACATTAAGTACTAAACTAATTAACAAATGAAAATACAAACTAGTTAAAATGTAACTAAATAAAATTACAATAATTCACAGCACGAAATAGCAACTTTACTGTTCCGTAAAGCTGCCGTAAAGCTGCCGTAAAGCTCGTATTTACGGAACTTTTCACGGATCTTTACGAAATCGTAAAGTTGAACTTTAAGCGTCGTTACGGGGTTCTGTAAAGACGCATAAGGGGATACATTTGAGGAACTTTATCGCATCATGAAGTTGCGTGAAGCTGTACTTTACTATGTCCGTAAAGTTTTTTTAAAGCACTGTAAAGGCATCCTTTCATACGGCTTTATGGATACGTCGCGTAAACCTGTACTTTACAATAAAAGATATGAAAATAATATAACATTGTCAATAATATAAGTAACTTCACTGTAAATTAAGAATTTAATAATTGGTATTATTAATTAAAATTATGTCGTAGAAAAAATTAAAATTTAAAATCTTACACGACGAATTTCGAAAAATCGTTTGTATCGGCTATGGCGCGTATTATTTCTGATAGAGCAAACCATGTTTTTGCCGCAAAGAAGCGGAATTACCTCAGACCATCCCTGGTGCTGCACAGCCTTGGTAAATAGAACATATTTGTGCCCCTCAAATCCTTTTGTATTCGACGTTGCGAACCTTTTTCATACCTTATTGATTCCAGTTGACAAAGGTATCCAGTTTGCTGTATAAAATAATAGTTTAAGGAAAACGAGTTTCCCAAGGGCAGTGGCTTTCCGTTATCAAAAACCAACCATAGTCTGTCGAACACTCTGAGTAATGACCGCTGATCTCAAAGATGCGGATAGCGCAATTGATGTTAAAGGCCTGTAAGTTTTTTGCAGTTTTTAAATCCGTCCATGATGATCGAATAAGATTTTCTTGTGAAAACTAGCTGAATTTGTCTGTCCTTATAGCGTTGAACTTGCGAGAAGCGACTTCCATTCCACCCATGTAGGGCACTACCTTGGCCTACAATAGAAAGTAAAATTGCTTATAACAGTTTTTTTAACATGTAGCAAACAGAATAAGTTTGTCCGCCTCTCCTAAGACTTGTGGAGGAGCAGTGGGTTCATGCTTAGTACGCTCGTCTCCGTTTCAAGCGGTCCGGATTCGAGCCCAAGCCGGGGACATTGTGATGTGTTCTTGGGCAAGACAATTTACTCTCACAGTGCCTCTCTCCACCCAGGTGTAGAAATGGGAGCCAGCGGTCAATAATTTGATACAAAAGTGTACTGTTTTGCTTGTCAGATACTTTGCATCGGTAATAGAAATGTTTGATTACCGTATTCACGTCTACTTACTTCTTTAGGGTTAAAGGTTTGTCAGTATTGTACAATGCGGTTTTTGTAGTGTCCTTGGTGCGTTGAAGTTGTGTCTACTGCGGCATCAATATCTTCAGAAAGTGTGTCAGATGAAGACCACAGCTCGTCAATACTGGGTGGAGCAGCCCCTCCAACGACTTTAAATAACATTGTCTAGCCTTAACAACAAGGAAGTTACAATTAATGGTGTAGACAAAGATTTTGAATGGACGTTGAAAGCATATCTACCCTTACGTGTACCCTAGGACCTCCCTTACGACAGTCATGGGAATCGGATAGATATCGTATAATCATTCATCCTTCGCGGGGATTTTGATATGTCGATTGTGTACCCATATTTTTTTACGTTGCCATAGCAAAAGCAAATTTCATGTAGATCTGGCAAAACCAAGACTCACAGATTTCCCAGATTTCTTCATCAAATTGCAGAAATTCACGTAACAAATCAAAGGCTCCTTCGAGCCACCTCATGGTATGTGGTAATTATTCTATGAAGTGCTGTCTTTTACCTCTTTTGGAACTAAGAAGTGTTGCATTTGTAAGGTGTTAAGTTGAAAAGTGCATCATGTTAATAAGCAGCCATTAGTTGAGCATGTTTATAAAAATAAGGTCTTCATCTAATATATGTAACATTTTGACAGGAAACACTGGTAATCCTTTTGGTGTCTTTTTCTCTGTCTGGATTATGAACATCAGCAGTGCAAATATTGTTTTGACAATTTGTGAACATTTCATAATTTTGCACATCATCACTGGATGTGGTAGGGTTTTGAACAAACTCACCCCATTCTTCACGGGTTGCGAAGTTATGCCATCTACCCATGCATTTTGCACTTTTATGCCTTCAGTTTTAAATAATTCACCAGTGCCAAGATATTTGGCTGCATCCAATACTTTCTTAGGTCTGACAATTAATCTGAAACTGATAGTGATGTTTGTAACCAAGTCGCCTTTTAAGTTTTATTGGAATGGTCTGTGATTTGCTTCTTGGCCTTGGGAGACAATGAACAGTCGAATTTACATCACTTGGCACATTGACAATGTTTCCATGAATAGAC
>Ga0126338_10003021_pt1 | contig 11722 bp, 6 predicted proteins | sample OrbCmetagenome_2_FD_92529 | JGI IMG/M metagenome (GOLD analysis project Ga0126338, IMG submission 92529) | Coral microbial communities from Petempiche,Puerto Morelos, Mexico - Orbicella C C metagenome | ecosystem: Host-associated > Invertebrates > Cnidaria > Coral | place: Petempiche,Puerto... | reverse complement strand
GTTCCTCGGTCTTTCTTTGCTACCAAGCCCCACGGAAACGCTTGCTACGCAGGCTAGCCTACAGGGTGGGTGCTTATTTGGGGTTGTGGGCTTAATTGAATAAATATGGTATTTTAAATTGAGGAGGCACTTTAGCACTTTCTCAACGAAGGACACTTAAACAAAGGAAGGGGTCAGCTGAGCAAATATCATATGGTACAGCATTTAGGGAATAGCATGTGACTGGAGTTAAATGGTTCAACAATTTAGTGTCCAATACAGAATAATTCCTTGGGGTTAAACTAAAGAGAAAAAAGGTTAAGAGAACAATTTCATTCAAATTTATTTGTGATACATACGCATATCCCAGTTGATAAGGTGTATCTCTAGAGAACAAGTGATGAATAGCTTTCTCTCCTGTGATAAATAGAAGAGTGGCCACTAAAATGAAAATAAATGTTGCTTTAGATATTTCAACATTGCATTAAATATTTCAGGGACTTCTACAGACAGGCAAGACATTTACAATTATGTACAAAGTTCTGCAACTGCTTCAAAAATAGACATCTGCATCTCTTAGAACATTGTTCACCTTCATTAAAGGAAGCATTTGTAAACACAGTTCCATTGATGATTGTTGTGTCTCCAGGGCAAGTGTAGTTTCTCACATCTCTTTCGGTGTGCAAGGGATGCTGGCTGGCTGTCAAACACTTGTCACTAGGAATCAAAAGGATGTCATGGTTAACAATATATTGTAGGCAGTAACCAAGTTGTTTAAAACTGAAAAGCTGTTCAAAGCTTCATAACAGTTTCATAACATTCTATTACTTGTGGGAAGAAATTGGGCTTTTCCACAACAACATGTGCTGAATGACTTTGGAACAGCCACTGTGCTGAATGGGCCACCCTGCATAAATAAAGTATTACCTACCTTTACCTACCTTTACCTACCTTTAATGCTCCTGAAGTCATTTTCACAGAAAGGATTTCTCACTAAATTCAAAACAATGGTTGGGCATCATGTGGCTTTGTGGGCTATGTAGAAATTTCACCTTAATTACAACTGTTAAATGAAATTACTTTTTCTATTTCTCTAGTTCTAAAGGCAAATAAATTATTTTATTACATGGCAAGATGGTCTTGAGATAAATCTGAGCATTCTGATTGGTTCTTTCTTGGTCAAGTCTTCAGACCGTTTCCATGGAAATGGCCATAAACTATGTCTTTTTTATTTTATTTTATGCAAATATAATATACTACTTACTAACCTAGCTTGCTTGAGCCATACTGAGGAATATTGGCCCTCGGCCACCAAGTTCAGTGCAGTCCGTACTGCCACATCCTTGGGCCAGTATACCCCAGTACGGCCCTCACACTCAGTTAGTTAGAGGTTAATATTCTTAGCAAAGACATATTTTCTTTCTGTTCCAAAGTTATTTTGACTTTGAATTAGAACGTGATTGGACTTGTTACAGGTGCATATCAACAGACATTTTATTTATTGCTGGCAGTCACCATGAAACATGCAAAGTATCCCTGCAATATTAAATGGTACTAATGCATGTGCATGCATTACCTGTTTCCCCCCGCTGTAACGGAACACTGAAATAAGGTACATGGAAATGCTGCAGGTAGAAATACAGATGCTGTACCTGTAATAATCTGTAACATAACAATTAACAACCATTTTCAGTAAACTTCAAATTAACATGGCATGGGCAATGTTCCTTAATAACGGACTTGTGGTTTAGTGAATTACAATGTAGAATCTGGATAGGTAGATTACAGGAGTATACATAGATGTTAGCGAACTAGCGTGAGGTGCGTATTGGAGATTGGTTGAGTTTCTTTTTGCAGGTTTATTGATTAAGCTGCAGGGGAGGTCTAAAAACTTGCAAAAACAGAAAACAAATACAGACTGAACAAGCTAGTTCAATAAAGTATTTATCATCATGGCTCTTTTCAACCTGCTGATAAACTAATGTCTCAGCGATCCATTCCTAAAAAGGTAAGCATTTATTTACATTTCTTGTGTTACTTGTTTGTGTGAACAGATTTGAACTAAAATTGTCTTCCAGACATGAAGGTAAATAGATTTCTACCTAACAAAAAACTTTTATTTTGTACAATGAATTGAAAAAGCAATTCACCAAAATTAATTTGCGTGTTGTCCACTTAAGCAGTCTATACTGCAAAATTCAGACCGCTAAGGGAACCAATCATAATTCTCCTTTTCATTGCAGACCAGTTCAGCCATATAATAAATCAGGGTATACTGGTGAATTGTTACGACAACTGAAATGATCATGGAGGAGTAGTCAGTGAAGGTGGCAATATACAATTCTTAGTCATCAATTTCATGTCAATAATATTTAATGATGCTTAAGTGTATCTAACCGCCTGGGCTGGGTTGTTCAAAAGCCGGTTAATGCTATCCCAGAATCAAAAGTTAACCGAAGAATTCATTTTTCTTTATAGCAATGGTTTTTACTGCTAATGTTTCATGTAGTTAGAGATTGCTCAAGCTCAAAACTGAAGGACAAACAATATAAACAGAAAACCTCACCGAAACGTCACAAAACTGAAATTAAAATTCTCGTTAATCCTAGGTTAGCTTAATCGAGTTTTGAACAACCTGGCCATGGACACATTGTGGGTATATGGTGCTCTTGCACCATTTAAAGGGATGGTTTTACTGCTTGGTGCATGTGCAGCCTATATAATGAACTTATACCATTATTTACCAAAGAATCAAAAGTGAGCTGATGTCTCTTGTGGGAAGTTTTCTTTGGAAATTTTGTAGTCAGCCATCATAGCATTGTGATAGAGGTGATATGTTGCATTAGAATTCTGTTTGTATGTTCCAACTGCATGGCACACCACAGGATTCTACATTTTATGACCCACTATTTATGCAAGCAGATCAAATTAAGTTTTCAATTTTTAATTTGACAGTCTTTTGCATTTGCCAAATTATGAAGCTGTCTGACCCTTTAAATTATGTAAAGGCCAGCAATGCAGGCATAGAGCTAGACATTTTTAAAACATACCATGATTAGAATTGGTTCAGATAGCTTAGCAATGTTCTTCCACTGTTTGGACTTAATCTTGGCAACTTGGGATCTTCGAAATCTTGCAATCTACATGGAAATATGAGAGACAATACATTTAAAGCTGCTAAAAGGGACTACAACTGAGGGTTCAAGTATAGAGATCCTCCGTTGCAGAATCAGGGCCATGGTGTAATGAAGAGAAGTGCAAGGTGGACTTCATTTGGCTACTATAGGCAACTGTAAAGCAAAATAGAAGAGGTTGTTCAAAGGTGTCCTTTGCTGACCAGGAAACTACATATGTAAGTTTTAAATTTCGACAAAAAGAAAAGCTGATCATATAGTAGAGTTACCCATGATTTCAAATTGTAACACAAGGATTATGGACATGACTAAACAGAATATACAGAGTATCTACATAATATTATTATGTTTATGGTCAAAGGTAGCAACATAATCATCTCTCTTTTAGCCTGATGAAAGCTTATTTAAAGTTATTAGTTTTAGCTGAAATTTCTTGGGTTTAGATTTACATGTATGACAAGTGTGCTGTACACATTTTAGCGTCACCTCCTGACTACAGCAACCAATTGCCATGCACCTCTTTAGAACTGTAATTTCATTTGCTCCCTAGTTGTTTCATGCAACTCTTTATTGTTTTAAGGACTAGGTACATTGTTTATGTTGCCTGTTATATTGTTTTCTCAGCCAATCCTGTTGAGCAGCTACTCCATACTGAAACAACAAGAGAAACTTGATAATTCTCTTTGATTTTAGTTCATTTAATATAATTGTCATTCTTAGTTAGTTTCACCCCCAAACATTCAGCCACTGTCTTGCATTCTCATAGTTAGCAAGGGACATTTTCAGGATACTCAGAACAAAGAAATCCCCCTGAATGATGAACATAACAAATACTGTACCTTTAAATTAAGAAAGGTGAACATAGCACCTAACAAGCCACCAATTACTCCAAGAATAACAGTTGGTATAAATGCCAGAAGGTTTAAACCAATACCATGACTAATCTGGAATTAAACATTTGAAATCAGGTACTGTTCATTTTGGGGAGGTGGGAGGGAGGAAGAGGGGCTGGTGGGAACTGGTAGAGAGTCACTGTAGTATAATTATAATGACCCCCCTTTATAACAAATATCTACCCTGGTGCCTCAATTGTAATCCTAAATTTTTGAGATGTCCCCCTTGAAAACGATCGAATAATTAACATTAAACTTGTCCAGCTAAACTACATGTAACAATATGCCCACTGGGGTTATACAACCAAATAGTTGGCTGGGTTGTGGAGTCTGGGGGCATGCTCCTCAGGGAAAGTTCAAATTTTCAGAACCCCAGAAACACTATTTTAGGCATTATGGTAGAATTTTTTGTACTATAGGTGTCATCAATAGACTTAATAGTACTTATTTTGAGTTACAACCCCCAAGATCAGACAAAAATTTACAGATTTAGAAAGACTGGCAGTGAAGAGAACGAAGAAAATTATTCTGTTAATAGTTTAAGTGCCAGCTGTAAAAATTTACTATGATCCAACATACCTTTCTTTAGTAAGCACTTACTTGAAACAAAATGTTCTTTTCAGCTTTAAACATGCCAAAATCTCCTTGATACTTGAACCCTTCAAAAGCTGAATTAAACAAGTCCTGCAAATGAATGTGAATCAATCACAGTTTCTCTCTACAGAAAAACTAAATTTTTCACCATTGACTGTTAGCCATTTGCTAAGGTGAGATATATTTATAAGCAAAGACTGGACAGGAACAAAATAATATAATATAGAAATTATTATGTTTCATTTTACTGACCTCAGGACCATAAGTTAATAAAAGAAAATTGCCAGTACTCATAATTTTCATACAATCTGGATAAATATGCAACATAGACTAAACTTAGCAATAACTAAACTTTGGTCCCTGCACCAACTGCAATGTGGTAGTTACACTGTACTTCAATAATAAATAACTTACTGTAGTAAATGTTGATACCATGCAAGCAAAGAATGTTTGCCATGATAATTTCATGTTCCAAAATGATGACACCTCTTCCATAGAGAACAACAGTCCACCCACTGGTGCTCCAAAAGCTGAAGCCACGCCTGCTGCAGCACCAGCAGAAATGAAGTTACGTCTGTTTGACAAATGAAGCACTTAATTTATATGATAACACAGTTGAACTTCTCCACAAAGACCACCTTAGGGATAGAGGAAAGTGGTTGTTGTAAAGAGGTGGCCGTTATGGGGAGGTAGGGGTGTAACATGACACCTGTTTGTTTGGGGGTGCAACATTGTTTTTCGAAAAATGCTTATTTTAGCATATATGTATCAAAATGTATCAAGAAATCAGAAACTTCATTACAGAAACTTCATTACAGAAACAGAGGCCAACAACGTACAGTACAGATAAAGTTTAGTGGCCTTTACAATGCAAATGAAGTTTTCTATACATCGTTTATCAGTCATTGATTAACTGGCCATAGTCTAGAGGTTATTTTGACAGTTGAGACAAGTTTTAGTTGCCATTTCCGTTGTAGAGAGGTTAAAATAAGAGTGAATGTATGAACTGTCTGCCAGGACCAGAAAAAGTGGCCACTGTGGAGAAGTGACCATTAGACAAGTGGAGGTTCAACTGTATATGATTTGAATGATAATTCTTATCAGACGGGTTTTGTGGGTAATACTATTTTTTATTCTCCAGCACACCAGAAACTTCAACAAAATATATTTCTTATAGTTGTGCAAACTCACCTGTCTTCTGTGTTACGGAACCTCTCAAAGAATGGCAGTTTGAAATTAAGAGTCTGTGATTTAAACTGACTGAGGCCTGCACCAACTAAGCTCCTGCAACAAACAAATGATCATGCTTTTCATTACTTTCAGATAAAAGTTGAATTTATGTTTGAAAAGTGCAATGTACTTTTTGAGCATACCAATAATTAATAATTACTATTAATAATGTTTCTATTATTACAGGGTTCGTACCCTTTTTCAGAAACAAATTTCCAGACTTTTCCAGGACTTTTCCAGGACTCAGATTGATTTTTCCAGGACTCTAAAATTCACATTAACCCTTTCACTCCCAAGATCTTAATGTTAATTCTCCTTACTGTCCGCCATACATTTCATATTTTTGTACTTGAGTTTAACAGATTTCCAGAACTTTCCAGGACCAGGAGCCCTTTTCCAGGACTTTCCAGTCCTAGAAAATGCCACAATAAAATTCCAGGACTTTCCAGGGTTTCCAGGACCCGTACGAACCCTGTATTATTCTCAAACTCATTAATAATTCATCACGTTTAAACACAAGAGATCATGACTGTGACAGTGTTTGGAATTCTGATCTTAATTTGCATGGATTTTTGCGATTCTATTTCTCCATTTTCTAATAGGTGGTTAGTTTCCATTGAGAAGATATATAAAACACTCAAGACAGTGTTTGACCACATTTCCAAACACCTCATAGCTCATTAATAATACACCACTTTGCAACACATTTTCAACTCTCTTCCTGGTGTTTGGAAATGTGGTCAAACAACGTCTTTCATGTTTGAGATATTACTTAAAATTAACAACATATAAGCAACATACCCAAGATGAATCATGGGACCTTCTGGACCAATAGGAAGTCCCGCACCAACTGCACATACACAGGAAAAGAACTTGACTAACATAGTCTTGAAATTAAATATATGCCGCACCACAGTTCCATTCAAAAAACCAATTAGTTCAGGAATACCAGAACCTCCAGCTGAAGGCCGATAGTACTGTCAGGAAAAACAAGTCATGCTTAACTAAACTTTTACTTAATATTTAAAGGCAACTTGCATCATTAGTCCTTTAATGCCCAAATCAAATTTTTGAAATTTTGATCATGTACATGTAATGAGTGCCCTTAAAAAGGCCTTTTTAAACTAAAATGTAAAAGCATGAGAAGAAAGATATATGCAAAAGAGATATCTGAAAGAAAGTGTCCAAAAACATAAAATAGGTAAAGGAACAAAATGTTATGTTCTAATTTAAAAGAACAGGTTATTGTTTTGGTTTCAGCTTTGAGTTATTGTCTTCTTTGCTATTGTTCTCAATGTACCTCTTACAAGGCAGACAATAATTCCAAGCCATAGCCAAAACAATAGCCTTAGACTATTCTTTTGAACTAGTACTAACATTTGTTCCTTATTTTAAAATATGTTTTTATATTTTTTCTCATATCTCTCATCCTGTATTTTGGCATCTTAGTTTTTAAATGCTCAAGGCTGGAAGCCAAATGCTTACGTTTTCAAATTCTTGACCACAGAATATTCTTTTCATTCCAGATGATTTGTAAATCCTGGTTGCTCTTCCATTTTTAATCAGATATACCTTAACTTAACAAGTTTTTTACTGAAATGGGATTTATAAAGACATCAACATTACTGACCACAATTGGAACAGAACTGGCTATGACAAATAAAACACTGTATCCAATAACCCAGACCCAAGCCAAACCATAGTCCCGATCCTACAAGACAAAAAAACAGAAATATATTATTTTACCTATGTCTACCCACAATAAATTAAATAACTTGCTATCATACATTTCTTATATAGTAACAGTTCAGTATGCCTGCCTATATGATTGTAGCAATATTTAATCCTTGTTGATTTCAACTGATTTGCTCTTAAATTTAAACTTCATGTCCAAATTTTATTTAAACTCAAAACAAATTCCCATTTAAATTAAATATCTGATTTGATTTTTTTAAAATTTAATTTATAGTTTTTAGTGAAATTGATTCAATACTAGTTTATATTATTGTTTAAACTTTTCGCACAATTTTTATTAATAATCTTTTTATCTTTAATTTTAAACTTTTAAAATGCCTTTAAACCTTATAATTTGCAATATTTCTTTAAACTGCTTAAGTTTGATTTAATCCTTTTTATTCATTTAAATTTAAACTTTCAAAATTCTATGTGAACTTATGTATTTTTACTAAGTTTAAACAGGACTTTGTTTTGGATTTAAATAAATTATAATTATTACATTAAATTTAAATGCAAATGAGTTTAAAAAAAACTAAACGTCAACAAGGATTAAATATTGCTACATATGGGCAGGCATAGTAGAGTTTTATTTTCCAAAAAAACACTCCAAACAATTCTAAGGTGTAGCCTGCCTGCAATTGCAAAAGGTTTTGACAAAATCCCAAACAACACTTAAATGATCATTTTATGCAGATGTACCTCAATAAACTCAGAAGCCTTATCCCACTTCACCCTGCAAATTAAGTGTTTATCAAAAAAATTCTATTAGAGATAATAAATTATTTATAATGGTAATAGGACTGAGTGGAGTCCAATTTGGTCTGTAATCATACAAGTGATTAACAAAATCGGACGACCACGAAGTGGGAGTCTGATTTGTTAATCGTGAGTATGATTACAAACTGAACGGGACGACGCGAAGCCCTGTAACCGATTAATCAAAACTATGACAAAATTTGAGAAATGAACAAACCATCGATTGAGCGCTGAACGATTAAACATCGTTATGAATGCTGAAAAACACAGCAGTTTACTCAACAAAGTGCACCGCAACAGCGCACGCAAATTGACGCGTACTGTCCAATTGCAAGCATGACGCGTACACTGTCCAATTAATGCTCAAATCTGGCTGCTGATAGCCAATCACGTTTGAGAATTTTGTTATAGTTTTGATTATATTCTTAATTAACTCTATGAAATGTTACATACAGCAGAATCCTAATTTTTTAAGCCTTCTGTTCAAGGAAACAGAAATTGGTTTAAAAAATCAAGCGAAGGGAGAGAAACAACTTTTGGTTCAAGTTACTGGAACGTTCAACAAAAGGAGACTTTGAGAAATCAGGATGCCACTGTACATTTATATCACTGTGATATCATTGTCAGTAAAGTACTGGTGTAGCACACTGGCAAGTGGACTGCTGGCAGTCTATTTTTACCTCAAAATTCAGCAGGGTTTATGAGGCAAGACACTTAAGCTTAAAGAAGAATGGATGGAACGAGACATGGGCATGTCTCACCTCATTCCCCATTTGGCCATACCACCCTTTTGCATTTGCAATGGTTATGCACTCATCTAAGTGACCCTTGGAGAAAAAAACTGGCTGCCAGACGTCTAACTATTTACTAGTGAGATTCCCATCATGGGTGTGTGTCTGCATTACCATGATGATGACTTGGCATGAAGCTGACTTGGTTAGAGGGTCTTTGTGAAAAAAGAGAGATTGCTAGCAAAAATCAATCAAATTTGAGTGTAGTTACATACTCTGCTATAACATCAATAAGTTGATGCATAAGGAAGCCAATGAATCCAACAGAGAATCCTATCATGCCCATCATTACCCATCGATCCCAATCCAGTCGTGATGGCTGCTGCTTGAGCCAGTTCTAGAATTTGTAGGTAAATAAACAAAAGTTAAAATACTTACAGTAACTACAATATTAAAAAATAAGGTTTTATTACTTCTTGCAAGGCGTAGGTTGTATCCACATGTTCCTGCCACTACTGCAATTCTAACACAGTTCTACTTTCTTGTTTTGCAAAGAGCATTTTCAGATCATTACACCTGCCAAACAACCAAACCCTTCCTCAATATTCTATGAGTGCATACCTGAACAGTCCAGATGGTTACACACTAGGAGGTGACTTGTCGATAATTTGTTAAGATTGCACTAGAGCCGAATGGAAGAACCCATTTAAGACTGCATGCAGATGCTTCCAAGCTTATCACACAAGATAGGTGCATCAGCAGCAACATTTTCAAAGTAGTGGGTCTAAGATACTGGTATCCCAATTTGGCCAGGTAAGTGGGTCCCAGGGCCATGGATTTATGTCGTCATACAAATTTATTCTGAGATTGGCTAAACCATGAAAAAGAAGGCAGTTCAGCGGAGTTGTCGCAAAGTTTTGAAGAAGCTAAGGTGGCATTTTTGCTGGAGTAGGTGGCTGACTTTGCCATCTTTCTTCTAAAGATTATGAAGAATAATCCAGCAGAGTGGCCAGCCGATATCAAACAGTAGACAGTGATTTTTGTTGGTTCCAAGCTACTTTTGTCAACACAGATTTCTCTCTTTTCCCTCTCTAAGCAGGTTTTAGTGGGGATAAGTGTTGCATGACAACCCAAGTAGACTGTCTGTACAATCTATTAAGCTTACATGTAGCTTATAAGATTCGAGGGATGTATGGAAAGTAAGGTGCAAGAAACTGTCATAGTGAAAAATTAGTTGGCAAGTGAAGTTATCAACTAATTATCAACTTGAAGTTGGTGATATCGAATTTGGATAGCTGTTGATAATTAGCGAAGAATCGTTTAGTTAAGCTTAATTGATTTTCAATCAAAATGTATGGAAGAACCATTAAGTGTCCTTGCCTTCCCTCTCTCACTCAAGTAACCCGCAGTTCTCCAGTTCATCAAAATCATGAGACCCTCGACGCACCTTGTAAACAGCACTGTGAGGAGGCAGATAGTCCACACTCTCGAATGTACCGAGCTTTTCCCTCTCTTCTTCCGTGTAATGATGATTTACATAGCGACTTTCGAACTCGCGTCCTTTTTGGAAGAAACTGGTTTGAGTTTCTGTCGGCAGAGTATCTTCGTCCGCGTGCGAAGATGACGCACCGTATTTGCTTGCATTTCTCCTCAATGCCATTTTGTGCCGAAAGGAAAAGGGAGCGAAGAGCTCACTGGAGGCGGGAGGTGTGCACTACAAACTTTGTTGTTGTCCGAGAACAAATCGATAGCCCGAATGTTCCCGATTACTCACGAATACCCAACGATTGTATACCGATACTAAACAGAAGAACTAACAGAGGCCGGGACGCCGCGCACATGTCAAAACAGCAATTAATTATGCACTGTTTTTTGTTGGTTATGTTCTTGGGCCTGTGTTTCTGGTATCATTTGTTCCTTCCACGCGTCGGCCACCAGTTTTTATAAAGTCGAGGAACAGGTTAGCATAACAGGACACACGAAAAGGTACAAAAACTGAAACTCGTTGAAGACACGGTTTTTATTTTCGTTTACCCTAACTTCCGAAAGAAACGTCCCCCTCCCCCCTCAAAGTTGTAACCTCAACAGGCTATATTGAAAATACCTGGCCCTGGCTGTTCAAAGCATGGATAACGATATGTACGGTTTAAATCATTCCCAGACGAAAGTGCAGCGTGAGTAAGTAACTTTATTTAACCAGGGTAGCCCATTCAGCAACGAGGCTGGTATCCATAGGGCCCCTGGGGAATAAGGATCTGTTATAAATATTTGTCATACATACTTTATTTGCCATGTAAATCTTCAGTTAAGCTATGGTGATTCGTCTGCCGGATTGAGTTTATTAACATCAGCATCCTTTGAACAACTCTGTCCATATGTCTATTTTTGATGTGATACTAATTTTAAAGACAATACATCACCCTACCCTGATGTGATTTCTTTTCTTCTACGTAAAGGACAAAGCCGAATGATTCCTCACAAGTAGCATTCAAAACAAATGACAAAAAAAAACCTGGACAGGTTGACCCACAGAAGTACACGTATCACTTCAAGTACCCCTTCATGATGGCATCACACCAATGTACGACACCTATCCTTTCATGTATTAGTTCGTTCGTTCGTTCGTTCGTTCGTTCGTTCGTTCGTTCGTTCGTTCGTTCGTTCGTTC
>Ga0126338_10003020_pt1 | contig 11728 bp, 10 predicted proteins | sample OrbCmetagenome_2_FD_92529 | JGI IMG/M metagenome (GOLD analysis project Ga0126338, IMG submission 92529) | Coral microbial communities from Petempiche,Puerto Morelos, Mexico - Orbicella C C metagenome | ecosystem: Host-associated > Invertebrates > Cnidaria > Coral | place: Petempiche,Puerto... | reverse complement strand
TTTTCGAACCGGTCCATGGTTTAAACGTGGTCTATGTTTACTTATAACTTAATAGAGACACGCCTAATACCAAAAATGCTGGGTAGTCAGAACAACAATGCTGATCAACTGAGTAGTCAATTCATCTCGGTTGATTGCATACGCACCATAGGGCTGTCAATCAAGAGGTAAACTTTTACTTCCGGTGAAAACGTAAAACCACCATTTCTCCGCCAATATTCAGCCTTTTTCAAAATTTTTTTTCAGAAATTAGAGATTATTCTTCGACCACTATTTTGACCCAAAAATCCAAATTTGAAGAAAATTGCTGACCCGAAGGTATACTGTAACCTTAAAATGGCAGAGAGAAAAAGACATGCTCCAGGAGTCCTTCACAGTTTCTTGATGAAGAGGTCAAAGAGTGAATTAATAATAGCGTACAATCTGCCTTTTCAAAATAACAAAGCAGCACTTGCAGTTAAATAAAGTGCAGGTTTTGCATATCAAAGGAGTCATTGAACTGTAAGGATCTTTCAATAAACATACAAATAAAGCAAAAGTCAAAGACTGGCTCTTTCTTGGTTATTGTGCCTGTAAGACATTAAAAATTTTCACGTCAGCGATAATTAATGGAGATGGTTAATTATAATGTACTACACTGTAGAAAGGTCACACTTTTGTCATGAAACCTTTCTTTGTTGGTGAATATCTCAAAGGAGTCATCAAAGGTATTGCTCTGGAGATGTCAAGCTGTTTGTTGTTTCGTTCACTTTTGCTACACAAATTGTTGAACAAGATGCCAAAAAAAAAGCATTTCCCTCATTTGTCAAGTTGTTTCCCACTTAGGCACTCTGGGATTCGGGGACATCCATACTTGCATTTTGCAGGCAGGTTTGTTTCCATCTAGCCATAAACGTAACATTGATCAAGAACCCAGTGTCTGATTCACAACCAACCAATAAAAGTTACTGTTACAAAATGGATGAAAATAATTATAAACTTACAGAAAGCCTTATCTGTTATTTTGAGAAACTCTTGACTCATGACAGCATGCCTTTCTTTCCACTAGCATTACGTTCTACAACATTTTTGCTTGGGCTTTTTGCCAAAAACGCATTTTTTGGACATTCTGGAGATTTTCAGCCTGGATATGAGCCAAATTAGCTCCAATGTACTCAAAAAGGCATTTGCAACATGACAGGATGCTTTTCTTTCCGCCTTTCCTTTTTCTCCTTTTCTTATCTTTTTGCTGCAGTGATTGACCTTTTCCTGGGGTTGCTTCCAGTTCAAAAATTTCTGAGGAAGCATCATTGAGACAGGCAATTTTTACCATTGAGTAGGAAATTTTTCGTAAGCCATTCAAACGGCCAGCATCATGTGCTCGAAATTTTTCTGAAGCCATTTGAACAGCTTCAATCATCTATTCAAAAGTTTCTTTAGCTGTTTGAACAGCTGACATCATCCATTTGAAATTTCTCCTGTGCCATTCAAATGTTTACAGCATCTGTTAGAAATTTTTGCTTGGCCATTCAAACGATAACTGAAACCACAGAGTTCTCCGTAAGCTCCGGCAACTGGCGAAATTCGCTGTCTAGTCATCCTTGGCCCGCCGGCTACTTATAGTAAATAAATTATGAAAAAAATTTATTTGCAACAATGTGAGCCTATCTGTCAATAAAATTAAGCATTAAGTCTAATTTTTTCAACAAATACGTAGCGATTAGAAAATACAACTCTTATAACTGTAAGATCAAAGAAATCTGAAATCATCTGGGCCGTGAGAATTGCCGCCAAAAACGTGACATGGGCACAGAGCCGTGACAGCAGCATTGAAATATTTGACGGCCGGGATTAGGTTAAAGCTCATTTTTTCCTCTGAAAATGATGCGAAAAACCCAGCAATCGCTGTTCAGTATGTGGGACAAATTGAAAAGAAAATAGAGATGGCACAAACAAAGGACACAAAATGTCTTCTTTCAAAAATATAATTAAAATTAGTTATTTTATCTCCAGTGAATGTATGCGTAATTTAGTTAGTTCTTTAAACACAATGACATGCAACCCAGTGCTTGGCTCGCACATGGAGGATTTTCGAGAACAAATAACTGTAATGTATTTGAAAAAAAATTAACAAAAGAAGATATCTTTCAACAGTAGAAACAAACTTTGCAAGATCTTACACAATTTTTCAACTCGGCAGCTGTAAGATGTTTGTGTAAATATTGAAATTGAGATATAAAAGTGGCGAGCTTATCGAGAAAGGAAGTAGGAATAAATACGTGCACTATTTCAAGGCTTCATTATGAAGCGAAACATTTGCAAAATATGTAAAGTTTAAGTTTAATTGTATTAATTTTATCACTTTTGAAATCATGAACGAAAAACCCAAACTACCGCAAAGGTTAAAAAAGTCCATGATAGCCCACGCTTGCAACGGTAACCAATCACAAGCTTCATCATGTTCAATGAATTCCACCCCTAGCACTGTGTTAAAGCCACTCAAAACATGTCTTTGAACAAAATAAACGTCAAACCTCAATCTAGTACCTTCAATGCCTGCAAACTCTTTTCTCGTTTGGGTTTCTTATGTTTTTACACGCTTGATTGACCACAAAATGAGAATGTTTTTGACATTTTTCATATTTTTTTCGAATTTGATATGGATGACGACGATTAAACTGTTCAACTAACAATACATTACATGTATGTTTTTCTCAGTGAAATTGCTTTTCTTTAACAAAAGAACTTAAAACCATGATTGCTTAAAATACACTGAAATGCACTTTTTAGAACCCCAATTTCAAATTTTTCCTGGGGAGGCTCCCGGACCCCCCAATAAAAGGTAGCGGTCGGTCCCCCCTCCTCCACGTGGTTCTTATAAAACCACTCCATGTCTTTTTATTGGCATTGTCCGCTGTCTACTCAAAGTTATTCTCCCTCTACTTCAAATTTTTGGGAGAACCCTGAACCATTTTAAAACAGCTTGAACATCCATTTGCCATTTGGTCATTAGCCATCCATTTTGACCATTAAACAGATATTTGTTAGTTTATGTTTTTACACGAGGGGTCACAAATATAGCATTAAAGGAAAATGTAACATCTATTGATGTAAACTGAAGCAATTTCTTGAATTCTGATTATAATATCTTTTTAACACAATATGTTCTCCTTAAATGTGGAAGTTTGTTTTGTTGTTTGATTATTGGAACAGTCTGTACGAGAGATGAGTTTTCTGAAGGCAAATTTATGTTAAGTGATGATTTTTCTGTCTGGGATGATTTATCTGTCTCTGGTATACAAATAATCTGTTTCAGTTTGATAATTTGACCCTAAAATTATTTAAGCCATAATTAAGAGGATAGTGAAGACAGTGAAACTCCTTGTGGTCGGGCAGGGACAGACACAAACTTGGCATTATAAACACTGAAAAATTTTAGTAGATGAAATATAATGGTAAATGAGGAAGTGCTATAACCTTTTGATAAGACCCTTGGATTTTTGACACAACTTAGTATAAGGGATCCATTTTCAAAGTTGTCCAGTCGTTGGAGAACGCTAAAAAATTGTACGATGACCAAAACAATAAGAAAACTTGTCCACTAGATAAGTGCAGTAGTTTGTTTCTACCAGAAAAAAAAAATTTCTTAAATTTTCTTATGAGCTCCCTGCATTTTGACCACTTCCCATCCATTTTGAAGTTTTAGAAAATGGAGAAAGATTTGCTTCTTTTTTTTTTGCAAAAAACTCATTGCTGGCTCAATTTTCGTTTTGTCAACTGCTGATGCTCTGTATTGCATCTGCATCTTGCACAACGGGTGTCATTTTGTTTCTTTTGTGATTTACATTTCTGGTGCCAAGTTTGAAGAACACCACTCTAATATGTCTAGAGATATTCTTGATTCAGTATTTTAGTGTTTTAGTGGAACGATTTATGACATCATTACTTTCCTCATTTGCATGATGCAAAAACATAAATATCTCTAAAACAAAAGAAGATATTCCAAAAAGGAAAATGCCATCCTTTATTTTGAAAAGCCTTTTAAATAAGCAGCAATTATTTTTTGCATCATAGGCACTTTATCATTTGAATTTTCAGATAGCCAATGAATAGTCATTCTACCTGCTGCAGATTTTTGAGCAAAGTTTACAGGAATGTAGCAAATTTTCATTTTAGCTTTCATAAAATTTCAAATTATATTTTGCTAATTGTTTTCCTTCATTGAATACTTCACAATTCACAGTTCTGAAATATTGTAGAACAAGCAGTTGTGAAATGCACAATGCCAACAGTTACTACAAATATCAGACTCTTGTGAATATGCCTTTTTTAAAAATATAAATTGAATTGCAACTTTAGAAACACCAATGACTTAGTTAAAAAACAAAAATCAATAACATGGTCTTGATCCGTTACATTTGTATAATGCTCAAAACCAACAACTTGACATATGAATGACACCTGTTTGTCACAGAACCTTTCTTTATTGGTGTAAATTTCTAAGGTATTGCTCTGTAGATGCTAAAATATGTGTTGTTTCTATTTCTTTTGCCACACAAAAATTGATGAACAAGATGCCAAAACCAAAAAAATTAGTTAATAATTTTTTGGTCAAGTTGTTTCCAACATGCACACATTAGTGTAAAATTACATGTATCTGGGACTCTGGGACATCCATACACGCATTTTGCTTTCTTTGCTTTGTTTCTATCTTGCCATAAACCTAACATTGATTATGAAACTAGTATTGTGAACGGAAAATTTTGAACTGAGTGATATAAAGCACAACTTCTTGGAAGAAGCCTGTTGATTTCACTCCTGCAATTGTCTCTTTGTTGGGTGGAAAGATATTATTCTTCTGCCTCCCAAGGTAACCACCGAAGAAATATACACAGAAGCATTAACGGTCAATGATATGCCTTTTGGTCACTAGCTATATGTATTTTCCCAGTTCAGTTCCCAGTTTCGATAGATGCAAATACTTTTGCAAAACATGTAAACAGCTGGCTTGATTTAAAATGCCAAACACAAGTTTAGGGTTTCAACTTGTATTTTTATAATCAAACAAAAAGCTAATGCCAATCACGGAACACTTTGCAACTGTAAAAAAGGCGCAATATTAATTCATGGTAGGACACCTTTAGTCGCCCTCCCCTGCACCCCTTAAATGCTAACTGCAAGCACACAGCAGTAAACAAATGCTAACCACAAGCAAACAGCAGTAAATAAATGCTAACGGCAAGCAAAAACAGTATATAAATGCTAAACGCAAGAAAGCACGGTATATAAATACTTACTGCAAGCAAATGGCAGTAAATAAAAGCAGTTATATATGTTCCATGAATTATATCCTGAAAAAAGGCTGTTATGAATGAAAAACACCTCCAGAATGCGGGCCAGCAAGGTAAATGTCTGCAGCTAAGCTCTAATTTATTCTCTGAGGAATATTGTGCCTAATGCTGTAGAAAGTGTGAAGTTTATATGAAATAATTCATATATGAACTACGGTTGTAGATGAGAGTGCAGTTAATTTTCCAATTTAAGCAATGGAAAGAAGAAGCCTGAAAAACCTCGCTCCCAATGTGTGGCTTCATAGCTCAGTTGGTAGAGCATTGCACCGGTATCGTGGAGGTCACGGGTTCGAATCCAGTTGAAGCCCTGATTTTTTAGGGCTTCTTCTTTCCAATTGCTTAAATTGGAAAATTAACAGCGATGATCATTCTTCACTCGCTGTAGAAAGTGGCGCTTTTATCTTGTTATGGCTCCAGCAGTGCCCACAATACTAAGCAACTGGTTAACCAAACATGGCCTGTTTTCATCAAGCAAAATTAAAAATGTTGAGACATATTTCCAGTGTTGTTTACATTATTGTGATGTGTGGCTTTGTGTTAACATTGTAATAATGCTACAGTATTGTGCAAAAGTAATGCAAGCAAAATGTGTGAAAATTCATCTTTGTTCCCACATATTTTGAAGAAAGTTTGAATGGAATTTTATGGCATATTGAGTGATAATTCGTTGGAACAAACTTAGGAGGAACTTTCAATTGAAACACACCTTTCTGTAGCCACGCATTTCAATCGATGATTCCTGTGCTTTTGCAAAATGACAGCAATATATATCATACGCCAATACAGCCTTAACTTCATAGACAAGGGTTATCAAAGCCTTCTTTGAACATTAAGGTTTTTGTCTTCTCTACTTTTATAGAAAACCAGAATGTTGTCAAAGCGGAATGCTCATAAAACCATTCAGCAGTTGTTTATTCCATCCCAGCCCCCTTGTGGTTGTTTGTTAAGGTACTGGGTATCTTCAATCAATTCACAGTTACTTAGCACTGTTTTCATTGCCTTTGTAGTATTCTGTTGGGACTCTAAAACATAAACAGGGATAAACAATTTTGGAAGAGCTTCATTACAGTAGTACAACCACGATTTGTTGCTAACATTACAAGATTTTACCCTAGGTGAATATAAATATTAAGCTTTGCTCATGGTGAGACCTTCACATGGTGGATGAAATCATGGCAGTCTCACACTTTGCCAGCTTCTTCTCGATCTGGTGGCTTTTCATGTCATCATTTTTGCATATCTGTTGATCTATAAATGCTTTTACATCTGTAGACAGCTTTGCTGATCTTCCCTGAAGTGCAGTAGATTTCCCACATAGCCAGTAATTGTGTGGTTCTGTACATTGTCAAAATGGTGTTTTGGCAAGTGTATTCAGTGATTGACAACAAGTGCTTGTATCCATCGGAACTGTGGTTTTGGGGTTTTAGATAAGTCAACAATTGAGCATTCCTTATGAAATAACCAGTTGAGTTTCATAGCTAACAGTTTGTTTAGTTGTGATGTTATTTTGGCAGATAAACGGCTTCTTTCCTGCTCAATCTCCAGAAAGGTCATTTATGTATTTCACTTATAGCTTTTAGACTATTGATAAACAGAAGAATGTTAAAAAAAATTGCAGCAAATTTTTAAGAACAGGGAGTTTAATCATTCAAAAAACTGCAGTGAATTTTTGAGAGGAGCAAATCATCGCTTGAAAATTTGTGTAGCTCAAAACAACAGGCATCATGAAAATGTGGGGAAATTTTGGCAAAATTTATGTGCATTAGTTTTGCGCAATATTGTACAACATATTGCACCAGAAATCTAAACTAAAATCTAAAATCATTTAAACCCCACATAATTCATTAAAAGAAAAAAAGGCCTTAGAAAGTAAATTGAATCTTCACTAAACTTTCAACAAGGTGTCATTGGTAAATGTTACAGAATTGCGCCCATTGAAAAACATCACACAGGAAAATGCAAATGAGCGAAAAAGGAGACAGAGAGCATGCATTAAGCCCTGTCAATCAAGTAATCCTCAGTGTAGGTCATTTTCACGAGCGTTGTTCTAGCTCTGACTGCTCAAATTTTTCCCTATTCATCGGAAAAGAATAAAAGTAATTAGACAGTGTGTTTCATCGAATATAACTTTATGCCACCGGTAAGCAGAGATGTCAGATGACATTTCAATGTTCTAGGGAAAAAATTCTTGCTTTCGCTACTTTTACTCTTAATTTGTGAATTGATATTTAAGATCAAATGTTCTCTTCATTACAAGGTCTTCTGGAAAGTCAACGTAATTCGATTTATCTTAATTGGTCGGCATGCATTTATCAGTTGTTTACATTCTATGCAAATTTATCAGATGGTGGCACGGAACTACAGTATTGTGCAAAAGTAATACAAACAGAATTTGTCAAAATTCATCCTTTGAATAAAGATAAACGTGTCTAAATTCTTGGGCTTTTTTTGTCCAATACTTAAATGTACTGAATGGATAAATGAATACTTAAATGTACTGAATGAATTTCTTTAGTTTCTGAAGGGATTAGTTACGACCGAAAAGCCGAAATGTTCAAGTTAAACTAGCCGGGAAGAAGAAAACATCATTGCAATTCTTTTTGCATATTAGAATTTTATATTTTAAAATATCAAACGAATTGTTGCTACTCTGCCCAATATATGAGAATATATTTTCTCTGAAGAAGTGGCCAAATATATATATAATGGGATAATGCTCCCTCAAAATCACCTTTAGTTTATACTAATGTCCCATGCTCTGTAAAAGAAAGCACATTTCAGTGAGGCCAAATTCAAACCCCCAAAATACCTTATTCATTTTTATTTTGTTTTCATTTGCAGCTTGCATTTCATGATTTGTACAGTGTATTTTGTTTTGTTAAAATAGAATTGCAAAACTCAAAAACAAAAGCAGCAATATAAATTTTTGTAAAAAACGCTCCAGCACTTGCATGGATACGCCAATTATTGAATTTGTTTGACCATAAAAATAGTATTCTTCCTCAGGCATGACCTGATCACTTTGCTGAACACTTATTTCCCAAATTTGATTGATGTTAGACGATGTTAGTGTCTTATTGGAAATCTCTGCACCTGGACCCCTCCCCTAAATTTCTACAATTCACTCCAACCCTCCTTCCCCCCCAACCATCTTCCCCAATTGAACAGCAGCACCTCCAAGCATCAATGACAATTGATCAGGATTTCCCAGGAAAAGCATCGCATTGCAACACGTTTTCTATCTCGCTGTGGCATTGAAGAGAAAGACACAGGCAAAGTAGCCAAAGGCAAAAGAAGAAATGCATGATATAAACAATACCAAATAACATGAAATACTATATGAGCTCCAAGACGAGCATGCACCATGAAAATTTCCCCTGACAGTTTCGTCCACTTAAGTAATAATGACACCTTCCTGTTTATCAACTTAAATTGAAAGTACATTTTTTTCTGAATAACTTAGCTGCTTTTTTAGATTTTTAATATATTTCTTTGTAAACTTAAGATAAAATGACTGACTTAATTTTTTTCAAATAAAATGAAGAGATGACTGGATTTTCTCAAGGGGTACATTGCATTGCGCTTTGATATTTTGCTGTGAAAGATTACTGGCATGGTTTTGTGTAAACACTCTATGTTCTGTTGATATGTATAAGTATGGCCTTTTCAGATGAAAGTGCATTTCAACACTAATTGTTCCAACTGTAGCTGTGTCAAAACCCGTGGTAGCCTTTGCAACCTCATTCACAGGTTGTTGCACCTGCAAAGCATCATAGGTACCCCGCTTTTCCCAGGCGACGCCTTTCAATGGGCGGCATTCTGTAATGCAGGCCATTAAATCTCTCTATTGTTAACATTAAAAAGTGCAGCACTCAAACGTTGGGTTGCTTGAATTTGGAAGAAAAATTCATGGAAACAAAGAACGTAATTTGACAAATGTCACTCACATTACTTTTGCCTGTCACTTAGCAGATCTACATTCTGCATGGTTGTAAGTGATAATGTGGTTTTGGTTACAATTATCAGTATCCAAAAATGACACTTTTTTTTCAAATTGCATTTTTAACCATTTTTTTCAGAGCAAACAGAAACCCAAAGAAAATGTTACTGAATTCCACATGGTGACACCAGCAAGGAGGCGAGAGCCCCGATTTGGTAAGAGAAGAATTGGATCACACAAACCTTTACCACTTAAAGGATATAAAAAGAGGAAAGCTGAAAAAGCAAAACCTTGTTTCAGCTCCTCATCAAACGTGTTTTCTGAGAGTGATATATCTTGTTATGATCAAGGTGGAGCTGAAAGAAATAAAACTGACGAGGATAACAATGAGATTGAAGATGAATCTGTTGACATTGTTCAAGATTCCCTGACATTTGCTGAGGGTACAGAGGTGTGTTATGTACCAATTTCTTACTTTCAATAATTAATGCAAAGTTCCACTTAATTTAGTGTCAAAGAGGAAACAAAAGGGTCGCTAGCCCACTTTGAAAAAGAGGCCTGGCCTGAGCGTATTGGATTGAGGGCTTACAGATTTATTATTGCATTGAAAGAAATTTACGTTATTTGCCAGCTTGGAGGTGAAGCTTCAGGCCATACTCAAGATAGAGGGCACAGTTTTTCCCAATATGGACAGACCTAGCCCGGCAAATAGCATATTTATTTGCAACTACTAGTGAAAACTATTTTACACTATTTTATTTTATTTTGTTTTTAAACAATTTTATTTTAATCGTTTGATTTGCAAGTGCTAGTGGTTTTGTTTTCACAACTGTGTCATTGAATTGCCTTATGTGCCATCCACAACCCCCTTTGGGAAAAAACTTTGCAACGGTTTAGATACTAGAAACGAGAGCATGTTATAAAAGAACAGACTCCTTTCTTACTACTGACTGGGAATATTTGTTGCATTTAGTTCACCAGGTAAGTTCTCCAAAATTGATTTTCCGGTGTGAAATTTTGTGGAAAGTGTGTAGTTGTACTGCAAAAACAATTTCTCTCAGTCATTGCAAACCACTTGGAATCAGGCTCTTATAGCGTAAATTGAATAGCAGAAAGCAAGGAAATTCATTAAGTGTATTCCACAGAAATTCTCTTAAATACAGCAATGATCAGACAGGTAAACTCTACCAAAATTGACTCATTAATGTGCTTATGTGCAATGAATGAGTTTAAGCGATGTGGGCCTTCAAATGGGAATCTTGCGTGGACTTTTTATCTGTGTAGACTTTTTAATGGGCATAGACAGAAATTAAATGTTGATTAATTTATGCTGATGTTGACTGGAAATGATGGTGCGAGAAGAAAGAAAGCAAAGCGCACTGACCAGGGCTTGAACCTCTGCCTGACTTTGGTTGCTGGATTTCAAGACGAACCCATTTATCCAGTTGGCCATCTCAACATTCCCGTGTTGCCTGATGCCAAGAAACGCTCCATATAGCTGGGGTTACCACTGGCCATCTGAAAATGACATGTCGTCGCTGGTTGTTTTTACGGATGTTGTCCATGACACGCCAGATGGGATGTATAATGTATTGGTTGTTGACAAACAGAGTGAATTTGGTTGGAAATACTGAAAAATTTTAGAATTTGAGGAGTGCAAATTATTTTCAAAATATTCCTTCATTGCGATTGTTACGGGCTCAATGAGTGTAATTTAGCTCCTCAGCTCGAGGCAGCTATCGTGGATTTTGGCTTCCTGGCCTGCTTTTGTGATTTCTGGTGAGTAAATATTTGTTTTCTTTAATTGTTTTGAATTTGTTTTAAGCAAAACTTCCAGCCCACACATCAAATCGAAGTGACCCTGGAATAAACTAAAGCCTGTTTCAGACTTCGGCCGGGTTTATGATCGCTGCCTGACAATTGCTGTAAACAGCTAGTTGTAAAGCTCCATTACAATGCTACTGAAATGCCAAATGAATACTATTGCTTTATAATAATGGCCCTAAGTCAAATGTTACCGTAATGTTCCGATAGTAACAACCCCCCGAAATTAACGTCAATTTTTTGTGGCCACTAGTAAATCCCAAAAGTATCGACCCCCCAAAAGGAGTGACCCCCCCCCAAAAAGTAGCGACCTCCCGAAAGTAGCGACCCCACCCCCAAAAGAAGTGAGACCAAGTGTTTTAAAGTGCACCTAACCCCAAAAATTTTTTTCGCTAAAATGAATCTCCTTGTTATTTGAAATAGTTCTGCGAAAAACTTTTTGGATTCCGTTAAATCCTCGATTTTCTGTGCCCCGACGAAATCTCGAAAATAGCTCCAAAACACCGCCATCTTGTTTCACGACCGAGTTTGAGGAGAATGGGTCTAGCGGCTCTTGTGACGTCTACCCAGGAAGGTTGGATATCTCACGTCCTCTCATTTCCTTCAGGATGGTGCAATACACATTCGAAAAGTG
>Ga0126338_10003019_pt1 | contig 11729 bp, 7 predicted proteins | sample OrbCmetagenome_2_FD_92529 | JGI IMG/M metagenome (GOLD analysis project Ga0126338, IMG submission 92529) | Coral microbial communities from Petempiche,Puerto Morelos, Mexico - Orbicella C C metagenome | ecosystem: Host-associated > Invertebrates > Cnidaria > Coral | place: Petempiche,Puerto... | reverse complement strand
TTTAGGATTTAGGATTTTAGGTTTTTAAAGAATTAGGATTTTAATTTTAAAGTATTGTAAAGCGCCATGGACAATTAGTGGAAAATGGCGCTATATAAATGTATATTTATTTATTTATTTAAATATGGGACCCCACCCCCACCCTCCCCCGCCTCCAGGCTGATTTTTTTGTGTTATTCAGTCTTTGTTTTTTGCTTGAATTGTTGCGCCGCTGACGTATGCCTGAAAGACAGTACAAAGATTCTTATATGAAGTATTTACTCACTGAACCTCTTGTCATCAGTTTTCTTCTTCCATGAAAACGAGAGTTGCTTGACAATAGCAAGATGGATAGAGCAAGTTTTAAAAAGCTCGGAGATTGTTCGTTGACTCTGGCAGGTCTTGCGGGATTACAGCTTCCATGCTTAGTGTCTGCAGCATCGCCCTCATCTCCCCTGGCTAAATTGAAGTCCCTTGGTTTCCCGTTCAATATGTCGGCAGGAACATTGAATGAGCACTTCTCTTTTTCTCCTGAAAACCTGCTTCAAGGACGATATCACACTCTTGTAACGAATCTTTTTAACCATAATGGTAAGGTTCACTTTTGCTTAAATCAAAATGATGACTTGCTCGATCGTGTTCTTCACTTGGTTACTCCCCAACCAGAATTAAAGTCGATTAGCCCTCACATTCACGTAAAGAACGAGAAATAGACAGTGTTTTCGACTTCTGGCTGGGGGCTAAACGATTAGGGGCTAATGTACCGGTTACTCTTCTGCTCTGTTCTTCTGGTTTTTAAAGTTAAGCACTTTTTTTTTTACAATAACTAGAAATTCTTGGGCACTCATTGGCTAATTTTCAATGTCAATAAGCGAACAGACACATGAATTTATAATTTGTGATGCATCGACGAGCGAAAGTGGAAAATGTAACAATTTGTTATTGTTAAAAAGCAAATTGACATCAGTTTTTCATGCGTCAGTCCTGTTATTGACGATGAATTTTGTCATAACATTGTCAAAGTAGTCTCAGCTATCGCTTCGTGGAACCACAGCTACTTTGACAATGTTGTGACAAAATTTGTAATCAATAACAGGACAGATGCATGAAAAATGGACATCAGTTTGTTACATTTCAATATTATCTCACATTATTTTGATACTGAGTGTTCCAATTAGTTTAATAGCTGTATATATCCCATAGTCACTAGCTTTCAGTCAGTCAGTCCCTCCATCTGCCATCATTTAATTTAGTCAGTCATTTGTTTACTCAACCACTCAAAGTTTAGACTTTTTGATATTATCAATATTACCGTAATTTCCGGCAGTTTACCCGCACGGCAGATTACCCGCACCGGTCATTTTTTGCCAAAATGAGAAAAAAGATTCAGCAGATTACCCGCACTGGGTAAAAATTAACGCATTACCCGCGGGTAATCTGCCAGAAATTACGGTATCAATATATATCACTCTGGCCAATCACAAAGGAGACATACAGTCCAGTGGACTAAATGATCAAAACTCAAAGCGAATACATGTAGCTGATGTGAAGTGCTAGAAAACATGTGCAAGTGTGGTTGTTTTTATTCCATAGATGAGCAACATCTATTCAACAATATGACTGTGCTTATACCAAATGGATACCATGTCCATAGACGATTTGGGCGTAAGCATCTATTGGCGGCATTCCTTGGGGGAGGTATTGCTGGAAATCTCTCTCAACTTTGGTTTTACATTTTCCATCAGATCCAGTGGGGGGCTGTTTTACCGTCACCAAAGTCTTGGGGTATTCTTGGCGATTTTCTTGGAAACAAAGCTGAAATTTGGCAGAAGTTTGCACTGGATAAAGTTTTCACTTCAGTCCATAAAACAACACCATGCAGGGGTGCTAGTGCTGCAATTTCCTCCATTGTTGCTATCGAGACTTGTGCCAATATTGTTTCATTGTATGACAAGTACAAAGAACTAAGAAGACGACGGGAACTAAGGATTGCAGATGATGAATGGGATAATCGCATGATGAAAGAAGTGCTTTATGAAGTATGCCATTTGTGGTTTGTGATCAGCATTTTACTGGCTGATTTGATCCCCTTGTTTGACAGTACAAGGACTAGTAAAGGAGTCTTTGACACTCTTGTTGCCTACTCATCAGATGGGATAGGCCATGCCGCACATATTGGTGGCTTTTTATTTGGCATGGTCTATTATTTGGTTGTGCTATCAGGTTACAGAAGGGACAATAGGTGATAAATGTGCATGACATAATAATGTCAACATCTTGGGATCCCCATAGAAGTTGCAGTCAGAGTAAACTAAAGGAGTTCATAATTTACAGTAATATGGGAAAGAGAGGGAGCTTCCTTTCCTCCTTGAACTTAGCCTGACTGAGTACACAAAACTTGTACGACAAAGCTTGTACTACTTAGTTGCACTACTTGAAAAGTCACATTCAAGCATTTCTTCCAGACTTCAAAGTTAAAGAGTGTTGAAAATGTCTGTCTAACCCCAGTTGAAATAGGCAGACTGAGAGCAGTCTGCTTGGGATAAGCATAACCAGTAGCATAAAATAGCAGGTACAGTGGAACCCTGCATTACAGTCACCTTGTTATTTACAGTCACCCCATTACTACAGCCACATTTTTTGTCCCAGCGAAACACTCGTGCATTTTCTAAAGAGAAAATTTGGTTAATGTGGCCAACCTGTTAATACAACTTATGGCCACATTCTGAAATCCCAACCTTTGTTTATAATTTACCCTTTTTATATGGCCACTCAAACTAGTTACGTTCATTTTTCCATTGTTATTAATTGCATGTAGTGAGTGAAGTTTAATTTGTTTTTAAAATTATACCTGCATCACAGATATGTATCAAAGAATAGTTGCTCAGAAGTGCAATTGTGATATATCTGTTAAGACATCACCCAATTTAGACCAGTCATGAAAGTTGACACTACCCCATTAATACGGCCACCCAGTTAGTACCGCCAAATTTTCATGGCCCGTTGGTGATCCTATTGACAGGTTCCACTGTATGAGACATTGTTTAAATCAGATTTCCAGACATTGAGAAGAGAGCTGAAAACATGATGTACAACGGAATGTTTTGATGGCATTGACACAATTTTAACATGGTGTTAGGAAATAGAATAGCAAATGGACAACCATTGCTTTCAACAGGGTTTGAAATAGATGATGCCCTAGTGCAGCACCTCTCAGAGAGCAATAAGAGAACCATAAAAACGTCCTTTGCAGCTGGGCCAGTTTTTGAAAAAAGCTTATGATATAGCTGGTGATCCAGAACAGCCTAACCACTGAAGTTCTGACAGGTGCCTTGGGCCCATTTCTTGAAAGCCCCGGAATCTTTTCAGGCCTGATAAGCCATTTTTAGTTAATCGGTATTTAAAGACAGAGAGTTGTATACACCTGAAACGTCTTGTATGAAGAGAATTTCTGTTCGTATTAAGAATATATGAATAAAACAGCTCTATAGTCAAAAGGTTTGAAATTTTGCTACAGCTTTTTGGGGCAAAAACTTTTTGGGACCTTTGAGAAACAGACCCCTGGTCTTATTGAAGACACTAGACAAGTGTTTTAACAATGTCTTCTCAATCAAAAAGAGGCATGATGGTTGTTGAAAATCTCTCTCCAAGCTCAGTTTTGTAAGACAAAAGAGATTTAGTGTGACCTTGAATATAAAGCATAATTTTTATTTTCAATGTGTTACCTTAAGTTTTCCCAGTTTCAGCTTGCTCTAATCAAATTTTGATCATAACTTAACTGTAGTATGACAAGGCTGTCATTCATTCCACAACCCTTGTATTTGAAGAAAATTTGCTAAACTTCATGAATAAAACTCATAGCATGAACCCACAAGTAGTCTAAGCTAAATAACAAAAACCTCCACCTATAGTTGCTTATAATATTACTTAACCTGAGTGAGGTTTTGCTTACAGCTTTCTTTGAAATATGGCTTTAAAGGTGCACAGTTTAGCCCTCTGTAGTCACTCACTTAATGTGGGCACCTAATCATAGCAGACAGTGCTTTAGTCTGGCTTTCTGCTACATTTTTAATGGTACTAATTATACATTATTACACATCAGAAATACAGACTGACTGTTGTCCCTAACCAATCAAACGAAAGAGTTGAGTAACAAATACTTGATGAAGGTGTGGTGTTGTAGCATTAACAACAAGGATTGCAATGAAATAAATCAAATTGTCATTTATTTATCTCTCAGGTAGGTTTACATAATTTACAGTTCTGACAACTTCAGGGAGCAGTACACCATAGTAACAACTGAGCAAATCCATTTTGAATTTCATTAACTTTGCTAGTTGTGAATTGTTTTGCAATATAATCTGGGAACACTCTAAAATCTTGTGAGGGATACATGTATATGTACTGGTCTATGTACAGTTACATTTGAGCCTCTTGACAGGAAGTCCCTCCTAACTGAACCTTTGTAACAATTTGTTGAATAGCTTGTAACAAGAACAGAGCTAATAATTCTGCAATGAATGGGAATTTCTATTGATTCATATCCAGGCCTTCAGTCAGTGCCATTTTCTTGCTGCTCTGATCAAAATGAATTAAGATAATTATTTCAATAATCAAAAAAATGGTACTGAATGATCCATTCCTCACAACTTGTTAGTTGAATATATCACAACAATGCACTGTCAGTACATATCAGTTTTACCTGCAAAAAGAAAATATAACTTGCTAAATTAAAACAATATGTACAAAACAGGCAATTTAAAACTATTTTAAAGGGTTATACATACACTCAGCTTAAATCTATGGTATTCTGTAGAATTAAAAACAACTTCACCAGTTTGTTTCATTGTTTTTTTGTTTCCATTCAACCGAGATTAGTGAGTTAACCCACATAGCAAGGTTGGTAAATTATGATCGGATATCATGACCAAGCACCAAAATGACTTAGCTTTCAGTCATGAAGGTCTTGTTTGTAAACCATGTTTGCTTTGAAACATGTTAAAAATCACAGATCATACAGATCTGTGGTTTATTGCTAAGCATTCTAAAATAAAGATTACAAAGGACACATGTCCTGTATGTAATAAAAGTTATTTCCAGATCTGCAGTTTAGTGATCTCAGGTAAGTACAGTACCTTATTTTAAAATTTGTTAGTATACATCTCTGCCACCCCATTCTTTGATCATTGCCTTTAATACACTTAATTCTATTTCTGGTCCAATGAGAGGATTAAGTTGACAGAAATAAGCACAAACCCAGCTAGAAAACAAGTTAAGGCAAGTTGATACCTGATACAAATTTTATGTGATAAGGTTAAACATTTTATGCCTTTATAATTATTCAAATCAGATAAGTTTTGATGCTTCAAATTATGATACTGTCGATGAGATAATGAAGAAAAAAATAAAACAAGCTGGAAAAAAACAGCACTTAAAATTTACATATTAACAATTAATTTGTATACAATGATGTTGAATTTATAAAGGTTGCATGAAAAGTGGTTCCACTTTTTGTGTGAATTGTTAAGAGTATTTCGAGGAAATGTCTTTCAATTCCAAATAATGTAAAAGCAAAGAAAAACTGTGTAGGGCGTGTTAGGGGGTTACATTTGGAGCACCACTCATTATTGACCTGTGGGAGATTATGATGTTGTTAAATAGGCCACATCCGATATATCAATATTCCGACATGGCTCCAAGGTTTTCAGAACAAACTTCTATTATTTGGTGGTGTTTTCTTAGTATCCAATTCTTTATTGGGGAGCAGCAAAAATTGAACTTATGACTTTGTTATGGCACCATTGTGCTGTTCCAGAAAATATCCACACTCCCCCAAAAGAAGGGATTGGAATTTCCTGGGGTGGAGGGTTCTGAAGGATAAATAAATTTGAAGAAATGTATGAAGTTTAATTGGAATTTCCAGAGGGCTGAGGGGGATCTCCCTTCCATGCGGGAGGTATGGATGTTTTCTGGAACTACATGTACACTTTGTCGACACCAGAAACGTGTTTGCAAATGAAACAAAGAAAAGAAACAATTTTCACTAGATGACAAGGCGCTACTGTTAAGAATGTTGATATCGTTTTGTGTGCCACTGTAAGGTTTGAAATTCTTAAAAGGATACAATAACCAACAGCATACAGCAGTCAACACAAGCATGGTTTGTATGAGTCTGAAATCATAGTAATGAGAAAAACAAATTTAATCATATTGATCTAAATACAAACCTCAGTTCAACTACATTGTGTCTACCCAGTTAACTATTGGGGTGATGAGGTTGATGGTGGAGAGAGTTCATTCTTACAGTTTCATAATTGCCAATTTTGCGTAGAGAAAGTTTTTGGTGGCGGTTGAGAGGGCAACAATCAACCTTTGATTAGATCTCTAACAGAAACCTCGTTACAAGTAAACCTTTTAGTCGTATTCATTTTAATAAGTTTCGTAGTTAGGTAAGTTATGAGATTCCAAATAAGCTTGTAACTTAATTTTGAGTCTGGATATTCAGAGCTAAGTGTATACCTTACTAGGTAGTTAATTTTGTTTAGTTTGAGATTTACTCAATTCCATTTACCTCTTGTTCGGTCCTCTGACAAACCAAGGAATAACTCCACCTACAATAACCCATATTCCTGTGACAACAATCACAGGAACTACTGCCATAGGCTTTGCTGCACCATCGCCCGCCATGTTGAATAATTTTGAAGAAACATCAGACAAGTCACATGAGTTTCGGGTGTCCACCTGAAAAGGATGATGGGGGATTCGTCCCAACCTCTCTCGTGATCCTCATTTCAACATGGCGGACGAAGGATGTCGTTCTGCAGTATTGTTAATTTGTGGAATACCCGCTTCTGGAAAGTCGACATTTGCCACAGAGTTACAACGGTACGTGCAGAAAACCAAAGGCGATTCTGTACACACGATATATGTGTGTTATGATGATTTGATTCCGTCCGATTTGGATGTACATGGCAGTCCTAGAAGCGTTGCAAAACAACTTCAGAACGATTTGGAAGAGAGGACCGATGACAACAGTGTTGAAAAAGACGAGGGATCGCCTTTCGGTGGTTCTATAAACCCTTCCAAATATTCCTTATGGAAACAATTTAGGAAGCTTATCCTCGAAGCGGTGGATAAAATTATGAATATGATAGAAAACAATTTAAACAAAGATGAAACAGACGGGCCAAAAACAGAAGTGGAAGAACTAGAGATGAAAGGGTTGCCCACTTTTCAGGACTTTTGGAAATTTTTTCTGAAAAGTATATCCAGGCAGGAAAGAAAGTGCTCTTGTATTGCTTCGAATGACTGGAGGTAAAAACCGAAAAAAAAAAATTAGTTCAGCTTGTTTTTTATTTTTGAGTGGATAAGAAATGCTCTTAGAGCTCGGTTTTTTTTGTGCTAAAATTGGATTGAATTGAATTTCGTTCCCCCTAAAACAGAACCTCAAATACTGACAGAAAAAAAGTATCTGGGAGTGTCAATTTTAACTTCCACCACCCCCACTCCCTCCTGGTTCCCCAAGTACTTGGGTGTCCCTGTTGTGGTTTAAACCCTATCACTTAAAATTATCAGGTTGAAAAATATAGACAATCTAGCTATGGGGTATGGTGCATTCAATTGCATCATGCAAGAAGTGTTCTGAGAAGATCACTTGACTACCCTCATGTCACCCCCTTGGCTAGGTCATCTATATTCTCCCAAACAGATAGATAGAAACTGGTTTGGGTCAGGTCAGTCAGGTCATTGATTTTGCCCAAGTATTCAAGTGTTTTTCCTGTAAATCCAACAGAATTAGTTGTTGACATTCCATGACAATTTATTATCATTACTCTCCTACTTACCCCCCCTCCCCCCAAGAAAAAACAATACTGACAATGGTTTGAACTGTGGAGGATTCCAGAAACAAACACCATTCTTGTGGCTCCTTTTGGGACGTCTGTTTGTGGAAGGTACAGGCAAGGTCTGTCTAAGGATAAAATCTACACCCAGGAAGTAGAGGTTTTCAACTTTCTTGGTCAATACAATATAGATGTGAACCTTCACTAATCCACAGGGCATAGTTACTAACTATGCGCAGGGTCAGCACTGCTTCATGACATTCCCTTGTTTTGTACTTGAGGGTAACTACAGTAGCCTGCTAAGGTCAGGTCATAAAAAAGACAAGTGACATGTTATGTGTGTTGCCATAGGTGGAATGGTTGTCGTCATGTTATATTAGTGGATGATAACATGTTTTATCACAGCATGCGGTACGAGTATGTCCAAATGGCAAGAAAATGTAAGTTAATTGTTTTTTGTCCCACTATGCTTTGAATGAGATTTGGTAGATTGAGCCTGATGCATTTGGAACGTTATACCTTAGCACTTGAAATACATTAATTTTACTTCTTCCATTTTCTGATGGAACTGTTTTTGGTCCAGAAGGGTCAGTTTTTCACCGCTTGCGTGATCAGGAGAGGTTAGTCCTAAGAAAGGACAACTCACTAACTCACAGGGCAGCTCTGACACTAACAACAGTCCTTTTCACATCAGCAATTACCCAGATGGCTACATAAGATGACCTTGCGGCTTCGCCGCCAATACAAAAGCACTTGCACATGAAATCCCGCCAGCTACGCAGGCTACCTTAACTGAGAATTGCATTTAAGCAGTTATTGTTTTCTTTTAAGGAAGACAGTGCTGGTTTTGCAGAAGTGTTCTTGGAATGTTCACTTGAAATTGCCGAGGCACGAAACAGCTTAAGGAGCCATCCAGTTGCCTCAAACACCATGAGGAATATGTTGAGTAAAATGGAACCCCCAGAACCTGACAAGTTTCCTTGGGAACAGTACAGTCTTACTATAAAAGCTGAAGAAGAACTGGATGTTGAAATAATGTATGTATTAGTTTAAATGCATGTGAAAAATAAATATTGCACTGAAGAGATGGGGATTTGCCAGGTTACTTAGTCTATATTCTTCTGGGATGTGTGGTCTGTTATGGTTATTGGACAGAAAAAAGAATGAAACACAATTTCATTCTCAGTATTAATTGTCAAGAAGATATCAATGAATGAATCAGGCAATCATAAGCTTGAGCTTCTGAGGACAGTTCTACAGTTGTTCAGACTGAAACAAAAGGCAAATTTCTTTACTCAGTTTCTTTTTCTGTCGAATGAAATGTCAGTAGTAATAAATTATGAGTTACTAGGCAATGGCAAAGGTAATAAATACAGACATTATCTGATAGTTTGTGATGACCTTTTTGTTCATAGCTGTATTTATTTGAGTGAACTGTTTTGACATGACATGTCTGTTTGCTATTTGTGTGATAAAAAGGCTTACATCCTAAAACCTGATGACAGCTTTTTCTTAACATTAGGGAAAGTGTCGCCCGTCTTGCTACTGAAGTTCTAACGCACCCAATGCTTCAGGCTGTTGAAGACATTGAAGAGAAGGTTGGAAATAAATATCTAGTTGCAAGGTTGGATTAAACAGGACCTAAGCTTGCAAACTTGTTTGTTTGATCTGCTGTTTAACCTGTTTTCTCTGACATACACTTTTAGACTAAGGAACGTCTCACAGTCTTTTATCTGAATATGGCTTTAACACAATATATTTTACCAGCATGAATAAATATTGGATTGTGTAATAGCAAGTGCCAGGGAGGACCTTAAGTTCCTGAGGAGATAGAAGATAGCTGATATTTTCAGAGGGTGTTTTGTCAGAAAGAATGAATCTTCAGTCTAAATAGTTATTTGCCTTTCATTTTCTCTTGTTTTCTTTGTGACAGGAGAGGTCTAGAGCAGCTTGCATTACAAGTATAGTGCACCAGGCTGATCAAGTTCTTAGAAAGTATATAGCTAAGCTCATTTCTGAGGCAAAAGGTTAGTACACGTATATACTGACAGTCATGATAATAGTATTTCTTCTAAGTTTAGTTTTCTTAATACTGAACCATAGGTATAGAATGATATGATCTAACTTGAGGTTATTGAAAACGTTGGCACACTTTACAGGCCTATGGTACAATGTAATACAGTAGAACCCCGGTAACTTGAACTCGAATAACTTGAATTCCCGCTAACTCGAACCAAATCCCATTTTCCTTGAATTTGACCCCACTTTTCAGACATTTTAACTTGGTTAACTTGAACTCGGATAACTCAAATTCCCCGCTAACTCGATCTAAATTTCGTTTCCCTTGATAAAAGTTTACCCTGATAACTCAAATTCTGGTTCATGTAACTCACCAGGGATGTCATCCCATTAGCTTATCTTGTTGTGTAATCAGTAAAAACACTCAAAACTAACACCACAGCAATTTGATTTTAATTAGTGCAACCGAGCATTCACATATTTGACAATCATTAGTCATACTGGATGCGGTGCCTTTAGCAGTCACTGTATACTGAAGTGCTGAAAAATCAGCAAACTATCAATTATTAACTTGGCAAGTTGGATATTCAATCGACCCCAATAACTTGAACCCCCGCTAACTCGAACTTGTTCATTTCCCTTCAGATTTCGAGTTACTGGGATTCTACTATAGTGTTATAGGTATGCAATGCATGCAGAGGGTACGTAGCTGTATTCCTTGGCATGCGTTGCAGACCTATGATATTTGGTTACCTCTCAGTGGTGCAAAACATCGAGATTGTTCTGGACCAGATACCCTGAAGTGGTAAAGCACCTAAAAGTCACCTAGTGTTACAGGCACGCAATGCGTGCAGAAAGTTATGTTAGTCATTTACATGCATTGCAGGCCTATGGAATTGCCTAATTGCATCATAAGATAACTGTAGCCCTTTGCTTGCAATGCATTCCTTTAGTACAACATTAAATAGTATAGCCAAAGGCTGAAAACACAGTCTTTGTAAACCTTTCAGGTTTACGCACACACGTTTCACTGGGAAACTCAGAAAACTGTGAACACCACAAATATTTGTAGAATGTTATTGTGAAGCAAGAAAAAAGCCAGCCAGGCACGAGAAAACAAAACTGCAAACAGCAGTGGTAACTAGTTTGACCTTTTGAGGTTTGCTCGCATGTCCTGAACATTATTGTGATTAGTCAGTACACAATTATCGACCTGTAAAAATCAAAACAAAGTGTTCACCGTTTTTTGACTCGCAGAGTAATTATTTGGCTTTTCTCAATAATGCAGGTAGCGGAAAAGCAAAGAAAGAACTTCAGTCTATAGCAAGCCAGTTGAACAGGGATAAAAAAGTCTTTCTGGAAAGCCTACACAATATCACGAGCAACTCTGAATGCAGCAGCAAAATGCACAGCAATAGTACAGATTCAACAGTAAACAAGACATTTGAAGGGGTTATTTCAACAAGTGACAGTTTTACTGAAAGACAACCAAACGAACATTCAAAGAAATCACCCTATTTGACTGTTGTTCACAATGACAGTGCCAGCATCGGAGAAAATGATGTAAAGGGCTGTTTTGTGAACTTCATGGTCAAAGATGTACATTCTGCTACTTCCATATCACACCTATGTCTTCAATGTTTTCCAAATGTTGAGGACAAAGCAGAATTTAAGTCATTTGTAGAAGAACTGTTTAAGGGCACTGTTCATGTATAGGCACAAGTTAAAAATAAATTGAGATCAACAAAGCAATATGAAATTACGACATAAACAACATTGTCAAGTCATTTTAAAACTCTGTTTTAAAGAAAATGCTTTGTTTCCAAATGTTGAGGACAAAGCAGAATTTAAGTCATTTGTATAAGAACTGTTTAAGGGCACTGTTCACGT
>Ga0126338_10003017_pt1 | contig 11733 bp, 3 predicted proteins | sample OrbCmetagenome_2_FD_92529 | JGI IMG/M metagenome (GOLD analysis project Ga0126338, IMG submission 92529) | Coral microbial communities from Petempiche,Puerto Morelos, Mexico - Orbicella C C metagenome | ecosystem: Host-associated > Invertebrates > Cnidaria > Coral | place: Petempiche,Puerto... | reverse complement strand
GTGTGGAAATGGAAGAATGAGTAAGAATTCAGGTCAACTTATGTAGTTGACTCACCAATCACCTAACTTTAGTTACAGTAAATATTACTGTAAATAGTTTGATCCCTGTTACCAAATAAACATGATTTGATTGAAGAATGTGTGATTCTAATGTTAAAAAGAAAACTCCTAGTAAGGTGTTGCAGTCGAACCGGACCTTGATTATCTGGACTATTTGATTATCCGGACTTTTTTCTCTGGTCCCAATTTTTTCATGAATATTACTTAGTTCTGATCTTGAAAACTCAAAGTCGCAAAAAGCCCAATAATCCTTTCAAAAGACTGTTGAAACAGCGTATTATCCTGTGCGCTTTTCAAACTTCACAAGTGCGACGAGACAAAGAAATATTAAATACATACAGGCTGTGTAGATTTCACAATTAAAATGATGTTTTCTTTGCTGTATACCTTTTGTTTACATTTCTATCTCATTAATATTCATGTTTTCGATTATCCGGACACTCGATTATCCGGACTATTTACCAAGGTCCCGATGAGTCCGGTTAATCGAGGTTCGACTGTAGTAGCCAGCATACCATGTCCTTCACTCCCTGTTTTTTAGTGTCTCATTTTGGTGTGACTATGTATTGTTGGTAACTACATTCACCTTTTTCCCTGTTTTCCCATGGCGAGTGTCAAGTATTCAATGTACGGGTAGTGCTGGTATTGGGGGTAGGATAAGGGAAAGGGCTGAAAAGGTCCAGACCTTTCAGTGGGGGTGAATGCACTGAGTAGATAGTCAAATTATAGTGTTCTAAGCTTCAGAAACCCTTGCATGTATATTAGAAGACATAATAATTTTGTAGTGCAGTTGATTAAAATAATTTCAACAGAACTGCATTCTTTGCTCTAAAACTACATGTACATGATCATATTTTGTGTAACTGTAACCTGATATGTAAATGTTAATTATGACTAAGAACAATTAAAATCTATTTTGTCACCAGAAAGGGTGACCGGATCTATCAGCAGTTGAGAATGATGGGAGTCTCAGTAGATTGGGACAGAGCTTGCTTCACCATGGATCCTGTAGGTGAATTATTGTTGTGAAAAACAATCTTGATGGTTTTTTTTTTAAAGTATCAATTACTTGTATTCATCAGTAACTTGTATTCATGAGTGAAAACTGCTTGGAACATGCACTATATAGATGCTAGCAACTTATATTAAGCCATGTTTATAATTATGAGTAAGAAAATTACTTCTTTGTGATTGACTAAGAGCAGGTCAATAGTTAATATTTTTTAGTTTGCACTGCAGTCCAAATGTACGACTACTTTCACAGAAACAGTCTAGAACTTCCTCATAAAATAATACACTGTAACGGGAGGATTAACTTTATGCAAGACCGACTGTGGTTGGGATATGACGAACATGTAGATAAGATTATTTATTTATCTTTATGGAGAAAAGTTTGAAACAGTGTTAGTAACTAAACTTTGAGTAGCAAGAAAGTAATTAATTACATGGTTTCTCACCTTGCTTCAGTTATATTATTCAAAAGCTAAAAAAAGTAACTTAATACAATTTTTTTCTGATTCCCATTACAGAAGCTGAGCAGAGCTGTAAAGGAAGCATTTGTAAGATTACACGATCAAGGCCTTATCTATCGAAGCAGGAGGCTGGTCAACTGGTCTTGTACTTTAAATTCTGCCATCTCTGATATTGAGGTACAGTTTCCATATATGCACATGATATTTTTCATGCCCGAGGTTAAAATTAAAAAAAGGGTGTAACATATGTCACATATATCTTAATATATGAGAGAACTGTTTTTAGAAAATTATGTTCAAACTATAAATCGAGATACTGAAAAATACTGGCTCTAAGATACAATGTATTGAGTGGGAGCAAAAAGTACAGCAGAGCACATTGTCACATGCCAAGTTCATGAATTTTCTACCTTGATATTCAAACATTTTTTGGCGGTGGGGATATACATGTACCTCTAGCAAATCTCCCTTTCCAAATATATGCTGTGTAGAGAAAAACAATGCAGAATGGAATCAGGGTTGTCTTATGGCTGCTTTGTTTTAAAATGATGGCAAGGGTCTCAGCAGAGGCCTTGCTCTTTAGCTGGGTCTCATTTTATTATTATTTTATTTATTATAGGTTGACAAGAAGGAATTACCAGGAAGGACACTGTTGCCTGTTCCTGGTTATGAAAACAAAATTGAATTTGGAGTCTTGGTGCACTTTGCCTACCCAGTGGAAGATTCAGGTAAACATTGTCAGTGATAAGAACGATTATATCTTATTGTGAAGCCAAAACAAAAAGTTTAAGTATGTAATAATAAACTATTATTGTTTGTGTTTGCAATTATGCACATTGCAGAGGAGAAGTTGGTAGTTGCTACTACTCGTGTAGAGACCATGTTAGGTGACACAGCCATAGCAGTGCATCCAGATGATCCAAGATACAAAGTAAGGAAGGAATGCTTTTGGCTGAGCTTTCAATTAACCTCTCCAACTGCAGTAGTGGCAAATTTGTAACCTCTCCCCAATCTCTCTTCACCTTTTCAAAATAAATTCTTGTAATCAGGCTAAAAGGAGGACCTTACCATCACAGTTAGAAACTTTTATGCAACTTAGAAAATACTTGTACACTCAGTCTTTCTGTTTGTGAACACCCTTAGGACCAGAATAGGTGCCTAGCTAGGGGAAAGGTGTCCATCTAGGAAGGGGACAATTTAAGTTATTGTGCTTGTGTATGGCTGGAATGAATCTGGATTTCTGCTTAGAGAGAGGTTCATCTCTTGAGTAGAATGACATTTTACATCCTTTTTATGAACATGCATAGAATAATTCCTTCATTCTGCCTCGATACAAGCCCCAATACTTGAAGATACATGGTATTATCATTACTAGTATTGGTATTCGTATTAGAATTAGAATTAGAATTAGAATTTAGTATTAGTATTATTAGTGTTAGTGTTAGTGTTAGTGTTAGTATTTTATTATTATTATTATTATTATTATTATTATTGTTATTACTATTATTATTGTTATTATTATTATTATTATTTAACGTAACACATCTTAAACAAACTACATGTACACGTATCACAAATTACAAATTACAATAACAAAGTACTCTGCAGCCTATGGCTACATTGATACTACAATGTACATTACTTATTTACACCAGGTGTCACTTACTTACATTAGGAAAACTAAATAAGATAAAATAGTTATTAATTCTGACAACACACATTAGCTACAATTAAATCAAAGAGGATAAAAAACAAGAAAGAAAGAAAAAGAGAAAGAAAAAAACTAAAAGAAAAGGAAAACTTAAATATACAACATAAACGAAAAAGCAAACAAACATCTAATACATGTAGCTAGGGGAAGGGGGTATGAGTATGAGTATGAGTATTAGTATTAGTAAAGCTGAGTTTATGGAGGAGTAATTCAACTGTTTCATTCTAGCACCTCCATGGAAAGTTTGCTCTTCACCCATTCTGTAACCGTAAACTACCAATCATCTGCGATGATGTGGTTGATCCTCAATTTGGTACAGGTATGTGACAGTCATTTATGGATTGTGTAATACTGTTAAAAATTATATGCAGTTAAATGCAATTTAATGGAGTAAACAACAAGGAGCATGAGTCTTACCTTTGTGGTCAGAGGTGGATTGTTGAGCTATGCGCATGTGTCAGGATTCCATGTGTTCTTGGACCAAAGGGCATTGTAGCAGTTTGCATTTAGTCAGTGTTTCTTGAGCATTAGCATTTTTTTGAGCATGGGGGCTCCTCTTAGATGCTGAAATAACCTTAAATATGGTTAATTAGTATTCAATTTTATGTGGTAGCATAATCAAGTCAATCTTAATCTAGTCAGTCTTTCTTGTTTTCTATTTTTAAGGTGCTGTAAAGATAACTCCAGCTCATGATCACAATGATTATGGAGTGGGTCAAAGACACAACCTGCCATTTGTCACCATGATTGATGATAGTGGAAACATAAAAAATCTCAAGGATTATTATCCAGAGTTTCAGCACTTTGCGGTTAGTTGCCTCTCATTGTGTCACATCTGTAACAACAAAGTATTAATAAAAACAACATGACTGAGTGAAATGTGGAAAGTTAGACATGCAAATGGATAGATCAAGGACAGATGGATCAAAAGAGAAGATGCAATGATCAAATGTTCTTGGAAATAATATCTAACTAATTATCTTAATTATTTAAATTAATTTTGTTAATTTTTTAATACTGTATGTATGGAACATGATGCTAATTGATTGTTTTTCATTTGAAGGGCTTGAAAAGATTTAATGCCAGGAAGGTTATACTTGATGCTTTAACTGCCAAAGGTTTGTTTATCAAGACAGACGACAATCAGATGGTAGTTCCTGTCTGTAGGTAAGTTGCAAGCCAAGGTAATTCTCTTCATATAATTCAGTGATGATAACTGTACATTCTTCTTCACATGTTAGACAATGTATTAATCAGTATTTTTACATGTACATCAGTCTTGGAAGAAAATAACAACATACTGTTGTAAGAATTTTAGATAACCAGCAGCACTTGTAATGTTATTGATGTGTATGTTCTCAGGGGAGATGATGTTGTAATTTGCGCCAGACAGTGGTTTGTGGGAACAAACTGCCATTTGTTCTTAACCGCACCACTTGATTGAAGACTCACTTAACTTCTGATCCTCTTCCACAAGAAACCCTTTTAGTAATGGAATCAATATTTGTAGTATTGTAACTTACATGTAACTGGCATTTCTTAAACCATGTAGAGTAGGCAAATTATTGAATTATTGCACTTACCGTGTACACGAGAGAATGTTAACATAAGACAATGTTAACACCAAGTTTACCGCACTCGAACTTACTGGTGGCAAATTCAATGTATCTGGACATGATTAATTTACACACTTTCATTTTTTTTCTAGTCGCTCCAAGGACATTGTTGAACCCCTCATCAAACCTCAGTGGTATGTTGACTGTCAGGAAATGGCAGACATGGCTGTGAAGGTACATAAAGCACTAAATTACCATGTGTACATGTACATGTATTTCTACTCTGATTCTGTAGCTGTACATGTATGGAAAACAGTTCATTTATCTTAAGAACCGGGATTGTCACAAAGTTTTGAAGTTGGTGGCTTTGTTGTTTGAGCAGGCACTTGATTTTGCCATCTTATTCTAGAAAATCAGACAAATAGCCTGGCAGAGTAGCCAGCCAAGATCATAAAGTAAACAATGATTTTCACTGGCAGTTGGCTATCCCTACCTGCGGCAACCCTGTTAGGGAGCTGGGGTGGTCTAGGGGGGTTTGGTTGAACACCCTAAATTTAAAAATGAGACATTCTGATGCACTGTCTTGGCCTCATAATGCCAAAAATCCCATTTCCAAGGACCTCAATTTAAAAAATATTCTTGGGTGGGATGCCCCTGGATTCCCTACAGTCTGTATCTTGAACCCCCATCTCTAGAATCTGTATCTGCCCCAGAGGGGCGGAGGGTTTTTCATGATTTATAGGTACACATAGATGAAGCCTCCACATTTCAATTGATAGTGTTACAAAAATAATCAGTAAAAATAAGCAACTGAAGGTAAGTGACAGTACTGATTACTTGCCAGGCATGAAACAGATCTTACTTGTTTTCTGCAGTTTGAAATGACATCATCTCCTGGCAAGTTTGTCGAATTTCAAAGGAGAGAGTTTCTGAACCAGTTGTACAACCGTTACCTAAGTATTGAGTTCTTCTTGATGCTTGGATCTTTGACTAATTTTACCTACAGGCAGTTCGAAATGGAGACCTGAAGATCATTCCAAGCATGCATGAAAAGGTGTGGTACAACTGGCTCGAGAATTGTAGGTTAGTAACGTTTTCAGTGGCCTTCACTAATGTTGATGAGCATGTGAAAACAACAGTAATACAATGCTGAGGAGGTGATGTTGTAATTTGCGCCAGACAGTGGTTTGTGGGAACAGACTGCCATCTGTTCTTAACGACACCACTTGGTTGAAGACTCACACACTTTCTGATCCTCATCAAAAAATATAATAATAATAATTGTCATGTTAACATTGCATTGGGAATTTGCCATATTAAATAATAACAGCTGAAAAATGAACGTGTCAACCCACTCAATGATTTTCTCAAGAACTATTTTTCAATTCCAAATATTACACTGTAATATAGATGTTGTTTAATTTTATCAAACAACCAACACCTTACAAGATACATTATAAATGGGAATAACGTTTTTAAGAAAAACCAAAGGAACCCCGGCTGTTAAATGATGTTTACTATTGAAATCAGTCTATCAATCTTATCTCCCATTACGGAAGAGCACCGATCTATTCTACCAGTTCTCACCGCTTGTTATTTTGCTTGTCATACCAAAACTAAAGCTAACTAACACCACAATGTTTTTCCCCTAGGGACTGGTGCATCTCCCGACAACTTTGGTGGGGCCATCGTATCCCAGCATACTTTGTGATTGTTGATGATCCATCTGTTCCGCCAGGGGAGGTGGGAGGGTTCTGTTTTTAACCATCATTTAAATCTCTGATTGTTAAAGATATTCGTTGCACAATCTCCATCGTGCTTGTGTGAATTGAATTTCATTTTCTTCCTCTGTCGATTTGTGTTGTTGTTGTTGTACTTGCTTGTAGTTTTTAAACGATCCACTACACGATTTACGTATCCTGAAAAATCTAAAGTAAAGTTTTTAAGTTCAAGTCCGTCGTAGTGTTCTCTATCTCTCTCTTTGGTTTATTATTGTCCCTTTGGTGTTTGTCTAACTTAGTTTCAGGTTGTCTATATTTTGAAGGCCTTTGTGAGTCGCACAAATGAATGAAAATATCGTGACGTGGCTCCCTTTAAAGTAATGCAAAAAAGTCTGAGTTCCTTGCCTAGAAAAGCTGACTATATGAATATCTATTTTCAGGATACGGATGGTAAATACTGGGTCAGGTAAATGGAAGAACTATTTTCTGCACTAGACCATGGATTTGTTGTACTGCTCTTTTACTGGAATTCACGTTCGTCGTAAATTGTATAGCTATTGTCACAATAGCTACAGGTAGTGATTTCAATTGGGTGCTGATTTGAAATCGCTTTGCTCTAAAAAAACAATAAAGAACATTTAAAAATTCTGATTTAACTAGCTGGTAAAAGTCTCTGTTTTTTGTTGTTTTTGTTTTGTTTTGTTTTTCTCAACTTTGTACAAAATTGGATCCCCGAAAATGGAATGTATCAAGGTGGTATGTCTTTAAATCAAAATCAGTTTCAATGTTTTATGTCGCTTTTTACTTTATTTAGCGGTCGGACAGAAGAGGAAGTGCTAAAGAAAGCAGCAGAAAGGTTCAATGTAGCCCCTGAAAAGATCACTCTGAAACAAGGTACAGAAAGTGAATAAGTATAGTAAAGCAGGTCCGTCAGAATTTCTGATCTCGAAAAGCTGATGGATGATTCGCCGATTTTCGTAAGAAAGGTTGACAATGAATTGACTTGTTCTGGACTTTTCATCTGTAAAGAATCTCAAATTCTAAAAGCCCATAAAATAATACTCCGTATGAGAGGAACAACTGCGTTAGAAATTGAAAAAGAGAATTAGAATTCGTGGTCAGCAACGGAAGTTGTACAATCAGTTGTTTGATGATAAATCTTATGTTTATGCTCGACTGTTCTGTTATAATTATGTTGCAGACGAAGATGTATTAGATACGTGGTTCTCCTCCGGCCTGTTTCCTTTCTCCATATTTGGTTGGCCAGAAGAGGTCAGTTTCCTTATCGAGTTTGTGTCCACTAGGCAGTTATCGTGGTTGTAAGTCATGGTCAGAGGTCACTCCTGTTTGGAGAACTTGAAGTTCCTGTTCCGAGTTGATTCACGGGCTGTTTACTGTGTTTTTACCAATCTTTCTATACCCTATTATTTTTAAGTACTTTTTTTTTGTGCTATTTTGACCACTAGTGTGAACTGTAATTGAAAAGATTGGTAGTCTAATAATCTGAACTCTAATGCCGAGGAGATGATGTTGTAATTTGCGCCGGACAGTGGTTTGTGGGAACAGACTGCCATCTGTTCTTAACCACACCACTTGTTTGAAGACACACTTAACTTCTGATCCTTGTGCAAAAGAATCTCACCCGCTTAAAAGTAAATGCAAGCAAGATGTGTGTTAAATATGTTCATGCTTACTGAGCATATAGTGACTCTTTTCAAAAATTGGAGAAAAGAAATGTCAGATACCTTGATATCTGCGTAGCGTCGAATCTTTTGCCCAAAATTGCAACTGATTGGTAATCGTGTTTTCTTTTTCCATTTAGACTGATGATTATAAAGTATTTTATCCTGGAACGCTCTTAGAAACTGGACACGACATCCTGTTCTTCTGGATTGCCCGGATGGTGAAGCTGGGCCTCAAGCTTACTGGTCAGCTGCCATTCACTGAAGTGTTTCTCCACGCAATGGTTCGAGATGCGCATGGCAGAAAGATGAGCAAGTCTCTGGGGAATGTTATTGACCCCGTTGACGTCATTAAGGGAGTATCACTGGAAGTGAGTGTTACAAAATTATAGAGCACCTTTTTGTTTGCAGGTTATTGTAGCACCTTCTCCTTTTTCTGCAGCTTATCCTATATACATACTGATGGTGGCGTCGTAGAGATTCATTTCATAGCTCATAAAACATAACACACTTTTTTGGGAGCAATTTTTCAGAAACGCTCCAAATGTTCACTTTAGACATTTCCGTAGGGTCACTTGTTTTAAGAACTCGAAACATGATGTATTCTTACCAACAGCCCCACAGATTTATATGAATGTTAGTTCCGAAATCTCACTTTGCTCTTGGGAGTTTAAAACGTCAAGTGTAACTTTGTAACAATCTGCAAGCTTCCGAGCACAGATAAGGAGTCTGTGTGCATTAGGTGCGAGTTCAGCACGGCAGAAACAAATCATTTTTGGTTGTCACTGGCGTCCGTTATGCTTTGTTCGGTGACCCCTTCTTAAATATGGCGTTTTTGTTGTTCCAAGGAACTTCACCTTCAGCTTGAGAACAGTAGCAACCTGGATCCAAGGGAAGTAGAGCGAGCTAAGAAAGGACAGGTTAGTTGTGGGTTTTGTTGAGGGTTGGTCAAATTTGAAACTAATTTTAACCATGCTACTGCCTCGAGTTTCAGAAATTTGTCCCTATTCCAATGCATAGATCCATTTCCGTCGTCAGTTATCTTCATTTTCTGATTTCATCCGTCATTTGTCGAATTCAAACCGTTAACATTGTCTGGTTTTTGGTGACCTAGGCATGTTTTAGTCTGAGCTTCCCGAAAGTAGAATATTGTGACTATAACTCATCGTCTTTGTACTTCACAGAAAGAAGATTATCCTGAAGGAATTCCTGAGTGTGGTACTGACGCTTTGCGGTTTGCACTCTGTGCTTATACTGCGCAAGGTAAGTCCGTTTACGAGTACAACTGTTGATAAGAGATAATTCTGTCGTCGTATCATAGGGGTCAGCGGTATTCCGCATGGGCCGTATTGTGTGTGTAAAACGAACAGGGCTGCATGTCAGCTGAGAATAAAGTGTTGTGTTCTCGAAAGCTGTTGTTCCTTTGATGGAAGCTTTCCCAGCCGGTCAACACAAGTGTAACAATCAGAATGGATATAAACATTCTTGGTTTTTGTACACTACGTAGAGGGCTTTTGCAAGTTGTAGTCGTTATTTTTTAGTACATTGGATGACTGCGTGCTTTTCAGTCTTTTCTTCAATGCGGACATGTTTGTGTAATCCTCTCTACTTGTTCTACAGGACGTGACATCAATCTTGACGTACTCCGTGTACAGGGTTATCGTCATTTCTGCAACAAGTTGTGGAACGCCACAAAGTTTGCACTTAGCGGTCTTGGATCTGACTTTAAACCGAACGTCAAACCAGAGGTAAGATAGAGCTGGCAAAAGGCGATCATAGTTTTGTATACAAAATGAAAATTTCACCATGTGAGAGTATGCCCAATTACCACTATGAATCGTGCCTGCAGGGAATCATGGTAGTCATGGTGGACTGGATATTTGTTTTGAGGACTACAACTGCCATGATTCACTGCAGGCGCGCCTCATAGAATGAAGCAAAAGAATGCATCCTAGAAAACTTGGCTTCATTTTTATGAATGTCAGTAATCGTCAAAGAACTACATTTAGTTTAAACGGAATTCTTCTTGTTTCCCTTACTGGAAATTTGACACACGTAGCCAACATTTTTGAGCTTGATGACACAAAATACAATTAGCAAATTGTATTTTTACCGTGACTTCCACTGTGTTCAAATTCTTTGACAAGACATATTAAGTCACATGTACTTATATGAAGTCATACCTTGAATGATCGAATTATTCGAAGCAAGCTTATCCCTACACGGTATACATAGACTCAACACTTACTGTTGCTGAGACATAAAGTGTTGTTCAATAAGTCGTTTGAAATCACGATCCTCATCTGTTAACACCCTCTTATCACTTGACTTGCTTGTACGGCAGAGGTTTACACTGAAGTGAGTTGCACACGAAAACTGTGCAAACAATTTTACTGCTCGTGTACTTTTTAAGAACTTATGTAGCACACTGTTTCGTGACTACAAATTGAAACGTTGGAGCTTATCTTTCTTTTGTTGAACTGTTCAGGGTCACGGCTACCATGTTTTTCCCGCCAAATTAGCGACGTTTCTGCGCTTGCGCGCTGGATGCTTTTGTCTTGCATGTATCGTGTTTTATGTACAGAAAACTTCTCAGAATAAAAGTTGAAGAAAGTAGTTTTCAAAATAATGTATTTAACTATTAAAATATCAGCTTATATTTAAAGAGTCTTTCTGTCTCTTTGAATACAGCTAATAGGTAACGAGACTCCAGAAGACCGCTGGATTTTGAGCCGGTTATCCTACGCGGAGAAAACAGCCAATGAAGGCTTCAGGAATTATGACTTCCCATCAGCTACTACGGCCATTTACAACTTTTGGCTGTACGAGCTGTGTGACGTTTATTTGGTAAGGAACTATTTAGCTGAATAAGAAATAAAGTCGAAATAGCTTTCCACCAGTAAATTGGGCCTGTGGTCACGAGACATGTTCCCGTTGCAGCAGTGTCATAGTGGTACAATAGACTTGGTTTAACAATAACCTTGTAAACAAGGTTTTTAGAAGGGCGTCACTGAACCTCGTCTGAAAGCATTGTGAGAATTTCTCCTAAGAAAAAAATGTAATAAAAGTAGATAATTTGGATCAAAGTATCTGAAGCCGTGCTGCTGACCGGTTTGAAAACTAAAGTTAACTTTCTCGTTTCGTGGCTAAAGGAAGCGATAGAACCCTTATAGAGACACGTTATTCCTGGGTATAGCCACACCCTTCAAGTAATCCAAGATTTTCGAGTTCGTTCTCAGTTCTGTTGTTTTATTTTATAGGAATACCTTAAACCAGTTTTACAAAGTGACAACAAGGAAACAGTCAACACAGCACGTAACACTCTGTATCCTGTCAATGTCAGCTCATTTTCTCTTTTTTTTTTATCCACTTCACTCTCCATAAGCTATGTTATCTTATTAAACATTGCAACTTTTCGAGTTACAAAAATGCATTCGGGTTAAAGTAGTGAAAACCTGTACCTGGAACTTGGTATGAGTTTACTGTCACCTCGAATCGCCTTTGCCACCTTTAGGCTACTTGTTGAATTGC
>Ga0126338_10003016_pt1 | contig 11736 bp, 9 predicted proteins | sample OrbCmetagenome_2_FD_92529 | JGI IMG/M metagenome (GOLD analysis project Ga0126338, IMG submission 92529) | Coral microbial communities from Petempiche,Puerto Morelos, Mexico - Orbicella C C metagenome | ecosystem: Host-associated > Invertebrates > Cnidaria > Coral | place: Petempiche,Puerto... | reverse complement strand
CGAAACACGGTAAATTTCTACCGTTTTAAACAGGTCGGGTCATAATCTGTAGTTATTAAGCTTCCAGTAAATATACGGTTTATATGGGTTTTTGTTAAAGCCACGAACGCTAGAGCGGACCGCACCCGGATGGTCAAATGGGTTATACTGATACCTTAAGCTATTGAATAAGTAAAGCTCGAGGGAATATTTTCAACACAAAAATGAGTGAAATTAATAAATGACAATTACATCCGATGATGACAAAATGTTATTAATTTCGCTAAAACTTCAGTTATATTTCAGTCACCACAATGTTTCATAAGCAACGTTTAGGTTACTTTGTTTTTAACAAAATAAATTAAGCATCCCTAAATGTATTGTGCAGTCAAAAGAAAAACTAAATTGAAGTCTACACTATTTTATTCATCTGTATGACTGAGGTGGTTAAGGTCACCTGACCACAGTTGGCCAAAGGGTGGTGGTGGCTCCACTAAATAAATCACTATCCAGTTGTTACATGTAAGTGTTACCAAAACAAACTGCACTATCTATGGAATCACCTTCACCTATTGTGTTCATGCCAAGCAGCACATAAGACCCCTGAATATCTACTGAGTACTAGTGATTTATCTGGAGAAAGGTGTTCACCATTTTGTTTTTAAATAATTGAGGCCTGTACTTCAAAATGTTGAAACTATGAGTTGCTTTCATACCATGCTGTCTCTGTGCAAGGTCCAGTATGGGTATAACAGCCGCTGCCTTGTGTCCGGCAGGGTAGTTCTCCATGATTACTTTAGCTCTCTAAAAGAAACAACATGTGTCCACAAGAAAGTTGAGTCAGTGAAATCAGAAAAAAAACTTCCTGAGTTCTTACACTATGACCTTCTGTTGACCAGTCAGACAGTTCAAACATTATTACAAAAATGGTTGGGAAGATAAATTAAGAACTCTGTTCAAGTTTGGACAACTACTGGGATTCGTTTCCCAACATAAAATACAAAATACCAGTTCAGAGAGCGTAAAGAGGGAAAAATGCAAAAATAATGTAACTGGCCCACAGTCGGCTGTTTATCAACATTAGAAACTCATTGAGTAGAAAAATTGACAAACTGAGAGTTTAGCACGAAGCTAAATTGGAATTTCCAGAGGAATTCAAACTAAAAAATACCATCCATGACAAGGATATTTAAGGACTTTGTTTCATCTGTCCTCATTGCACCATGGGACGTATAAGGACTTGGTTTACTTACCTCTAAGTTTTTCTGATTAAGTTCAAATGGAGTATCAGCATTATTCTCTGGAGTGTCCCGATGCTGTAAAAAAAAAACACAAAAAACACAGTATTAGTTAACAGAGAGTACATGCTCATGTACATGCATATGAGATAGGGCCATGATCCTGTTGGATTGCAAAAAGTCTTAGGAGCATCAAATTACAAAGACAGAGGTTATTCATTTTGTGCACTAAAATGACATCAGTGACAAATTTTATCTAAATTAAGAATTTATAAGCGTTATTGGTTACATACATGTGTGTAATAATAACAGTAGATAGACCATTCAGTTTTTGAGCACTTATGGATTTTAAAACAAATCTGTTTCGTAAACCAGCACAAGGTAGGCCCATTCATCAGTTTATCTCCATATACACTGAAGCATCAGTTAGTCTATGTTAACAATATGGTCTGTGAGAAAACTATGAGTTGTCCATCTACTGTAATAGTTTGCTCCTTTACTGTAGAGCACTAACTTGGTTCAACGGCGAAAATCACCTGGACCATTACTGTGTGCGTAAATATACATATTCTGTGCAAAATATTTCTTACATTGTTTCTTTAATTACTCTCAGTTTGTAACTGAATATTATAAGGGTAAGGGGAATGAGGGATACTAGTACACATTTCTCTACTAGTACATGGGTAAACCAAGATTTCTTTTGATTCAAACTCCCCCTTCAATTGAACAAAGAATACAAAATCTGGCTTGGGGTTGTTATGTAACTTACTGTAAAAATATCGTAACTTACAATCAACTATCAAAAATAGTAGCCAGTGTGAGCTACATACAGTGAGTAGCACTTTTCTTTTCTAGGATTCGGGTGGAAGCTAAATTCTCTTTGATTTTTAGCGTGCAAACTTACCACAAAGAGCTTATCTGAAAGGAGTGGAACTGCAGCACGATGAAAACATCTTGAGCCAACACTTGAGCCTGCTTGTTGGCTTGCCTGCAATTTCATGTTATGTCATAAGTTTGCCGCTTTCATTTTTTAAAAGTTGATAAAAGAAAATTAGAATAGTTATCGTACGATATGTTTATGTCCTTACCTTGCCAACATCACGAAGAAGTGAGAAGGATTTTGACAAAGTCCTCCAACTCGACAACATGGCGTCCAAAAAAAAATTGACTGACTTTGGTCAGAGGTAATCAATCGAGACAATAACTTCGTCAAATAAGGTATGATGAAATGTCCTTTGAGAGGAACGTCCCGTCTCTTGGACGCCTTTTATTAATTTTATTATTTTAGACTTATTATATTTTCCAATACAGAATTCCTTTCCTATTTCCTTACGATTTTGTAGAGATAACTCTATAATTCACTTAGTTGGCTGAAAATTTCTCTGGCCGATTGTAATTGAACTTCTAGACCCAAAAACGTTCAAAGTTGTGGGCTGTTTGAAGGATTTTATAGTATGCTCAAGAACATGAGAGGTGTTCGGAAAAGGTTGCGTGTCGATGAAAACAGTAACTCGTGTGACTACATACATGTTCTTTTTGATAAGGCAGGTACCCGAGGGCTGGTGTGGACCTGCGCAAAATTCCTATCAAAACGCTAAAAATAAGATTATTTAAAATTAACATTCATAAAACAATTAAATCAGGGATTAAAATAGGGATACCCTATAACTATTAACTATTACTAACGATTTCCTCCGCCGTGATCTTCCCCAAGGAACGCGGGCACACTGGTAAACGAGCCTACACGCCCTCCCGCTGAACTAACAACATACGTCGGTTTCATTCCCACACTAGGGGCAAAATGCGTGACACGCTTAACAAAGGTCTGCGTACTTAGCACCCAAGAACCAAAGAGGCGGTCATCCGAACTGAGCTGAAACGAAACCTTATTAATATGTTAGATAACGTTGCTTTCGTTTGAGAAAAAAGCTTGCTGTAGTTCAATTGCCGGGGAGGGGACACGGGAAATATTGGGATATGGTGGATTGGGGTTAAACTCAGATGAATTATATCCTTGTCAAGTTAGGCCACACTTGAAAATGCTGTTGGTTGCTTAAGTTGTTGGTAGGTACTGCTGGTAATCTAATGGAACAGAGAGACAGAGGAAACAACAACAACAACAACAACTGTACCCTAGTTTTTTTTTTTTTTCTTTCTTTTTCTTTTTTTGTGTTCTCTGAAACGCTTCATATGTCCTTTATGGAGCATCAACATAGCTATGTGTTGACCATTTCTTTTGAATACGGATGTCCTTCTCTCTAGATTCATGGAAAACTTAATAAAGCAAATTCAGCAAACAAGCAATGAAAAGTAATATTTTTATTTCATTCGATTAACGATATTGCGCTCTGCGCCCGTTTCAGACGTGGAGCTTACCATGAACAGAGCAGTGAATTAGTACAAGCAATTTAGCTTTTTAAGGACGAATGCGTTCCAATCGGTACATGAGAACGTTTGCGTCTAAAATGGGCATTAGGGGCTACATAGGGCTAAAACTTAGAGCCGTTATTTCAAGTTCAAATATTAGTTAGTGCTCAAGCGCAGTTAGCAATTACAGCAGTCCGCTGAGCATTTATTCTCTGCATACAACACACAGCAACATTTTCTTCAGAAACCGAGCCCAGAATCCTTTGCCGGCAGGTCGGGTGCAATGCTCTGAAGAAGCTTGGAAGAGGACGCTTTTCCAAATAAGGTCACTAAAAGTGCGACTCCGTAGCCTGTAGCTCTTTCTCCCTAAAACAAAAACCAGACATCCATTTAATGACCCCATGACTGAAAACAGTTTGCAGCAGGCCTTGAAGACAGCCTACAGCATTCAATTAACGTATTTCCACTGAAATTGCAGTCATCTTACCATGTGAACTGGAGCGGCCATGTCAACATGTAACCATGTTCCAGGGTAGTCAAATCCTAAATGGGAACCTAGGTGCAATAACAAAAAAAAATTTACATGACAAAAATGCCAATCAGTAAGAACAGTCAGGAAGCTGTGCAATGCTCTGTTAGCGCTAGCTCGTAAGCAAAATTCTCATGGAACCCGAGACCAAGGACAGATAGAAAAACATTCAAGCCTCAGAGACGGCAGAATAAAAAACTCTACAAACCAACTCTCGAACCCTCTTAATAAATTAGTCGATGTTGTCACCAGGGCGCTAGCTTTAAACAGAAGGGAGTGGTTCACACTACACTATAAACATGGATTTATGTACATGAAGTAAGAATGTCTTTACAGACGGTGTAAAGATAGCAAACCGTCATGTAATTATACTTACCAATAAAAAGACCAGCACAGGATACTTGGGCATTATCGCGATTCTATAATAAAAGCAAAAAATTATGTTAGGTTCACTGTTGGATTGCAAGCTGGAAAAATAGCCTTTTGTGTTCTTCTGCCGTATTTCAAAGATATGTAGCATCATGGAACTGCTAGCCTGCTTTGTAAGGTGACGCTCTTTGCGCTTGTTGTGCAATCTTTTCACACTCGTGAGAGGGGCGGGGGATGGCGAGCCCAAAAGTCGTTCGCAAAGGAGATTAGGGGCTGCGCGAATTTCACTAGATTACGGAGAGGGACTCGACGATAGCATCGCGTTTTTTTATCACAATGAAACAACCAACGCCAACAGAGGATACGGTTCCACGTTACTCTAGGTGAGTAAAACCAGTAAAAGATTATCCCACAAACCTGCACTGAATTCTTCATATCTGCTAATGCGCTTGAAAATTCACAGAAATGAAGCTCTGGAGAGTATGGCACGGGAAACTGTTATGACAGAAATGAAGCACACCTCAGTTATAGCATGTATGGTCTACTACGCACAAGAAATTGAAACATTATAAAACTACTCGCCGGATTTTCATGTCAACACCACTCGGTTACGATTTGATCACGCGTCTGTGTTACCGGCCTTTAAAGTGAGTGGGAAGTTTGGAAAATCAACAGAAACGCCAAGAAGTTGTCCAATGGCAATTGCAAAACATACTCACCACCAGGTCTCCACTTGCTTTTCCTGCCGTCATACAAGCTGGCTCCCATACCTCTTTGTTGGTTAAAACTGCTCCGTGGTATCTTCCTGTTGCGACTCCCTGGGCGCCAGTCAAGGTAGCCATGTCTAAAATGACGTCGGCCTGGAGGTCTTTCTTTGCATATGCGACCTTGAGATTAACAGGGATAAACAAAATATGATCAAAAAAAGAACTGGAACTCCCATTTTTGACTCGTGAATTCGCATGTGCAAAGAACGAGTTATCGTGATTGACGGAAAATGAGGGCGCTTGTTCGCTCGTTTAAAACAGTTCGTAAGTCGGTGTGTTGTCTTAACGACTTTACCGACTCGACCTATGTAAATGTAGATAGGGGCTTTCGATAAATCCAAAAATAAACGGCAGGAAATGGACAGATATGTAGTGTAAGTATGTGTCAGGGCAATCTAGGATTGCTTTGGTTTTGAGGCTCTGTGATTGGGTTAGAAAACGTGCACAAAAGCTAGTCTAATCACGAATATAACACATGCGATTTCTCGCGCTTAGCACCAGTTATGTACATTTCTGTCAACTTCTTATTTGGTTTTGTCTTACGTTCATTCCAGATTGCAATTGGCTTTTAGAGCAGTTCTCAGTACTGAGTATCCTAAAACCAAGACCATAGTACTCACTCTAGCCAGTCACAAAGGACATGGGCAATCAAGTGAACCACACAAAACCAGTCAACAGCAAATACATTAAGAGGGTGCAAAGTGCGGGAAACCGTACATGGCGAGTCAAGACTGTATTTGGTTTTCCAATTGGACTAGAAAGCGGCGCGAAGTTTTTCAACCAATCACTAAGCGTAGTAATGCGAAATCAGAGCAAATGTGACTTACTCTTGACACTCGAAAGAAACGCGTGCTATAGCATACGGCTTCGTAATGTTCTGCTCATACATGATAAAAGCAGCAACAGGTGTCAACGAACCGATACCTGCTGGCTAACCTCCAGTGAAACTGTTAACGGAGCTACGTCATGGTTTGGGCATCTTGAAAAGTTTAGCCTAAATTTTTCAAGTTCGTCGTTTGTAATCCGTGTCAATCTTCTCCATCCTTAGCCATCGTATGTTGTTCTTTTATGATTCATTATTATCTCGTTGGTGTTTGTCTATCTTAGTAAACTACTCTTTTCAGGTTTCATTCAATTTAAATGTAATCTTGTACGTGGCCAAATTAACTCAAATAATCGTGACTGAGCACCTTTAAACAACGACAAAAGATTTGAAATGATCAAGAAAATCAAAGCCGACCTTACCCCATCTCCAAGTACTAAACGTCCCTCAGCATCAGTGTTGTTTACTTCAACAGTTCTACACGAGAATAAAATGTAAAACACACATTTTTAATGGTCTTTGCGTCATGGCAGTTGATCAGAAAGAGACATATAAACAACCTGATTTACCCAAACTTTACACCATAGAAGTAAGTCCACATACAGTCTTACGGTCAATTGTCTTAATAATTGATTTTTATAGGTAGGTCAAATCGAAATCACTCTTAATCTTTCGCAGGGTTCCAAACCAGGGTGTCAACAAGGAATTCCAGTGGGTCAGTTCCCTCTGATCCTACTAAATCATTATAAATTTTCAGTTCTACTAATTTGTCAGGTCATGTAGCTGACCTTGTAGAGTTTCTGACCTGAAACCCTCCACTTATCTGGAACACCGTATTCGGAAAAAATTCTACGAAACATCTTATATATATAACTCACTTTCCTGAATACAGTGTTAATATGTCGTCAGGTCTCGTTGCATGAGGTCCTACAGCATTCTCTGCCATACAGAACACAGCATGAAGGTTCTCAGTAAAGCCCTACAGAGGAGAATAAAATGTGTGGAAATTGTTACAAATTATATTTTTATAATTATTCCTATTTTGAGTTTTGGTACTAACCTGCTTGACAGCTGCTCTGAAAGCTCCCAGAATGCCAGCGGCTCCTCCACAATCTCTTTTCATTCCGAGCATTGAAGTCTGCAAATGAACCACACTCCATAAAGGTTAAGTAATACAGGCAACATTTCTTTCATCTTGTCGCAGAACATTTTTTGCAGTGAAAGCTGAATAGTACTGTTGTGTGTATTACTGCCTGTGTTGCAAGTAATGTAGTAACAGGTTGCATGAAAGCTAGCCAGATCAACTTTAAATCGACTTGCAACATGGCTGGTAACATGCCTGATAGTGATTTTCAACTTTCATGCAGTGCAAAATTAAGCACTTAATGACTGGCCCCCATGGAAACAGTGAGTTTTGTTACCCCGAAACCCTCAATGTTCCCTGAGGCAAAGCCGAGGTGGACATTGAGGTCGAGGGGAAGCAAAACTCACTGTCTCCCGCAGGACCAGCCATTAAGTGTTTTGTTATACCTCCCAACTCAAAAATAGAAAAGAAAAAAAAAAAAAAACTGCGAAGAAATCGTTTGCTTGACACTGGCTGGCTCACAAATTTGCTGCAGTTTCATGGAGCACGACCTGATCACGTGCGAGTCAAAAGTTCAAGTTGTTGTTTATCTAGGGAGTTAGTTAGTTTTGTTCACCCTACAGAGTTTGTGAGTTTTGACCCATGACACGTGACACATTCCCCTCCAATCGAAAACGTATTTGAGTTGGGAGGTATAACAATGTTGCATGACTAGTGCGAAGACATCTGATTTCCATTCTCTTCTGACACAGCCAGGAAATTGGATGTTTGCCCAGAAACAAACACAAATGATAGATCTCCCAGCCAAGCAGCTTATTATTTTTCACATGCCACTGGGGTTTAATTCCCTTTTCTCTTACTAAGACAACTTAAAATGGAAGCCCTGAAACATAATGATGGGATAGAATCTACCTGATAGTACTTATGTGGTACCACACATCAAGGGGTTTCAGGGTATTGAAGGGTTTCATTGAGGGCTGGGTACCATGTAAATGGGATGACTGTGAGGATGATTTTGCCTGCCTGGTTTGACAATCTAGAGGAAAGTTTTTCTTATAAAGAAGTTGCCAGTGTCAAACCATTTCCCTTCCTGCGGAAAACATTAAAGAAACCCCTGTTTGGAACTTTGTTGTTAATTAGATTTTATTTGAGGTTTTTTCAAGTTCTGAACAGTTGGATCACCCAACATGTACCTTAGCCTTTATACACAATCCTCCGGTATCATACACTATGCCTTTTCCAACCCAAGCTATGGTGCGTGTGGCTGACATTGGTGTATGACTCAACACTACTAAGGCTGGAGGATTCACAGCGGCTTTCCCAACTCCATAGAGTCCTGAAGAGATGTGAAAACAAAATGAACAAACCATTATTCTGCCATTTCAAGTTTATGATTCCAAGTTTTGTTTAGTTCATGATTCTATGTTCATGGGGCACTCAAGGATCTAACATAAGATCTATTTATTAACTCTCAATTTACTATGGTCTCCAGAAGTAACCTAAAACATTTTTTTGATAGTTCATCTGAGAGCTAAAGAGACCCAGTGGTCAGAGCACTGGACCCTGCACAAAGTAGTCCAGACTCACTCTTGGGTGGGGCCCTTGTGATGTGCTGGGAAAACCATGGACTATGCTAAGGGGGAGGGACAGGGGGGTAAATTTCCCTTCTCTCTACAAGTACGTTGCGAGCAATTTTTACCTCCTCCCTACTTTAAATATTCCATAAAATTATTTCTCCATCTAGGTCTATCCAGTTCTCCCTACTCCCAGCATTTCCTTTCCCACCCCCCCTACTTTTTTTTGGGCCATTTCTCCCTCCTCTCTATTCTGCTCCTCCCCCTTCTATGTCCAATGCCTCTGTTTACTGAATTAAATCCTGAATCTGTGGGTAAATGGGTTATAAGCATGACTATATGATTGTGATCTTGTGAACATTGTGCTGCATTTCTTACAGTGCCTCAAATTCTCTGCCCAGGATTATAAATAAGCACTCTGTTTTGCTGCTTTTAGCCAGTTTGCACAAAGGTCCGGAGAGGGGAGGTGTAACTTTTCATTGACAAGCAAGTCATCTGTTATTAGTGTAATGTATCTATTTAGGATAAATACTGATAGTCACTTATAACATGCTTTGAGGCTGCTAGAATGCAGAAATCAGCATACATGTGTAAACTATGCAATATTATTAGTATGAGGAAGTTCAAAACTGTATAGGTTTGCGTTAAGTTTACACTGAGAAAGAACTACTTCTTCTATACCCACAAACTTACCACCAAACCCACGTTGATTTAGTTCCTCTCCTCTAATTATCACTGGGACAATTCCAAGCTCATCACCAACTTTAGTTATTTCCTGACAAAAATAGATAAACATTATAAACTAATAAATAAATAGTATTTATGGTTGACATAACATTTGTTCTATTAATTTGCCCGTGGAAGAGTGGTGAAACTTTACTGACATTAAAGTTTTAAAAACATGATAGCTATAACTACTGAATCAAAATGTGAAATAAATAATTATCAAAATAAATTAATAATTAAAACTATTAACATTAATTATTAGTCAGCATTTATTTTTTGTTGGTTGGCTAGTACTACTTTGCCTCACCTATCATTATATATCTCAATATATAATATATACAATGTAATATATAATATTTAGAAAACAGTCCTAAGAAAACACACATGCTGATTGGTTAAAATTCGTGTTTCTATAACTTGATGGAAACACAGAACTAGCATGAGCTGTTGACGTAATGATTGCTCGAGCAAAGAGAATTTACACTTTGATAATCAAAGTTAACAAGTTGTTTTCCTTTTTTTCCTCACAGTGTTTTCTAAAAGAAATAGAAAACATGCTCTCCGTGTTTCTATCGAGTTATAGAAATACTCGTGAAAGTTTGGGAGAATTTGAAAAAGCTGTGGAAACACTCGCCTGTGCCTCATGTTCCCACAGCAATTTTCTCATTCTCCCAAACTTCCACTCGTGTTAATTCTATAACTGGATAGAAACACGGTACATGTTTTCTATTTCTTAAATAATATATAATATATAATACATAATACAAAATACATAATACATAATTATACATAATATATAATATACATAATATATAATAAATCCCAACCATATTTTTTGTATTCACCTGAACAAAGGCACTCGTGTGCATATCTTGGCATGGCATATCTACCAATCGGGCACTGAGACGGATGCTTTCTGCAACTGCACTCATACATTCCACATCTTCACTTGTAATTGGTGAGTCATTTTTTCCAACAAGAACAAACTCAATCGTTACTGTTTTGGGCATCAGTTTAGCCTTTGAAGACTTTCTAGAAAAAGTTGGGAAAGCCCTAGCAATGGCACATGCTGAGGCAAAAGCATCACTCCTTTCACAGACAACCTACAAAGATAAGACCATTAGGTAAAGAACAATAAAATCATTGTGTTAATTAAAAGTCATTTGAACAGTGCCATTTAATTAAGAAACGATTAATAATGCCATTAAACTGTTAGGCTCAATACAGTAGTTAAGTTTGAACATAGGGGCTGCTTACATGATACTGGAATGACTTTGATTCTGGAACAAGTTCATTCCATCCCTATATAGTTCTCTGTATCTCTTTACATGGTTCCAAGTTGAAATTTCATTTCCTTACAAGTCATTCTGGTTTTTTTCAATCCAAATAAAATTCTCATTCTGGTATGAAATTTCAATCTGTCATCATGTAAAGTGAAAATGAACTTCGTTCTGAAATGAAAATTGCAAACCGTGTAGTATGGGGTGGTGCATGTGTATTGTTTTTAAGATGGTGGAGAGAGAAGGTCAGGAAGTTATTTTTAACTGAAAGGGATTGTGCCATGTGAATGCAGTGCAAGCTTCATTCTGGAACGAAACTCATTCTAGAATGACAGTCACTCCAGAATCATGTGAAGCCAAGGCTGGTCAACCTCCATTAACCTATTGTACAAAATTTCAGGTTTCATGGTACATGTAGGAATTCAAAAAAAAAAAGAGAAATGCAATTTTATGAATCAGGGCACAATATGGGATTAGTCACCTTGTTCATGGGCAAAAATCCTTGATATGGAATGTATAAGAAGTACACCCTACCATGACATAAAATCTAAGAAAAAAAAATATTAATCACTGCTGAGAGAATCTACTCACCACAATGCAAGCATCACCACCAGGAAGATGGCTACACACAAGCTTGTGTAGGAAATGAGGATGTGAAGGGGAGTTATGCCGACTTGCTGCAACAGGCAGGGCACCGATAATGACTTGATTCAACCACACTGGATATGCGTCAGAACCAGTCATGGTGTGAAGCACAAGATTAAATGTCTGGGAGAAATCAGACAACTTTATGATAAGTGTGCAATTATAATAAGTCAATTATTAATCTAAAAGGCATGGTGGCTTAATGGTTTGAACAGTGGATTCTGCACTGAGGCATCGACGGGACACGGCAATGAACTAGCATCCCATCTGGGGAGGAGGGCATCGGGAGAAACAGTCAGTCCTATTAGCTTCATTCCATAGAAAATAGGATAAACTCCAGTAGCATGGGCTGGCT
>Ga0126338_10003015_pt1 | contig 11739 bp, 5 predicted proteins | sample OrbCmetagenome_2_FD_92529 | JGI IMG/M metagenome (GOLD analysis project Ga0126338, IMG submission 92529) | Coral microbial communities from Petempiche,Puerto Morelos, Mexico - Orbicella C C metagenome | ecosystem: Host-associated > Invertebrates > Cnidaria > Coral | place: Petempiche,Puerto... | reverse complement strand
AGTTTTAACCTGTTTAGGGACAATCTTCGAAAATAATTCAAACAGTGTTGTTAAGCTTCGCATCCTACAGAAGATTAACATAATTGCCGTGAAATTATGAGAGGACTTCTCCACACAAAAAGCCGAACAATTACGCACGCCGCTCGCATTGTTCTTAATTGAAATGTTTATGTGAAAAATTTCTACGAGAAAACAAAAAAAAACTAAAAAGGCAATTGATAAGCGTTTAGTATTTTAGCACTGCGTGGAATTATTTCACTTTCACGCTATTGTCGGAAGTTTGGTCCCGGTGCGGGCGTAAAATAGGTTCTCCCTTCGCAACACAAGTAAGGTTATTTTCATCCTGTGGTGTTTATTTTATGTATTACAGTTCCAGAGGTAAATCCCCGACTAGTTTTGGTAGTCGTTAAACTCTTTATTGCAACATTTTAATCCAACTCATTGCCTTTGCAATTCTCTTGTTTCGCTATGCCGATTTGCGGATCGAAAGGGATCTTTTTGAAAATATTACCAACGACCGATCGATGACTTTTTTGATGTCGCGTTTTCTAAGATTATTTTGTCAGTACCGAATCTTTGTAGAAAGAGTTACAATTGGACGTTATTTATTTCTTTTGCAGATAAGTTCCGTAGTGTATGATTTCCATCAAATACTTTTTTTGAGTGCAGGGAATTTTGTATGAGGTACGAGAAATTTAAAATGAAATAATGAAATATCAAAGGGAAATGTAGCTTAAGAGAGAAAAAAACATTATTTTGTAATCGTGTAAGATCTTCTCCTTAAGCACTAACCTACAAAAAGAACTATTGTTTATATGTTCAGGTTCTTTTTCTTCTAGATTAAGGTAGAATCTTGATTATCCAAACTTTAAACAGCAAACATTGGTTTAAGAACAGTTGTTTTGCATGCTGTCAAGAGAGTTTTAATTTCCTTTTTAATCACATGTCCTGTCCAAGCTCCAAAAAGCAAACTTTCTGTCTTTGGAAGTCAAAAGAATCAGTTGGTGAGCAGGCTTGGGAAAACAAGTTTGCTCAGCCACAACACCTGACTTCTGAATTTGTTTTTGCTCTTTGTCATCACATGAAATATCTGTCGTGGTCTTGCCAACGTTTTCTTTCATCATGTTAGCTGAGAGAGAATTAATTTGCGTCTGTATGAATTAGGTTTCCCTTACAGCAATAGTTGAAATGTTCAAGGTTGAAGAAAAAGTGGGGGCATCAAGTGTGAGGATTTCCCTTTTAATTTGACGAGAGGGCTTTGTCTGTTTATTGGGTATTTGCTTTATTTTGAACTGCTCAGCTGTTGTTTAAATCATGCCAACAGTTTCTGTTGATTTTTTGACTTCTTCCATGTAAACAAGAAATAAATAAACTTGCTTATGTTACACCAGCAGCTTTGAAGGTGTTTTTAACAAACTTTAAAATTGAACAAAGGTCAATGATTTTATTATTGCCCTATTGCCAAATTTCACATAACAGAAAAACATAACAGTTCATAAACATGCTGTTTTCCAACTTCACAGATCCTTATTGTCAAGCAGTGAAATAAATAGAGACATGACCATGCTTAAATCCACTGCTATATACTATTAAAATTATCACAATAAAGTTGAATGATGTTGAATAATTAACATATTCTGAATGTTATATTTCAACTAGTAATATATTTCAACTAGTAATATATTGCATTTTTATTTATAATATTTGAGTATTCTTTATCTCAATCATTTATTACTGCCTGTTCATTAACTGGTCATTTAAAAGCCACAATTTGGCAAGTTTCTATTGAATTCCCCTTCATAACCTTTTCCTTCAAAATTTCAGTCAGTTTTCTCTTACTAATATAAAAAGATCTTTCTTGAAACAAAATAACGTGGCTTGTTAACTACCATTTTAAATTTGTCCCAGTTTTTTAGGGGAATATATAACTAATGAAGTAGGTGACCTTTTAATCTACTGGCATATTTTCGTAAGCAGACAATAGACTAGGGCACAACAAGTGTAGATTCTAGATCAAGGTGCTTAAAAAGGGGATGAATTGAAGGTGTTATTGAGTTTTGTCTTGGTTCCTTGAGCCTTGTTCTGTTTTTTAGCAAACATAGTTGCCCCCTCCAGGATCTCCCACTGTCATTTTTCAATGCAGTAATCCATGACAAATGTTGTTCAAATGTGCTCAGACATGATTTGGGAATCTGCTTAGAACTACAGCTGAGGAGTAAATAACAAAAGTTCATTGTAATGACTCCTAATAGTTATTTATTAATTCTGTGAGACATTATTTTTGTTAAACACATGTAATCAAGAGGTAGTACTATATAGTACTCAACAACAGCTTGTCAAAATCCATTTCTTGAACTTTTTTCCGTTAATAATAAAGATTTAATGTGGCTGATATAAACATGTTTACGAAAATAAACTATAAGAAGTCTTGACATCCACTGTACTTGTTAAAAACACTTAACCCAGTTTTATTCCTTCAAGCTAACTGCCAAGGAGAACTAGCCTGGACATCAAATGTTTCAGATTTGCAGCCCAAGATATTTCCCTGCCATGCGATCCAAGGTATAATATAATACAGTTAAATTAAACTATTAAAAGTATTAAATCATAAACTTATAACTTATACAGGCTGCTTCATAAATATTAAAATTATGTAAAGATGTTGTTGCAGATTTTTGGTTAATCTGAGTAATTTCCCTGGGGAAGGGACTCAACCTTTTAAATCCAAATACAAAATGTAGTGTAGTTTGATTACGGCTGGGCTTCTTAAGCTACCTTTTAATGAGATACATGACCTAAGTAGTAGTTAGAGAAAAGACAATACTAGATGATAAAAACTTACAATATGGTAGTCTTTTCATTGTCCATTGCCTTATTTTGTTTTTTTGTTTTGAAAAATGTATGATTATAACTTTAAGAAATCTCTTGTTCTGGTTTTTACTGCAAACCCTATCATTGGAATCTTGTAAAGCTGAAATCGCAAAGAGAGCAGTTTTCATGTTCATGAAAGAGATGTTGGCAAGTATTGAATGCTACCGTTGTGCATTCACAGGGTGCAAATAATTCACTCTTTCCTTGAACATTGCACAATGATGGGCAAGTGATTTTGCTCTATTGCTTGTTATGATCCTGTCATACAAGAGACAACACAGTTATCTCAAAAATATTATGATTTAAGTCTTCACACCTTGTTGTGATCTTAACCTTAAGACAAGAGACAACACTATGTTAAAAATATGATTTAACTCTTTACTCCTTGTTTTGATCTTAACCTTAATACAAGAGTCAACAGTATGTTAAAAATATTATGATTTAACTCTTTACCCCTTGCTGTGATCTTAACCTGAATAGAAGAGATAACATAATGATCTCAAAATGATTAACTCTTTATTCCTTGCTATGATGAAGGACCTTTGGCCCATTGGTTATAGTGTGTGCTGATCTCTGGATTTAACAGTCCAGGTTCAATCATCATGATGTGTTCTCATCAGGCACGACACTTTACTGTCACAGTACCTCTCTCCACCCAGGTGTATAAGTAGTTACCAGAAAATTGTAGGGACAACCTGACAGAATGCTGGGAACTTGCCATGAACTAGCATCCCATCCAGGGAGAGGGGGTGGGGGCAAGACTTCTAGCTGCTTCATGTTTCTAAAATCAGAGATAGAGGCCTAGAGCTACATAGATACATGCTAAACAAATCTTCTAATCTTCATACAAGAGACCACACAGTTATTTCTGTGCTTTTAACTTTTTAATTCAAGAGACAATCACTATCAATGGTGAACTAAACCTTGAATTTGAGAAATCATCTTTTGGGCTTATTTGACAAATATCACTCTTCATTACCAAAGAAAAATTTGTAAACAAAGAAAATTGAGCACATTGTGAAAATTCTTTAAGTGTTTAAACCCACTGTGAATCTGTTGCTAAGTTAGTTCACATGTAGTTTCACCTAAAATTTGGTCAATTTGAGACTGTTAGTGTACCAGACTTAAATAAAAATAATGAACTTTGAGGAAAATCTTGAAAAATCTGGCAAGAACTTTGGAGATCTGTGAAGATCTGTGAAGTTCAGCATAAGACTTATCCCCTGTAATTGCCAAAACATGTGGGTAATTGTCAGAATGTTTGCCCCAATAACTCACACTGTTACCAATTTGGTACATCTGGTTTTGATTTCCCCGGTCCAAGCTTTCTATGTGTGTACTTTGATAAAATTATACTGACATTCCAGAAACCATTTGTCACAAAAGGTAGAAGAAGACATTTTTTGATGTTCACATTTAGGTCTTGTACATAGTCAAAAATAGCAACAAAAGCTTCTTGGTATTGTACGTCTTGCTTTGAGAACAACTGAATAGTTGTTAAAAAACAGTGGATGTATTCTCTCATAACCACCTGTACTTAACCCCTGAACGTAGATAACTTATACAGTTTTGTGACCTCAACTTTCACAGTTTTGTGACTTCTCCCTGTGTAGTATACAAGTGTATCAGCATATCTTCCGAAAAACACAACAGAAAACAGATGATCACATCCTTGTAAGCTATAGAACTAAGCTGAAAAATTGAAATTAAAACTGTTGCAAACATTCCTTTTTCTATTCTCTGCCCTTCCACGTCTTCTCATAGACACAAAAATGTTCTTGGAGAAGAAATATTACTCTGAGAAATGTGTTGTTTCTGCTCCTACCTGTTGTAAACTTAAGTTTTGCAGAGACTGCATTTTTTGTACTTTCAGTTTTTTCCAACCAATATGCCTGAAATCTATGTCACATTTTTAGAGGTGTATACTCTGGTAGATATCCTAAACACCTCATTAAATATTCTTGATGTTTGCACTTGCCGTTTGAAGAACAGACTGCCTGGGCTAGTATCGCTTCAATTCTGTCCCAAGGTCTGGGTACATTTTGCATTACATCGAAAGGTGCTACACCATTAAGTATATGCATGTCATAACAGTGGCTGAGTAAACAGCTGTCTCTATTTATGAAGTTATCTGACGCCCTGTCCACACATATCCGGATATTTTTTAATCCGCAACTTTTTCTTTCCAGATACCGTTTCCATCCACATGCATCCGGCAAATTTGGCGGTGAATCCGGATATTTTTGAACCCGCTCTCCAGAGTGGATAAAAATAAATCCGCAGTGAATCTGATAATGTGTGGACGGTGAATCCGGATATTTTCGGAGTGAATACGGATATCATCAGATGCGTGTGGACAGGCGAATTCGATTTGAATGCACTATGTGTGGACAGGGAAATTTTTGAATCCGGAAAGAAAAAGTTGCGAATTCAAAAATATCCAGATATGTGTGGATGGGGCGTGAGATTCCAGCTACAAAATTCTGTATTGATCTTGAAACTCTGCAAAGACCGTTGTATTAGACTGAAACCCTGATCAGTAACTGATGTAACTTACACCCAACTCTTCTTAACCATGCAAAAACAATAGGGCAATCCTAGCTAATGTCATTGTTTTATATTTTGTCTCTTAAGCATATGACTTTGTGTGGAGAATGCGTCATGCTAAATACAAATCAACTCTAAGCAGATAACCTTAGTGCATGGTGAAAGTTTTAGTTGTTTGGAGGTAGTATTAAAGGAGATATTGGCTTTCAAAAACTACAAAACATTTTAGGTGGCAAAAAGTGCTAATGAGCCCATTCATTCTTTGTTAAATTTTGAATAACTTTGAAACCTGCATTGGACAAAACATTTTCAATATATCAGGCTCGAATTCCTTGGGACAGTCAATCAATACTATGACCTTTCAATGTATTTAGAACTGATATTTTTGTCCCTTGATCAGAAACTGAATTGCTTATGCTAATGAGGCAAGTATTGTAAACAAGGATTGGACTGTTGTAGAAACACCACACAAATATTTGTTGTTTGAACTATGTGTTGTGCATCATCAGTGGGGAATCTTAGTTGAATAGGTGTCTGAAGGGAAAAGTCCATTGACTTTGGTTAGATTTTTACTCACCTGGCAGTTCTGGCAGAATCTGATGTTCTTTCGCATTGTTCTTGTTCCTCAGGGGATGGCAACGGATCAGGTACAGGCGGAGTCGAGTGGTGTCCTGGAGACAATACCTGTAAGTTATCACATGGACAGGTAACAACATCAGCAAATGAAGCGTCTGCGCAGTCAGACAGTATGCGTCATGAAAAAATTTTTAAAATGTAATATACTGCATATTTTTCAGTAGCATGAAATAACGGGCAAACAGAACCAGATGGCTTTGCTGTTTTTGCCACAGGTTTTCGAGACTGGCTATCAAAGTATTTTGATAAACAGATGCTCTTGAGCAGCCGAGTTTGAGTAACATAAAGTTCTACAGCAAAGGAAAAAAGCAGTATAATTTTATCTGCAATGCTGTAATGTTTGCTGTAACGAATGTATTGTTTTAGTGCTTTCGGTAAAATCTTTTGTTTTAATGTTGGTCAATTTATTCCTCAGGCAAAAAGGGCTAGGCAAGAGAACAGCGACAATGAAAAAGAAAGGTGATTCTTTCTTTGTTTTAGTGATAGCACTAGTCAGAGTAATGTACTTGCTGGAGGTACAATGGTCCTATGGCTAGTGTTGTACACTCCAGATGGAGTGATACAGATTTGAGCTCTGGCTGGTATCATGGTACATTGTTTTCTTCAGATATTTCAAGACACTTACACAAACTTTCACTACCCACAAATGACAGTGGCCATGGCCCACAAAAGATGTTAAAAATACTTGTTTATTTATGGGTGCTATGCCCCTCCCTGCAAGGCACCAGTCTCACTTCCCTTTATATCTATTTAATTAGGTACACGACCCCTCAAGCATGTAGTGCTTAGATGATAATCGTGTTTTAAATAAAGGGTTTTACTTACTTAATTTACTTACTTTAGCAGTGACGAGTCCAGTCAAGGTGGATCTCCTGTTCATCACCCCGTCAATGGTGCCACACGAGATGGTAAGACAGTGATCACAGGTCAGGACGCAGAAAAAAATGATCCGTCATGGGACGTGGGCACAGTAGGTGAATCTGCTATTGCTGTCACTAGTGCTGATCTTGGTGTTGGAGGACCTAATGTTGTCGCACCAGTATCCACGGCAACACTAAGCTATCCTTCGTCTGATGGTTCTACCACCATGACAAACTTGGATGGTTGCAGCTTTGGGAATCAGGCGGCAATCGCATCTGGGGTAACGGACAGCTCTGGACAGTACCAACAGCTGTCGGGACAATACACTGCGAATACTGCTGGCTATTATGGCCAGCGGCCATATCCTCATATTGTTCCTGCTCCACAACCTGGGATGCAGCAATATAAGACAACGGGAGGTGTTATACAAGGAACAGGAATAACACAGGTCGCAGGGTACGTATATCCCCAGGCAGCGTCCCAAGGTGGATACCCCATGGTACAGACTGTAAGGTACCCAGCGGTGAACGCATCAGGTAAGACTGCAGCTGATTCTCGGAATGTTTCTCAAGGAAAAGCCCATGGAGGTAATATCCCTGATATATCAACTCTTCGACAACCAGCAGGGTCGTATGGTAATCCTTACGGAACTGTCACGTATCCTGCCATTATTCAGTCTGGCCAGACAGTGTATAGTAATCCATATCAAGCACCCTATGGGACAGCTTACGTAGCATCAACAGGAACGCCGACATCTAGCACCACAGCTTATACTGTTCAACAGTCTGATCAAGGTTCTTTTCAATATGGATATACTACAAGTAATCCACAGACTTACCCATATAACTACCTCAACACTCCACCGCCAGCATATTCACCTTCACAGTACATTGGGCAGATGAACAATACACCGCCCCCTAATGCTGTAGCTGGGCCAACCAGCAGTTATCAACTCACTCAGCTTGTTACCGGGCAGGCAAATCAAGGTGTGACAACCAATGGAGAAAGAACGCACACTGCGAGTACAGGTATGTTGGCTGCTGATAGAATTAGCAATGAAATTCAATTCCAGAGGCTTGTGGCTCACCATTACTGATATTGGACACCGATTTCTGTAGAATGATGTGACCAGAAAGGTAGTTACCCCCACCCCTTCCTTAGATGGGGTACAAGTCTATCACAAGTTCCATTTGTTCCCAGTATTTTGCGTGTTTGCTAAACACTGTGCTTGTATCTGTTGATCCTCTGGGGTAGTGAGAGACAGGGATAAAGTGTAAAGAACTCTTTGCAAGAACAAAGAACCTCTCCATTTCTTTATGAAGATTTCAGTGCATGTCTAGCTATTGGCAGCTCATTGTAGGGCACCTATTGGAGAAGGGATGCTAAATAGGGACAGGGCACTTATTTCTTTTAGATCATCTACATCTGAATGTGATACAATAATTAAATGAAGTACAAATAACAGATACTTGGACTCAAGGACGGCAACAAAAGGGGCCCTGATGGTCATACTGTTCATTATTGCATTCAGATGAGAAAGCAGACCTCATATTGAATTCATTTGTCCTATGTCAATGGAAGGGGGCACTTAGTGGAACAGGGGTGCTTAGTATAAAATGGCACTCAAAGGGGAGTGTTCATTAGAAAGGGGGTGCTTATTGGAAGGCTTGATGAAATCACAATTGTAAGGATTATTTTTTCAAGAAGTATATACTTCCCAGCAAATGTGTGATAGAAGACTTGATTAATATTCTCAAAGACCCATTCTTTAATGAAAATCTGTTTTCTTCTTACCAGTTTTCATGAATTTACTCAAGGTCTCCTTTGGAGAATCTACTCTCTCATGAGATGATGAGCAAATTCTATTTTCTGTCTACTGAAATCTTACGTGAAAGAACAGCTTTCTGTTGTTTTTTGGCATAACTTTCCCACAAACTGCTGGCTTTTACGTAAACAAAAATGTGTGGCTGAAACAACAGCAAAGAAACAAGTGCTTGCAATCTCTTTGAATTTAAATCTATTTGGTTTGTAAATTTTTTGTTTTCTCTATCAACAGTAAGTGCCCTTAGAAAACACTCAACTTTTTAAATTAAAAGATCAAGCACTTTCTGAAAGTTATTTTAAAAGATATTAAAGATAAAGTCAGTTGAATCCTCAAGCGAACAGATTGCTTTTTGTAAGCGGCAGAAATTTGGGTTTTTAAGTAGGAATTTTATTTTGTCATGCTTTGGGTTTGTCTTAACTTGTTCTAACATTGAAATATTTCTGTATCAACCAAATATTATTGCCATTTGTTTTCTAAGCAGCATCTTCTGTAGTACTGTTATGGGTTCCTTTATAGGTGAGGAAATTATCCATACTGTATCTATCATGCTTTTGATTGCCTTACTGCCAGAAAGAAAAGCAGCATCACTTCAATACTCATAAAGATTTTCAACAAGTCAGAAGTCCTTATTGATAATTTTTGAATGTTCTGGTACCAGATCTATGGATTTGTTAGTTTGTTGCAATTAAAGACATTCTCTGCCCTGAACAGGGATTAAAAAAAAGAGTTTGTTGTCAGTAGTAAATAACAGGAAGAGATTCTTCTAAAATTGGGTTTTTTGTAAAATTCTACTGTCCTTAATAAAACCTTTTTTGGAGTGAGTTAAACAAACCCTATGTACTAATCTAAGAACTGGATCAAGAAGTATGGAGAATTTTATCATTACGAACTCATAGTAATTCACAATTTGTTGCAAAAGGGAATCAGTTTTGTCGTAATTTAAATAAAGGGATTTCTTTTTCTTTTTTCATGACATGTGTTCCCTTGATGTAGAGCATTGTTTAAATGGAAGTCCATTTAATGGTACAAATGTTTACTTTAAATTCTAATGAATTAACAAGTCTCCTGTGGAGGCCAAGAAACCATTAGTGGCACATATGTTGTTTTCAGTGTGAGTGAGTGTTGTTGTGTACATCTGCGTGCTCAGACAAATTTGATGTCAGTTTGAATTGTTGCAGTATTGCTGTGAGGGTACAATCACTATAGTTGCTATCTGTACAAATGTTTTGATGGCTGGCTTCAAAATGGAAAAGTCTTTTTATTTTTGTGGATGAATATTAATTAAACAAGGACAGGAAGAAGTCCATTAACATGAACAAACAGCTGTTTGCTACATTAAGTGAATCTGATGGAGTTGATTAAAATTACAATGGTATAACAACTTAACTGGAACCACACATGTACATAGACATGTCTGCCTCTCAGTTTTACTCCTTGTTTTTGTTATAGCTAAGCAGGAAGTTTGTGGAGCAAGGGAAATGAATTTCATCTTTGTTTGGCTTGTGTTGAGAGATGATCACTTAAAAACAGCCAATACTAATTGGCCAAAGCCTTCTGTATTTTATTAGGTTTACTAAAAGCTTTAGCAGACTTTGAGGAGTCCATGTATACACATACTTGAGAAAACAAATAATGCAAAGCAGCTCTTTTCAGTTTTATGTCAAAAGAGGCGTTTTATGTAAATCAGTAGTTATTTTTTGAAAATATTGGGTTTTTTTTTCAGGAAAAGGGAAGAGACAGAATTGAATGAAAACAGTTTTCATTTTGCTCGTGAATAGATGTTTTAATTTCTTTTTCTTTTTTTTCTGTTTAATCAGAATGCGAGTGTATTCATCTTTATTCTTAAATAATAAAAAAACAAACATGGAAGTCACTTTTTGCTATGAATGCAAATGGCCTTTAAGAACAGGAATTGCTTTTTACTGTAGAAACGTTTGCATGTATATTTTGCCATTTTTCTGTTTGAAGTGCTATCTGTCTTAATCAAGCTGCATGTTATGGAATATATTACACTGTTATTGCATGCCCCAAGTTGAGTTACCAAGATGATAATATTTTTCTGTCTAAAATGAGGTGCTCTGGTTTCTAGTCACAAACTGTTGTTAGAACTTCCAACATTATTCCTCTATGGGTTAAGGCATGTCATTGTCATGCCACTATGATGCTAAAATTAGTAAAAGATGAACAAATCTCCTGCTGTGGTATGTTTTGTGTCACCTCAATGAATACAGCAGCTTCATTTCAACCCGGTTGTGGGTTCGAATCCCACTGAGATCTTGCAAAAACAAAACAATCACTAGCGTTTGACTAGCCTAGTAGAGTGTTGTGGGTAAGATCAGAGGCTTGAACATTCTCCTTCAACAGGAGGGGTTCATTATTCTGACTAATCTCAGAGTTTAATTTTGCTTTCTTTTAGAGCAGTAGTAATTACTGTAAGATTTCCAATCTTAGACATCCATACATGCATATTGTGTGGTATGATTGCCGACATAGCCTGTGTTACAGCTATTCTCCTTGAAAGAAACAAGAAGATCTTTAAGATCTTACAACCACGCTTTTAAAAGTTAACTGTTTTGGTAGCATGAGTGACCTGAAGAAAAAAAAACGAAAAAAAAATATTGGTTTTGAACCTATTTCCAGCAAATTTGGCACACTGGAAGCTGAGAAAATTACTCTATTTCCGGTCATCATTTTTCAGCTCTTTTTGTCATATCCCCCCCTCGGGAGGGTTTTGTAAAGTTAGCGAATCAGTTGCAAACCACCGTAATAGGCCCTTTGCAGCTAAGCCGTCACGTGACCTACTTTTCATAAAATTATGGGCTATAACTTAACGAATGCCAGAAATGGAAAAAGCATGTCGAAAATATCAAAATGGTCAAGTTTGAGGCCCCCATCATCAGAGAATGAGATTTTATGATGGTCTGAATTTTTGAAAGAATAAGAAGATTTGTATGGAAAAATGTTGCTGGAGAGCAAGACCTTGCTCTCCAGCAACATTT
>Ga0126338_10003014_pt1 | contig 11739 bp, 11 predicted proteins | sample OrbCmetagenome_2_FD_92529 | JGI IMG/M metagenome (GOLD analysis project Ga0126338, IMG submission 92529) | Coral microbial communities from Petempiche,Puerto Morelos, Mexico - Orbicella C C metagenome | ecosystem: Host-associated > Invertebrates > Cnidaria > Coral | place: Petempiche,Puerto... | reverse complement strand
TAATAATAATAATAATATTTAGACAGGAGGCGATCTCACATAAAGTGGTGTTCAGAATGGCCCTGTGGAAAATATTATAAAAACATAAAAGCTATACAAAACAATGCTACTCAAACGTAAAAAAATATGATATAAAGAAAATATGATAAAATTAAGGCATGTGTTCAAGTTCATTTTTAATAAGTAAAATAGATTCCATTTCCTGCATTTCAAGACTTAAAAGGTTAAAACCAAGAGCTGCTTGGTATGTGATTTTTTGCTTTGCCCAGTTTGTTTTAGGAGCAGAAAGGTGCAGATTCTTGCACTGGCAGGTGTCATAATGGTGAATGGCATTATTTTGTCTAAAATTAAATTTTAAAAAAAAATTTAAAACATTAAAAACATTAAACATCACGAGAACGCTGCCTGGCTGCTGAGTACTGTTCAAAATGGCGGCAAGATGTTCAAATTTTGGGCTTCTTTGGAGACCAGGGTTTTCCCTTACTCGCAAATGTGCGTCCGAGACGCACTGTTTGGCTGAAAAATGGAAAAGGGACGCAAAAACGGCAACAAGAACAGGTCCTCTCGGACGCACATGGTTTAGGATGGTAGTTTACTACTGACTTAATTTAAACCTGAATAGATCTGCTTTTGAGAATAAAATTAGAATTTGGAATCTTTGTTCTGTTTTCTTAGTCCATCTTTCAACTCCCAAATCTGGCACATTCACTCCTTTGAATCAACTACTGCAGCGCCACCTTTTGTTTTTCTCATTCTCAAGCTTGCTCTTGCTGTGAACTCCTCGCAGAGGCTTGAGAACTAATGTGCGATTGTGAGGCATTGTGGCACACACTGCAAGATAGCGGATTCAGAATTACAACCCGCGAAAAAAAGGTGTTTCTTTCCAGCTTGGATGGAAGAATTCACATGGTTGAAAGAAAACGAAAAAATGTATTGTGATATCTGTAAGATGACAGGTAAGAAAAACCCTTTCACAACAACTGGCTGTAACAATTATCAGAAGTCGGCCCTGGAAAAGGCACCAAAATTCGAAAGATCACCTTACGAGTATCAGTGACCTCAAGCTCAGAAAAAGCTTTCAAGTGACAGTTGCAAATGCAAGGAAGAACACTGAGTATGAAACACAGGAAATCACGAGAAGACACGTTGTCCAGCTTAGAACAGTATATGTTATGATGAAGAACAACATTGCTGCTAACTTTATTCCAATAGTGGAACTTCAGGCTGCTAATGGATGTAGTGATGCTTCTGTTTTTACAAGAAACCCGAAATTGTTTCAGAGATGGAATCTGTTTTGGCCAATTGTGTTGAAGATAACTTGATTAAAAAAAACTACATGATTCTTGCGTGCCTTTTATTGGACTGATGCTTGATGAAACATGTGACATCTCCATTGAAAAGAAATTAGGGAATACACTACAGTACTGTATTTCCCAAACCACTACATCCATGTACCAGTCTGTTATTGCCTCAGGAAGAAACTTCACTAAAAGGGGAAGGGCGAAAGATTAGATTGTTCCCCTGGAATCTAAAACTCTAACCGTGGGACCCCTACTTTTTTCTTCTGGACCCTCAACCTTAGGTTGAAGGAGTCCAAGGGACTCCCAAAGGAAAAATTGTAGAGAAAACCCTGGGAGATGAATTTCATAAGGAAAACCTGCACTTTAGAGGCTGAAACTTTGGTGAGTGTTAGTGTGTGCACTAGGGTTAAAACTGATGTAATCAACTAAACTACCAAGTGAGCCACTTAAATGAAAGCAACATTCTCCTACTATGACTAAATCATGTTTAATGAGCCTGTACTAAAACCAGGAACACCACAGTTGGCGGATTGCTCCGGCAATGGCTCAGGGAAAAAAAAACGGCACCACTTGATGCATATATGTATCAAGAAGTTGTGTTTAATTGGAATTACAAGAGAAACAACAAGAAGATATTGCTCCAGCAATGGCTCAGCAAACACTTCAGTACCAGTTGATCCATATGTGTATCCCTCAAGTTTTAATTATGAACTCAGGAGACATTTTAAATAAATGGCACCAAGATTCTGCATGTGATCTTTGTATGTGTAATTTCACCAGTGGAGTACATTTTTGTGGGTAAAATGTTTGAGGGACCTTCTTTTGCAGGAACTTATTGAAAAAAAACGGCAACAATTTTGTGCCCCATGGTAATTATCTCTGAAAAACGAGTCACTGCCCCAGTTGTTTTTTTTTTGTATTCAATAGCCTTTGCCGAGATCTTCTTTGTGCACATAGTCCAAATTCAAGTAAAAATACCTTTGTATTTAGTAGCAACAGAAACCAGGATAAACTCCAGCGGTATGGACTACTTAGCTGACACTCACCTTACAAAATGTACCTTTAGATATTTCCTGAGTCACAAGGCAGAGTGGAAAACTAAATACAGTTTATTGACAACAGTGTGGGAAATGACACAATACATAAATCTGTGTTTTTTACGATTGTCTGGGGAGTCAGGGTAGTTTTCAAAATGATGACGGAGATTTAACTGCTTTTAGCACAGGGTCATAAATTGAACCCACAAAATCTGTTTTGAGGGAGTCTCACCAGTAAGTGTTACAGCTGTGCAATAAGTTACACTGACACAAACTAAACAAGGCCAGAGGGCCATTTGCCTCTGACTGCACGTGCAACATTTGTAGAGCCAAAAAAAAGATCTCAGCAAGGTCAATTGCAGAGGTGCCTGTTACCAGTGATAAGGAACAGAAGTGCTTGCTTATGACTAGAAAAGCACCCCTGAAGCAATTTATTATATTAGCAATACAGAGCTGTATTAAAGGGTGTGCTACATCTAATTGAAAAGTAATGGTCAAACTTGTAACTGGACTTGCAATATTACTTTAATTATCAACAAAGATGGAACACTACAGCCAGCTATGCATTGATGAGGTTATAGAGTCTAAATTATAATATATAGATTTAGGCCAGCCTAAAAGCGTAGCTCCTGGGCCGGGTTTTTCAGAGCCAAATAACCCAGGAAAAGGTAGAATTTTGATTTGAGTTTTGTAACTTTGCGGCAAGGTTTTCTGTATATTGTTTGGCCTTCTGTTTTGAGTTTTAATAATCACTAAATACACAAAACAAAGCAGCAAAAAACATTTGTATAGAAGAACAAGTTATAATTCAGTTAACTTTTAATCCTGGGTTAGCATTAAACCGGCTTCCGAACAATCCTGCCCTGATTTCAACAAGTTAACCTGAGATGAGCCTGCAATCCAATCAAAAAACCAGCACTTGGGCAGCGGTCAACTTCAAAAAAACACGCGACCTCGATGAGCTGTAAACTTGAGCCTACGATATGGTCACGTGATACTGGTCAGCGAATACCTTGTTTTGACAGGTGTCAATTGATCATAACATGGATGTCCAATATCAAAGAAGTACATGGTAAACCAAGGCTGCATGTCTCTGTCAACCTATTATTTGGAGTATGGTCGCCATGTTGCACAACTTCATCATCATCATCGTCATTGCCGTCGTCCATGCGCGCCCACTAGCAATACTGCTAACCATGATAACCATGAGAAAATCAACTCATGGGTTTCCCTTTCTTTCCTATATGAGTATGGGGCTCCCGCTTGGCTGCCCTTTGGGCCACTGGAGCGCCGCTATTATAACATAGCACGCACGCTGGTCTTACCTACATGTAATTCCTATCAAACCATCATGGCAAAAATCTCTATTTACACACTGCTAAACATAAATAACAAGACATGTGCAGTTTCATTTTAGCTGCAAATTTTCCATTGAGTTTAGCGGCAAGTTCCTTTTGTTAAAGTTTTGGCAATGTAAACTTCATTCTGAACAGTCCAAGCCTTGGCTACTCTGAGACTTTGACTTTCACCAAGCTAAGATGTTTACTAAAACTTAAGTATTTTGGCTTTGTTTGTCTACATTTTAACTGAGTATTTTTGTCTTTGTTTGCCCACATTTTTATTAATTTGAAGACGCAAATTTTTCATTGACAATTTTAGAAATCAGATGAAGCATTTTCATTCAACTGTTGCTCAAGTGATTGTGGAATGTTTTTAACCAGCCAGTAGGATCCTTTGCTGTGCATTGTGAGAAATTTGTAGTCAATCACAAATAAAACATTTTAGCACCCAAGTTGTTGTCACTAAGTTATAAAAGAATTGGTTCCTGCTTTTAGCTAGGTGCATATATCAAGTTATGGATTCACTTGGGAAGTTTGAAGAGCACTCAAGAAGCTAGAGTTGCTGTCGGCTGTGCCTAGAGCAACTCTTACACTTCTCTTGTGCTCTCCAAACTTCCTGCATGCACGGACCATAACTTGATATAAGCACACTAAGCATGAACCAATTCTTTACTTGTGCAAGTTTATGACGAAAATGTACATGATATGTATTAATGAATATAAAACTTAGTGGCTAAAACCAATTTAATGGCCTTTTGCCACTAAATTTATAAGCAAAAGGAAAGCTGAACAAAAGAGAACTGAGAATAATTCACCATTGTCGCCACTTCCGAAAGACCACACTGTGCATCCATCTTTAGAAATACATATTGTATGAGCACTGCCACATGCAACTTGACCAACATTGCTGACATCTTTGACCAAAGTAGGCACATTCCTACTATTGTTGTCTCCACAACCTTTAAAAAAAACAACCTCTGTTAAGGTGTCAGAGTAAAACACCATTATCATAATTTTAGAGGATATAACACAGTGGTACAAAGATATGCACAATACTTTACAAACGAGTGCAGCCTGGGAGTCATCAAAATCATCAGCCCTAGCTCTCTTCTGAGGGAATAGGGCTATGCAGCCAGGGGAGTACAGTAAAATATTGTTTTTAACATGAGAATAAAAAATTCATATCTTCAAGCCACCATGTAATTTTCTTTTAATTATTATAGGCAAACTGACTGCTTGCACAATCAACTGTGAAAAAGTGAACCTGCTAGTAAGGATCCTCACTAGTAGGATCTTCACCACTAAGGACAGTGAAAATATGCTACCCGGGTCCCAGATATGAAGTTTCATATGAGTTTAATGAGTGGCGTATTTTCCAGTAAAACACTTGTGCCTTTATACAATAAATATTACATAATATTACTAATAGCACAAATGTGGCCTGGGAAGAAACAATTCTGAAAATATACAGTTACTTATTTGCATCTAACAGGAAGTGAAAGGGTAAAATCAGCCCTCATACATTTGTACCTACAACTTAAAAACTAAATAAAATAAATATCTTAATTCACCACACCCCCACTGGGGCTTTTCAGGGCCAATGAAACCAAATGATGAAACAAATAATGCAAATGAACATAACATGGTTAAAAATCCTAACTGGCAGGAGACAGACCAGTTGGCTATTTACAAGCATGGCCGAGGGTTTGAACCAGGGTTTATCGAGAAACAACTCCAGCTTAGTGGTCAGAGCCGGACTTGAACCTGCGACCTCCAGATTTCAAGTCCGGCACCCTGACCACTCGGCCATGCTGCCTCTTTCAGAAATAGTGAACAGCATTTGCAGAGAACTTTCATCTGGCAAAAATGTCTGGGTAAGGGTAGGAAGTTTTCCATCTTCTTCAAGATCTATAATTTAGTGAACTGGATTTCAGCATTCTGTTTGTTAGGGTGCCTGTGAAAAGCATCAACCTTGTCTTTGCATACATCGTTAACAGTAAAATGTGTCATCGATACTGGGGGAGGGGGGTACTCCCAGATAAGTTGGGTGGGGGTGTGCGGCTCACTTCCCAAAACCCTTACCCTATTTATGACCAAAATCTGCGATTTTCCCTACCCTATTTATGACCTGGCCAAAAATTCGATACCCTATTTATGACAGTTGTGGCTGGCGCAGTTGCCCTAAACTTAAGTTATGAAGGGCTTTTGTTGACGTTCTTATTGATAATGATGAAAAAGTGGCTTCTTCTAAGAACCATACCCAATTCAAGAGTAGAGTGCTAAAACCACACCCTATTTAAGACCAAAATGGCCAAAATCGATACCCTATTTATGACCAAAACGACTGAAAACCCCTACCCTTTGGAGCCACACATACCTATATAGCCCATATAAGGGACTACCCCTCCCCCCAGGCATCATTATAACCTAACCACAGCGGTGCAGTTTGTCGGTAAGTTTCAATCGCTGACTCTGGAAATCTGGTACACCAGCAACTGAATAATTATTATTTCCACTTAACTCTAAAGTCATTAACAATGTTCAGTTCTTTTCAGAACTACCCTCACCCAGACATTCATACAAATTGAACTACCTGTATATATATACTAATACTCCTGGGTTCAAACCATTTAAGTGCAATGTTACCATTTTCCAAGTTCTGAATGGTCAGTATTGGGTCACTTCTCTAGATTGTACTAACAGACTCCTTCTAGTTTAACAGAAATATAGAAACAAAAATATTGAATTATACATAATGTTATATGTATTATAAAAGTACCTAGTCTTCCATAGTCTCCTTCTCCCCAGGTGTAAAGATATCCATCATCTGTAATTGCAGCACTGTGTCTATATCCAGCAGTCACCATACTCACAACCTTTAATGTAAAGTCACACAAACCTATTAATCAGAGACTTACCACAGAATTTTATAGATTCATCTGGGTGGTGATTGGACATTTTATGGCTGATAGCTATAACTACGCATATGAGCATGGTCATTTATCCATCTCCCAATAGCTCCGAATTATTTCCTTGATCCCAAAAAGGAACAAAGATTTAAAATATTGAAAAAACTGGAGGCTGATTTCCCTTTTAAAAAATGATTAAAAAGTTGCCACAAAAGCCATTGCAGTCAGAATGGAAAGAGTCTACCTAAAATTATTGATTCACGACAAACAGCCTACATTAAAGAAAGATATATCGGCAAAAGTATCAGAAATATCACAGATGTCATGTCTTTCACCAAGATGTAAAACATCCCCAGATAAGCCATTTTTCTCAATTTCGAAAAAGCTTTTGATTCCATTAAATGGAATTATCTTCAGAAATGCCTGGAAATTTTCAACTTTGGTCCTCAACTGCGGCAGTGGATTAACATAATTAAAGCGACATTTCAAGTTGCATTCTGAACAATGGCTTTGCCACTAAGCAGTTTATTTTGGGAAGGGGAGTCGGGCAAGGCTGTCCTCTGTCTGGTATCCTGTTTACTATTGGAATAGAAATCCTGGGTAAAGCCATTAGGAGCACAAATGAAATAAAAGGCATCGAAATAGATGACAGAAACACAATAAAAGTTATGCAGTATGCTGATGATAACACTGTTTTTCTTAGAGACAATCAGTCAGTACAAAACCTTAGTTTCTAATTTACTTGCTCAGTTCAAAAAATGTTCTGGATTATGAATAAATCGATCTAAATCAAAGTTGTTGTGGTTAGGATCATTGCGATATCAAAAAGATACACTTTTAAATCTAAGATTAAGTGAAGAACCCATCTACGCCCTGGGAGTTCATTTTTTGTATGACGAACAACTTGCAGCCAAAAAGAACTGTTTTGATTGACTAGACCCCCTAAGAAGAATACTAAGCATTTGGTCGTCAACAGATACATGTACATCTATATACGGCAGAATCGATATAGTAAAGACAATTGCAATTTCAAAACTAACTTTCATTTGTAGTGTGCTGAACACAAAAGACAAGTTCGCTACTGAAGTTAATAAGCTGATCTTTGATCATGTATGGAAGCACAAACATCCAAAGGTTAAAAAATCTACCCTGATTAAAAGTAAAAATAAGGAGGGCTAAACATGACTGATTTCACATTATTAATTTTGATAAAACATAAAAAATATGCTGGGTGAAGCATCTTTGCTCTGAAGATGATCAAGCATGGAAATTAATCCCACTGCACCTTCTATCAGGTGTCAGCAGAACACTTCTTTTTCATAAATTTGCAATTATGATGTGAAATATTTGAACTTAAGTGCAAAGCTACCCATTTTCTAGAAGGACATGATTTCGCACTGACAGGAATGAAATATGACTTGTTGTTGTCCCTATGACAAAAAAAGACGTACTCAACCAAATTGTTTGCAATAATCGATTCATAAAAATTAACAAAGCTTCAACATATTTTGAAAGCTGGCATCAAGCCGGTATCTGTAAACTATCCAGTCTCCTCAATGACAGTAACATCTCGATTTCTGTCACTCAACGAGTTCTTATGAAAATTCACTTTGTTTCATGTTTTCACACTACCCAAAACTTAATGTAACGTTTGTTTTATTATAAATGCTTGTTTCAGTTACAGACAACATCCACTCTAAAACACTCTGCTGGCAAGTTCATACAGAAATTCTGGATTCTTTCAGTATTTAATATCGACAGATCAAGAATGTTTGCTTCACATAAGAAAAGAAGAGTAAGTTCCATGTCATCTGTTCACCATTATTTAAGCTTAACAGGATAATATTATTTTCTATACTGTCTCTAAAGGATGTTATTGATTCTATGAAGAGCATTTATAAAGCTAGAGCTATTGATGTTGACGTCCTATACGAAAATAACACTACTTTAAGGATTTTGTCTTTGGCGACATGACAGGACACACATCCACTGCCGTTCCCATCTTGGCCTTCCTGCCCGGCCTTGTATCGTTTAAAGGTCCCTAATGTAGCTCGCAATGATGTAAAGGACAATAACGTCAAGCACTCAAATTTTAAAATACTCAAAAGCAGTAAGACTAAACCTCTGCAACTCTTTTTTGCGCCATTGTGGTTATTTACTATCCAGTAACCACATGTCCTCTTAGAGGGCTTTTGTTTTCTCCCTAAGTGTACTTGCTTCAAGAAACAGCTTCAATCTGACAGCTGAACATACACCAGAGTTCTCAATACAACTGTTACAAACAGTAATGCATAGGACTATTCACTCATGCAAACACAAATCTATTCTCATTCAAGAATACCAAAAACGTTCAGTATACGAAATCAATGCCTACCACAGTCTGACTTTCTAAGGAACAGACGTTCTTGCTTCAAAACAACAAAATTAAAACAACAATACAAACATACACTGTAATTGTCAGCTTCAATCCAACATCTCAATATCCTGTATTCATAGCAACAATTACTTTTTAACAAACAAAGTTTAAAACCTTAGCAATCTCTTATCAAGACCTTGTTTACTTGCTTAAAGAACAACACAATCAAATGATTAACAGTACATACATTATTGGTATTTTGTTTCAGATCAAAGCCAGAAGGTGGCGAAGGTTACACCCTTATACAAGGCTACTAAACACTATGCACTAAGAAATACTCCTAAGAAATTTTGGTAAACTATCCTTGTTAATTAGTGTTCTTTGTCAACAGGTTTAAAAAATGTTTGAGTGATTGTTTGTTTCTAAGCAGTACTGTAACTCTAAAAACTTGTAATATAAATTAACGTTTTCAATACTGTCTTTAGACTTTCTAAAAGTCCTTTCCAATAATTCTTCCCTGGCCTGTTGGTTTCACCGAAGGACTTTCCCACTTGTAGCACCCCAAATTTTACCAGTAGATTTTTCCACCAGCAACATAAATACACACTAACCAATGAACAAACAAGTACTGACTATACATCATGACATTGCGCGCGATCAATGACACAACTGGCAGAGCAAATGTCTGCTGAGTTGAAAAATCTGTTTCTTTTAGCTTTTGTTCTTAGACATACTTAAGGATATGAATTTTATGAAAGCAATTGAATATGGTCTATCAAACTTAAATTCAAGTCTTTGAAAGAAGGACAGGGAAAAGCAGTGGAATGCTATTTAACCGACCAATATGTGTTTGTTTACTTAAGCTTATTAATACGGGCGAGATCTGAGTTCTTGCGTGATCCGGATTGTTTGAGAGAATTAAGTTTGGACCTTTCGAGGAAGAACAGAGCCATTTTAACAGTTTGACAGGGGGAATGTGTAATCGTTGCACTTTTAGTCGATTTGATGAATGACCAAGTTTCTTCTCCACAACAAAGGGCATCGCAGCAAATTTCCATTGGCCATTTTACCAACTTGACCGTGTTAAAAGCACTCGTCAATTGATGAAAGACTTTTGGGAACAGCGTTTTTATTCTCTGCCATTCATTGCAACTTCAATTCTCAATGTTACGGTATTTAATCAAGAGAGCTCTACAGAATTAAGGTTCTCCTGACTTATTCCACCTTCTTTAGTTAATTCAGATTCTTGTCAGTACAAGCTACAATCATGGACAAAAGTCTTGGGACAAATTTGCACTTTAGGCGCTTTTTCGCACATGCCAGATGCAAATACAACTTCACCTGCCTAACCTCGCCCCCACCCCCTCATACAATGTTGAAAACTAGTGCCTGCAATTTCACCTGATTTTCAACATTGTGTTGGGTGGGGAGGGGGGACAGCAACGCATTTTTAAGGGATATACAGTACAGCCCAAAATAATACATGTGCAAGAAGTGGCGCACGAACTTCTTGCACCGCAAGAACACGCAAACCGTCGCAAGAAGTAAAAATGTCGTGTTTTTGCAGTTTACCCGCAAGAACATTCAAAACGCAAGAAGTTGAAAGTCTAACCACAAGAAGCCGCAAGAAGTTGAAAATCTAACCACAAGAAGCCGCAAGAACTTATGAATCTTACTGCAAACCTCAAGAAGGCACAAGAATTTGTTGCAGATCAAACAGTCTGTTCATTTATAAGTGCCATGTTGGTTGTCTAAATGCTCAGCGTTTGCTCACAATGTTATCCATAAGATAAGTCACCGCAGTGGGAAGGGATATATTTCCAACACCTGAGACCAGATCTGGAGTTATGTTTGCTTATAACGTGAAAATAATATCGAACGCACTCGCTTATTATGTACTCGCGTGTTCATGACACCTATGGAAAAAAAGCCCTACAATCACTTGAACATTCTGCTGGCACATTATGCGACAATCACAAAACGTCTCCAAATAAAAAAGCCCATGAAGAAACAGTCCATGTAGAAAAATCGAACTACGGTGTAGTTAGTCTGGGTTCCAATGCTTTTTGCTTCTGAATGCAAAATTCATTATCATTCAGAAGAGTTGTTGTCTCCTTCTTGCGGATATGTGAGCGAAGACAACTTTTGTTTAAATTGCACACTGAACCGCAAAGACTGCGTGTGCACTACAATGTTGAAAATTTCTTTAAGAACTTTTCGCAGAGTTAGTATTACAGGCGAAAAGCTCTTGCAGAAAATATATTTTGTGTTTCTGAGCAAACGGTAATCAAGGAAACTTGAAAGTCGCCTATGGAAGCGAACTTGGTAAATTCTACCCTGTTTGCAATGTAGTAAAACACATTACCGGTATAACTATGGTTGTGATAAGTACATAAATGATCTTCTGAACAGCGAAATCTCATGAGTTTGCCTTATGCATTCCTCTTATTTCGAAGAGAATACCATTAAACGAAATCTTTTAAGACAGCATGCACTGATAACAATCATGTTGTTGTGACGCCTTGAATTTGCATTAAGTCTTCAAACATTACTGATGCGTGAAAAGTCACGCTTGCGTCATGCATGCATGTAGTCCTGTGCTTTTTTTCGCTGACTGAGAAACTTCCTTGTTTCAAAATTTGGGTTACACTTGGAAGCTACTTCTCCAAGGAGATACATACATACATACATACATACTTTATTGACTTTCCCTTTAGAGGCTTTTCAAAGACAATACAATAATAATTTAAAACTACTTAAAAACTCTAAGATTCATTAAGATTAATTAACTAGAAT
>Ga0126338_10003013_pt1 | contig 11739 bp, 5 predicted proteins | sample OrbCmetagenome_2_FD_92529 | JGI IMG/M metagenome (GOLD analysis project Ga0126338, IMG submission 92529) | Coral microbial communities from Petempiche,Puerto Morelos, Mexico - Orbicella C C metagenome | ecosystem: Host-associated > Invertebrates > Cnidaria > Coral | place: Petempiche,Puerto... | reverse complement strand
TTTCTTTTTAACAACAACAACAACTAATTAACAACGCTTTATTTTACCCATTCTTTATTCGTAATTTACAAATCGTGTCAGTAAATTAGGGAAGCTAAGAGTATTGGCTACCTGAAATAACCATGTTATGGGATAGAACGACCGCACAGCAATACTACAACAAAATCATATATAGGCAGTCAGGTACATAACGTAAGCAAACACAAGAACGCAATACAATCAAAACACATAAGATAAAAATGATACTCATGGAGACTCATGTGTCCAAAAATAGAATAATATAAGCTACAATGGACGCATGGAAAATATATTTCAAGAGAACTTGAACGACACGCATCCAACTTAGTCTTTGTAAAGAGCACTGGCGGACCTAGGGGCCTTCACAAGGAGGGTCAGGGTGGAAGAATTGGAGTTAATGTGGTTTTTATATTTAAAAAAAGTAGGAGTTATTGGCTCCTGAAAAAAGGCAGATTGATTTTGGGTGAAGCTTATTTCACTTTCAAAGCTGTTTGTGAGAGTAAAGGGGATTTTCGGGGCTCCGGCACTGACATTCTATTGACGGGGTCCCTCCTGGCCTCTAGATCAACCATTGTAAAATACCATAAAATGGTATACGAGGTCAATTTATAAAATTGACATTGTATCACTCTATAATGACTCTGTAGAGGTCTATGCCATCTTATTAGCGATATAAAAACGAAATGTGATCTAAAAGAAAAAAAAGGGGGCGCCAAAGATATCGTAGCAGTTAACAAGGCTATATCAACTAAAAGTTAAATGGTTTTACTTTTAAGCCGATTTTTATTTATTTAGATTGCCTCCTAGCGAACGTGCTTGGCACCCACTAAATCATTTATAAATATCGCAAAATCCTGCTGTAAGCCTGTTAGGGGTCTTTGCGTTAGCTTATAACCTGAGAGCTTGGGAGGAGCTTAAGCCGACACGACGCAGAAACGTTCCTGAATGCACGCCTCTTTAAACAACGTTCAATTTTCGAGCGACCTTTCGTTTATGGCTGTATCACGTTTCCACTTCACTATCAATTTAAGCGCTGTTTCTTCAGTCGATCTGAAGAAAGAAATCTTGAAATGTTTTTATAATCCCGTCGTTTCCGTTTCTTTCCAGTTATACCGATGACTGCAGTAGATGAAGAGGACGGGGTAGAGAAGAGAGGTATTCTAAAAAAAAAAAATGAAGCTACGACGCAGGATTTTACGAAGATTATGCACCAGGCAAGAGAAAATCACTGCCATCCAGTGGCTAAGCCGTGTTGAACTAAACTAACTACGGTCAGCCACTTACGATCACTCGGACCCTCGGTAACGCTACCTCGAACCAGAATATGATATGCCTGGATTTTCACGCTAACTCGAAACAATCATTTAATCTTTTCAAGTCATGTTCTTTCGCAATACTCGAAATAACTAGAACCTCATTTGTCAAAGTGTTATGAATCAAACGGCTATCCAGAATCATCGACATAAATAGATTTTCTGCAAAGTGTCAGAGACTTAACAGAATATTTCTGAAGAGAATACAAATTCGTTGCAACCATGTACTGCAGCAGCAAAAGACAAAATAGTATTCGTCTGCCTCTTTGTTTTGTTTTCTCGCATTCCCTTCAGATCTGTTATTTTTTGCTATGCTGGAAAAGTATCGTTTATGTTATACTGTTAAGATTGAAATGCACACCGTCTTAGTCCCCAGTCTCCGTTCATCCACCCCATGCCAGTTCCCATCACCTTTCCTGGAAGGCTCGAGGTATAAGGAGTGGAGCTAACTGTTTGCTAGGCATTACGAGGCCATCAGTTTCAAAAGATAGAGCTTTACATATATTTCGGATGAATGAAGTATAGTTTCGTTTTGGTTGCCATGCCACCACTTAGAGCATTTTACCTTTTAACTTAATTAATTTCCAAGAGGTCGCACTGGCAACAGTCTTTCAGAAACATGAGGCTTTTCTTTGCACTTGCATGCACAATTATTAATTATAGGATAACGGAACGTCGACCACCGACAAGATATATTTGAAGCTTGGGCCCCAGGTCTCTTCCCTTTCCGCCCGTCTCGGACTTTGCGGCAATGCCATCGTAACATCATCACTGAGACTGGATCAGAGGGAACACACGACATCCCATGAGGCCACGAGCACTGCTTGTTTACACAGCGGCCCATCTGCGAAGGAAAACTACGTTCTTTAATCCATTATTTTAAGGTAAACTTAGCAGCCTGAAAACTCTTTCTGCTTAGTCAGTTTCACGCAAAAAAAAAATAACTTGGAGAAGGGTTAAAGGAAATATAGTAATGCGTGAAATGGAATAGGATCAAAACGGATTCTTTCAACATGAAATATTTCGTTGGCAAAATGAACGCTATGTTTTGTAATGTTTCCAGAATGACGTCATAACATGACTCTATTTATGACAGGGAATGTTTTAACAAGTTCTTAAAAGACTCTAGCGTGTGTTTCGGAGTTTGACCCTCTCTCTACACCTACACGTCGGAGAAAATGTTTCCGGTTTACTTAACCCTTTATCCCCTAAGGCGAACGGCAGTTTTTCTTAAATCAGCTAATAAAGACTCTCCGCCTGTTTACAATATACCATTTGAAAGCCACTGATCTCCTTATTTAAGGATTTACATAGTAGCTATGAAGAAAGTAGTCATTAAGGCCCCGTTCATACTAATGCTTTTCTGAAACGTTGCGTTTTCGATGAAGCGTATAGACGAAAACTCTGCATCAGCACACTGCCGTTTGAACTGATTTCACGCTGTCCACATTGAATTGCTCGAAAACGCTTATGCTAAAATGCTATAGGAAAACACCACAAATGTTATTTGCGCATGCGGACATAATGTGAATGACGTCAGCATTTTGGAAACCTCCGTCAATTCAAAAACCACGCCAGTACGCTAGGGGTCAGTTTTCGGATGTCTCCACTCCAGCGGACAGCGCTTCAAATGCATGCGTTTTCCATGAACACCATGAGAATTTTGGGTCGTTTGAGTGTGGACGACAGGTCAAAACGCATCAGAAACGACGTGTTCTCAACAAAAGGGCATTAGTGACGACTTCTGCTCTAGACGCGACTGTGCTAATCGTAGATTGCCATACTCGATAAATGCCTTGACCATGAAAACGTGGCCTCTGTCAGTTATTTTGCAAAGCGCATACTTGCAACCCTTGTCTGATTGTCAGGGTCTTTGCTTATTCTTGTCAGACTGCTTGTTCAGGCTCACTGAATTCGTTAACGCCACAAAAACATTAACGGCCCGTTTAGCATAATTTCCACAAATTTGAAAAGGCACAATTTAATGTCCTGCCAATCGGTACCCGGAAACTCAGAGCATGTTAAGATCCGGAATACCACTAAGCTCATTTATAGAACGTGAGGTATTAAGCGTAATTGATTAATTTGATTAAGCCGGTAAGAAAGATAACATTGGTCTGGCTCCTTCTGTCAGGGTCTGGTATGAATGTCTAAGCAGCGGTCATTTGAAACTGTCTGATAGATATATCCATATGTGTTGATGGCTGCCAAGTCGCAAAAAACATAGTCGCACAAATCATGCTAGGGATGCTCGGATCGTCTTTCTGTTTCGTTCTTGGATCACGTTGTGGTATGTTTGCAGTCAATACCTGAAACTACTCCGTACAGGGGTAAACTGAGCCGAACGCGAATTTTTGTTGAAAGTTACCTTAACGCAAATAAAGACAGTAAGTGCACAATAAAAATAACTTTTCGAGGAAGGCACAGTTCACGGTTGAACTATCAATAAAATTGCTGTGGCTAAGTACACTCCAACTTTCGCCTTCGACAGAACGTTGGTTCTTAAATATCTCTTTTCGGTTCAGAAAAGAAACTTTTTGACGCAAGTATTTCCCGGTTGAATTAATTACATGCGCAGCGCGCAGGAGGGCACGCTGGTAAAACTATAAATTGTAGATAATGGTAGTCCGGTGTTCCAAGGAAACCTAAAGTTGACTTGTATGACTAAGCATTACTCCGCTATCGACATTAAAATCCTTTGTTTGTTCAGTGTTTTACGTTGTTTTTATACTCCTGGGATTATTTTGGGAGTATTTTTCTACTGAGCTATACCGGACCGAAAAGAAACCTGCATACTTTTAGTTGATCAGGTTCTTCTTCTTTAATTGGACTCTTTTTTACATCTCTCGTTTGTTTTCGTTTAACCTGACTTTAAAGCCAGCTAAATTCGACATCGGGAACGATGAGCACAAACGATTTTCATTTTTTTTGTCGGTATTCAAACCCAAGATGTAGAAAATTAGCGACCAAATACGTTCCTAACACCCTGTGATCCTTATACAACAGCCACGCATTGTTTGGCTTGTGTCATTTGCAAAGCTGGGTTCAAGAGTCAAGTGAAAGCGTACAGGCCCGGCTCTTAACGACTAAACGGTCGATTGTTCTGCTCATGACAGACGAGAGTGCAACCACTAAAGACCCGCTTTGTTCGAGTTAATTCAGTGGTCCCAATTAATTAAACCGCTGACGTTTCTAAATACTTGAATGCCTACACTCTACTACTATGCAGCTGAGTCAGCAACAATTCTTTTTCTTCCCATTTCTAGCTGTATAGGGCTGTTTTTTGGCATTTTTCATATACTGAAGTTCGAAATATTAACAGCATATGGAATCTTATTGTTGTGATTGATACACGTGTATCATATGATCCAGTTAGATACAGAATATTATTTCTGTCGTGAATCTTTGACCTTAGCTCGACAGGTGCTTTTTGCGTCTGGTCTATATTTAAATCGCTTTAATACAGGCAGCACTTATTACACTTCCAAGCAGTTGTTTATGAAAGATTGAGTCGTGTTAGGCTACAATCCAATCTTTATCGTTCTGACACGCAAATCTGCACCAACATGCAAAGTAAGCTGGCTTTTGCTCTCCTTTCCTCTCTAATTCATCGACAATTGTCTGTTTTTCTTCAAATAAAACGAACGGACTCCTGATGGTTTGCCTGGAAAACTCGTACGCGATGAGCTCTTATACATGGCAACATTTCAAAATAACGGCTACAGCCTCAAGCCAAAAATAAATTTTATACTCAACTGAAAGATGGCCCGAGGCATACCACTGGGCCAAAAATTTATGATCTCATATATGCTGGCGGTTTCAGTCAGTCGCCACAATTGGTGACATAGAAAGGGATTCTAAGCATTAAAGCACAAAAATGATATTGTTTAGCTGGCTCTATAGCATTTCAAGCCTTTTCTAATTACTTACTGAGATCCACCGCGGCCAATAGCAGTTCCCCAAGTGCTTCCAAGTTCTTTCCACAGGACAGTCCGATTTGTGAATGAGCCATTTCATCAAAAACCTTTCAACAGATAGGGACGTTTTACCCATCTTAGGTATAGTCTCGTTCCTGATAACCTGCCTGAGAAAGTTTTTTTCTGCGGTCGTGATGCCACGCAGTGAAACTCGTTGCACGATCGGTTCGTCGGACATCTGCGAGGGCTCAGTCACTGACAAAAAGCGCTCATCTATCTTGCCTCCAAGGCGTTTGAGAAGTCGCCTCTCATTCAAATCACGCTCGCTCGGTTTCTGAAGTTGTTCCTCGCAGTCGTCTATGCTCTTTGGTTGAGTGCTCTCAACTGGCTTTAATAGCAGACCACTGCCTATTAGGACATTTTTAGGATGAGATCCCTCGTGTGGGTAAATCATGTGCACACCGCTACCACCTTCAAAGTTCCGAGCGTGAACACATTGCGAAATTTTCGCCGCATTCAGCAGCAAAGTTGTCGCGATGATTAGTAACGTCTTCATGCTTTACGCTTACAGAAGCAAATGTCTAATGCTTTAGGCCCGATTTGCTTTTATAGCTCAGAAATGTTCTGTTTACCTCCTTACACCCTGTGGACGCTTCGCTCAGACACTGGACACTAAATAACATTTGACGCGACGCTAGACGAAAAATTAAGATCCAAAATATCTCCCATTACAAATGTTCTTTGGACCAAAGACGGGATTTTATTGACCCCGCGGCCGGACTGAATTCAATTCTGGCACTGTGTTGACTTCGTGTGATAGAAGTATATAATGTGCGCCCGATGGCGCGAGACTCGAGTACGTAATGTAGTCTGAAGCTCATAATTTGAAGACTGGCCAAGTTTCTGTTCCAAAAAATTCGCATCGAGAAGATTAATGATGAAAACGTCGTAAACTGCGGTATCAGACAGGAGTCTAAAGCCTCGCATAGTTCTCAGTGATAGCTGTGTGCTATCTGTGTGCTTTGTAAATATTGCAATTCGTTTACAGACGTCGAGTAAACTAAATGGAAATGCGATTAGTTTGAGTCTCAATTCTTAAATCCTTGCCATCATTAGCGAAGTACTTTGTTTATTACCAGACTGTGGTTAAACCTTTAAAAATGATACAGCTGAAATTATTAAACAGTGGGATGTCACCATTCCCCCACAAAAAAATTACACTTGCGTATTGAATGATTCTGATGTTGCATCTAGCCGAGATGTAACTGTGACGTTAACGAGACAATGAAAACTTGCTTTGTCTTTCTTTCGGCAGACAAGAATAAGCTGTCACTTTGCACCAAGACAACACAAAAACGACTTACCCACGCGAAGAAATTAAGCGGAACAGGATATGCTTGCACGTAAAGAGGCTAATACGCACAGCCACTCAACACTCCAACGAGACGAAGAAGCTTGATTTTTCGCCATTTTCATAAAGGGAAAGTGAAGAAAGTTTTAGAATTTGTCTAACTGTTACACTGTTTCACATACTTTACTCATTTATCTTCAAAACTGGGAAAATGTAACAAGGAATGCTAAAGGTAAACAGAGAACGTTATTGGGTATGATATCATTAAAAGATCAGTGGCTCATATCTCTACTAATACTACATCCATCCAATTTACAAAATTATTTTGGTGTTAAGGAGTACAGATGGCATCGTTTTACGATGAAAACATTGGCTAATTATACCCTACACCAACTGATTAATGCGATTATTACGTTTCTCTCAAAGAATGGAAAGACAGTTCTTGACAAGAGCGTATAACTCAAGTCCGCTTGGCTTCCCGCCAAAACTACATTCGTTTGCCCGCGTTGGGCCTTGGGAGGTAGCTTGGGTAGCAGATGTTATATCTCGCCTCTGCCGGGATTCTGCGCGTCTATCACAAACCGCGCAAACTTGTGAGGTACTTGCGACTTAAATGGTTTCCCGCCAAAAAGGACTGTATGCCCGAGGCGAACTCTTTAATTCATAGTAAGCAGCCTGCGCAGCTGGCGGAATTTCCCGCGGGAGTAATTTTTTTTTTGGTAGCGAAGCCGTTTACAAAAGCGGTGAATTCGAAGCCGCGAGGAAGTCCCTGCCTCTCGCGAATTTTATGTCCTCGCGAGGACATTAAATGCCGGCTCCGCCGCAAAAAGTCACTCTCTCACAAGTCCCGCCTTTAGGTGAAAACATTTGGGTAAATAGAAACTCTGTGTCAAAACATGATTATTCATATATATATTTTTTTTTTTTTCACATGGGCCGATTTAATTTCAAATCGTGATTCCACTAAGTCCATTCTAATTCCAAAGGTCACAAAAATAACCCAGCCTTTTTCATTTTCAATTTCCAAAAAAACTGAAAGAAAATCCACACTTTATTCAGATTACAGACATTGATAAATGAACTTGATGGTGTTGATGAACTTGAGGGTGGTGGCCCGTACTCACAATCGCCGGAACACGAGCCTAACGACGTTCTGATAGGAAGGGAAAAAACTCTCATATAACCAGTGCACAATTTTATCGTTGCGAAGATACTCTGAGAGAGCTATTAAAAACAATACGAAGTGCGGAATGCGCGCAGTCGAATTTTTTCGTGATCTGAGAGAGAACACCGAAACAGACAAGACTAATGGTTTCCGCAGGGCTGGCATTCATAATTACGTCTTCAGGCTGTCTGGATCACAGCACTGTTCGGCACTGTAAAGACTTCCCATGCTTGTTTCCCGTTGGCACAATCCACTTTTTTTTAATTTTTGAAAAAAATCAGACAAAGCCTCCGCGAATGTTACGAGAGGAGTCTGAGGAAGTCTAGTAGCCCTTTCTTGGCACTTGTCTTGGCCATATTTAAACTACAGCAGGAACGTCACGTACAGACAAATCTTCAGATTATTGGAAGTACTCTTTTTGCTCTCATGAAGGAAAAAAAAAATTTTCGTTCCGAAAATTGAGATTCCACTGGATTTTGTCGGCTGTAGTTTTAAGTATGACTCCAAACAAATAAAAAACAAAATGGTTTTAGAACACCAAGGGACTATGACGGACTCGAAGGCAACATCCATTTTTTTTGTCTGCCATTACAAAGGGTTTCATTGATTCTCGAGCTAAAGTATTAATGTGACCATGCAACATTTCTAAGCATGGCTCGCCTGTACCTGTTTATTTTCCCCCACTTGTGTTTTCGATCGTCTTAGGCAGCTTGCTGATGACAAGGAAGCTTTGAGCTTTTCGGGCGGATCAACAGTTACCAGGCTCTGCGAGCCATTCAACTGTTTGACCTAGAACCACGAATAACCACACCACCACCAGTCAACGTTGTATGCAATTTGGTATTTCAAAAATAGAACTGTATTTGAGGTTCATTTGCATCGTCCATACATGTTAAAACAGTAACATTTCTGACCTACAGCTGCATGTCACCAAATATTCTCATAATATACAAAATAATAAATGTCTCAGCTGATTATAGAATTTTTTGCTTCGTAATTTTCATATTATATTACACAATGCCACGAAATAAATAAGTAAATTGGATAAAAAGATTTTGAAGAGCTAAACAGTACAAGAATTTTGGACAAGAAGTACTGGATTACGAGGACTGGAGTGGATTATTGTTCATCCAATTTGACTTTGCGACAAAAATCAAGAAATCAAAATTGTCACTATGGTGCAATTTCGATGCATTTTAGTCATCGTCGCTTTCTTTTGCGGCTAATAAGCTCCCGGCCTCGCTTATGAAAACATGATATACCAGCTGGGGGATTGCCCTTTCAATAAAGAGACACTCAAATTATTTAAAAGGTGAAACCTCGAGGAGGTCACGTAAAATCTGATGCAATAACGATGTGAACAACAATAGTGCAGATGAAGACGGATTAGGCACGGCGAACTTGAAAAGTTCAAGCTAAATGTTATAAGATGTCTGAGCTATCAGTGAGTCAGATCATTAGCCTAGAGCTGCAAGATATCCAGCTCAAGGCTTTTGGCTGCCTGTACTTCTGGCTTGTGAAGGTGAGAAACCTTACAATTCTCGCTTTTTTTTTCTGCCACTCTTTTGTACAATGTTAGTTCTGATTGTTTCTTGCTAATTCAAGACTTCAAAACGTAGTTGATGATTTTGTCACCTCAGCTTTGGTAAGTGAGAGAGGACCTCGGTGTCTGTTAAGAAAAAACAATTAAGGAGCTTAAGCAAACCACGACGGCAACGGAACGGCGACAACAACGTCATCAAAATGAGCAGAACAGTGGCTGTGCACGTACGTTGTAAGTCTTTGTACATTTCATAGCCGTCCTCTGCACAACATCGTAAAATGACCAAGTTCTGAGCATTTTGGAGAACGTGGGCCACGATGGCTAATTTTTCGTATTTGCTTCTGAAATTTATCCCTGGCATTCCATATTTAGTTTTAGCAGGTTTTTAGACCGATCGGCCTATTAAACTGATCTAGATAACTATAGCCAGTTCCCGGCTCTCGGTCAGTGGGGACGATCGAAAAAGCGGGCCAGCGACGAGCTGGGTACGGGAGAGAAAAGGAGTGTATAAACCAAATTTTTCCAGACGTCGTCATTGCTTAAGGTCCCTATTATTTAATTTTATATACGGCCCGCCTGCAGCAAAGAGTAAAGTCCGACAAATTCCTCCGTAAATTCCCCGTTAAGAGACTTGGTTGCCCGCCAATACAGCTCTCCAGCGGTGTCTAGTTTACCACAAGGATGCTGAAGTTCAAGGCGAATATAGTCCAGCCACAGATCTGGGAGAAATAAGAAACACACAGCGTGTTACAGTAATCATGATTCGCTTCTCTATGGACACGGGACATAATGTCTCTTGGACATTGGTCGGGTGTCATCAGGGCAGGTAAAAAAGCGGGTCCGATCGCCCGGGGCAAGTAGATTTTGCTGTTGGGCAAGTGAAAATAGAAGTTCAGTGGCCCGGTGGGCACATGAAAAATGATAATATTATTAGCCTCAATAGTCTTGCAAGTCTGAATGAAAGTGTCAGCTCGATAAATGAAACTACTTCAAAGCTTAAGACTGTAAGATTAGTTAACCATTAGGTTGAAACCATGGATTAGCTAGGAATCCAAGCATACTTTGTTCACGTTTGTCCTCTGATTTCCATACTGGCCGGCACGTTGGCAAGTAGTATTTAAGTAGGGGCAAGTGAAAACTGAAATTTACTGGCCCACTGGGCAAGTGGATTTCAATTTTTTTTCCTGCCCTGGGTGTCATTCATGTCCTTCCCGAGAGTCTACAAACAGAATCTGCTTCAAATACGGGGTAATGTGGGTACTTTTCACCGCAATTGGATTCACCCGACAATCCCCTGCTTCCATAGGTAGAGCAGACTGGAGAATCCCCGAACGGATTAAACGCTTTCAACATATTAGTCAGACTGTTTACTTCATTATCAAGTAGGAGAAAAAAAAACACCAAAACACATTCCATTGAAATCAGTTGCACATCGTTTCTTAGGTTTCGTATTCGTACAGCAGAGTTACCTCAAATTTTGGAACTGAATTCAAAACAGGGAGCTGATGAACAAGAGTTTAACAGAGCTTTGCATTTCGAACCTGGAACATTAGAACACCGAATAACCTTTTTTGATTCTCTACAGTTTTATTCTTCGTTATCCAATTTTTGCAAAGAACATTCGGAATCCCTTTTTGTTTTACCAAAGAAGCTTAGTTGCGCTTTTTGCAATTCGAATAAAATCTCTTAATACGTGTCAACCATACAAAAATACTAAACCGTCAAAGAAAGAGAATAAATTGTCAAAAAATGGGCGGGGTGACAATGAACTGCATTGAGCTGACCTTGGGGAAAACAAATTGCTAAATTGGACGAAGTCATAGACCAGAAAAAAGAAACTGAAGAAAATTCGCTGAAAGCAGCGCGTCAAAGCGATAGCAGACAACAATACTGTAGATGCACACCTAGGAAAACACGATGAAAGGGGAAAAATAATCATTTCTTACACAAATAACAAAATACTGTCAATGCCTACCAGATTTTTTTCCAGAAAACGCCGGCAAAAACCCCTTTTTTTCCTTACGTAATCGACAACAGGCTCATTCACAAGGATTACACCACAAATCAAAAAAAAAATTCACCGATATCCACAATCGTGTGTAATGATGGCGATTAGAGCCACGCTATTATTTTTGCGTATTAAAAAAAGACGGACAAAGTCTTGAAAGTGTTTGAAGGTAATAGGCTTAACAAAGGCTAAGAAAACAACGGCTCAAACCTGAAACCGTTGAAACGGCAAGACTTGTAAACAAAAACCAGAATGGAGAAAATACTGACTTAAAAAATAAAATGGCGCATATTTTAATCGTTAAATTTACCTCGGGGGCAGTGTGCTAAATTAGCCATTTAAATATGCTCTGACTTCATCGAACGTCTAATGTAATAAAAAAATATATTTGCTGTTTCAAACCTCGATTTGCTCTGTTTCTGGA
>Ga0126338_10003012_pt1 | contig 11741 bp, 10 predicted proteins | sample OrbCmetagenome_2_FD_92529 | JGI IMG/M metagenome (GOLD analysis project Ga0126338, IMG submission 92529) | Coral microbial communities from Petempiche,Puerto Morelos, Mexico - Orbicella C C metagenome | ecosystem: Host-associated > Invertebrates > Cnidaria > Coral | place: Petempiche,Puerto... | reverse complement strand
TGTGATTTGCTTGTAGATGCCTGGCCAGTAGAAGGCTTCTTTGGCTCTCCTGAGGCACCCCTGAATGCCCAGGTGACTGGCATGTACTTTATCCATCATGCATTGCCTGAGGCTAGATGGTACCTCAATGCGCTCCTCCTTGAACACAACACCATCCTGTATTGACAACTCTTCTCTGAAGGAAAAATAGAACTGCAACTGGGAGGGTACGTCAGCCCTTCTCTCTGGCCAGCCTTGTGTAATAATAAAGGCTAATGCCTGGAGCTCTGCATCAACTTCAGTGGCACTTTTGATTTCCTGCAAAGTTAGTTTCCGAATGGGCACAAACTCTGTCATGTCTACATTCTCAGTCTCAACTTCTGTTGGTGATCCTGTGTCGGCAACATTCCATCCATACTTCCTGGGTGTCAACTATGTCTTGTTTAACTAGGGGAAGGTGAGCTCGACTAAGTGGATCAGCCATGTGCATCTCTGTACCCTTTCTGGGGGAAACGTCTAAGTCAAATTTATGTAGACGCAACAGCATTCCCAGTAATCGCTTTGGTGCACTCAATAGACTTCACTTCATAATAGACTCCAGGGGTTTGCGATCAGTGTCAATAAAGATCTTTCTGCCATAGACAGCCCTCAAATCGCTCAACTCCAAAGACAATTGCTAATAGTTCCTTTTCTGTCTGAGCGTAGTTAGTCTCAGTAGGCGTCAGAGCCCTGGAGGCATACGCCACAGGGCGACCATCCTACATCAAGTACGCCTCAAGACCATTCATAGAGGCGTCGCACTGGAGTACGGTCTTCTTTTGGGGGTCGAAGAACTTGAGCACGGGTGCCTGGGTTGAACCCTGCCTCACTTGATCTAGACACTGACCATGAGCTTCTTTGTCCCAGACAAGCTCATTGTCCTTCTTGACAAGCTCTCTCAGTGGTTTGGCCAAATCTGCTAAGTTGGAAGCAGACTTCTGCACGTAATTTATCATGCCTAGTACTCTCTGGACACCTTCCTTGTCCGTGGGAGGCGGCATTTCATTGATAGCTTTCAGCTTGTTTGGATCAGCCCGGAGACCCTCCTACGATATGATGTGGCCCATGGAGCTGACTTGCTTCTGTCTAAACGGTATCTTCTCTGAGTTAAGCTTGATGCCCTTCTGCCGACAACTGTTGAACACTTCTCGCAGGTTTCGGTCATGATCTTTGAGTGCTTCCTCATCGGTGTCTCCTGCTCCGAACACCAGGATGTCGTCTGCTACAGCCTTCTGCCCTGGTAGGCCTTCAAGCGCAATATCAATCCTCCTCTGAAACTCCTCTAGAGCTGGGGATACACTAAACGGCAAGCGAAGCCACCGAAAGCATCCTCAGGGTGTTCCAAAGGTAGTAGCAAAGCTGATTGGCTCATCCAGCTGTATGTGCCGGAACCCATTTTTCGCATCTAATACCGTGAACACACGGGCCTTTGATAACAGAGGCAGCACATCATCCATTGTAGGTAAGGGGTAATGATTTCTGTGTAAAACTTCATTCAATGGTTTTGGGTCAATACACAGTATAACTTTGCCTTTTTTCTTTTTTGTGACCACAAGTGCTGAAATCCAGTTCGTAGATGTATCGACCTTTCGAAGCACTCCAATGTTTGACAATCTGTCCAGTTCTTGTTTTAGAGGCTCTCTGAGGGCAATGGGTTCTTTCCGTGTAGGTAGTTGGACTGGCTGAACATTCTTGTCTATCTCCAGGTGGAATAGCCCTTCTAGTTTGCCTTCTCCAGTGAACACATCGGTGTACTGCGAAATGTAGTCTTCCACCTTGGGACCTTTCTCCTCCAGACCGCTTGATTCCACAGAAAGGATATTCTGGCTGTTGACTGTTAGCAGCTGAAGGTGTTCGCTGGTCCTCAAGCAAAAATGGATTTACAATCACCACAAACAAGATGAAACTCAATGCTGTATTTCTTATTGCTCTTGGGGTAGACGACTTTTAATCGCTTCTTGCCCAAGGGTTTGACCTCTGACTGGTTGTACATTGCCAGGGTTAAGGGGGGTTCTTCCAATTCACTCAAGCCGTTTTGGCCAAACAGCTTTAACACTGTCTCATCAGTCATGATGTTTACTGTTGATCCACTGTCTAACTGAAACTTTTCCTGGTTTCCATTGACCAGTAGAATGGCAAAACTTTGATAGGGTGACGACTGGAGGCTAATGCATTAACCTGTTCTTTCACTTCAACATCGGCTACATATTCATACTCCTCATCTTCGGATTTGTAATCCACAGACAGCACTTTCTTCTTAGATTCTTTGCAACATACCGCAAAATGGTTTGGCTTGCCACAATTCTTGCAAGATGTTCCCCGTGCAGGGCAGTTCTTCTTAGTGAAAGGATGGTGCCTGAAACAAAACTTGCACTTGCGTTCTTGTGACTCGTTTTGGTTCTTCTCTGGAACCTTTGTATTCTTTTTGTCAGCTGTTTTTCTTTTGTCTTCCTTCACGAAACGGACATCCTCTTGACTCATCTCCTTTAACTGCTTTGCTGATGTCTGCGAAGATCTGCAGATGTCTATACATTGTCCTAAAGTGAGCTTGCTTGTCTGCAGGAGCTTCTAACGAGCAGAATTGTCATTGGTGCCCACCACCATTCTATCAAGAGTCTGTTAATGACCCATATTTACATGTCTTCGCTAATTGTCGTAATGCGGTAACATAAGCATCAACTGATTCATTTGACTCTTGGTGCCGATGGTTGAACACGTACCTTTCATAGGTCTCATTGCACTCCCTAATGCAGTATTGTTTCATCTTTTCTAAGATCACTTCTGGGTCTTTTCTTTGGTCTTCTTTCTCAAACTCCATAGCATCAATTACATTTAATGCATCAGAACCGATGCACGTAAGCAACGTGGCTGCCCGTCGTTCCTTATTTCTGCCCGGGTTTTCGGGGTCTTTTGGCTGAGCCGCGCTTTCGTAATTAGACCACGCTCGACAGAATCGTTGCCACTTGACAGGAAGATTTCCACCGCTTAAGTCCATCCTTTCTGGAAGCGGTATATTCACAGGAACAGTTATCATCGAGGGTTGTGTACCCGAAGCGCCACCGTCTTCTTCACTCGTGGCATAATGCATGTACAGAAGTATCGACGGAAGAGTTCACGGAAAATACTTCAAAAAAACTCACCAAGTTGGCTTTCGGCCAGGCCACGAGCGGCAGCACTATGTGTGTTTCACTTCTGACACCACGTAGCATTGTCTAAACGAGACCAAACGATGATAACACGACGGTTTTCATAAAGCTCATAAAAGCCCGCCATTACTAGCCGTAATACAACAACAACTACATCCGGGATATATCTCATTCTACTGCGCAAGCCCGAAGGGCCTATGACATCATAACATCGTTACAGTGTCATCTTGTGACCTGAAAGAGGAAGAAGCAAGACAAAAAGAGTCAAGCCACAAACCCCTTTGTTGGTAAGCCTCCTGAAAGATCTATGGAAGGTAACTTCACCTTTTCAAGTCTGGAGCAGATAGCTTAAAGTGTATTTGCCTGCTTTAATTGAAAGGAAAAGGTGGTATTTACCATTGTTTATCTCAGTGTTGGTGATTTGGCCACTGTCCTTAATGAGAAAACCCAAAGCGGAGATTGTTCCCGCACTTGGGTTACAATTAGGATCTTTCCTGAGAAAGATGACACAATCCGTGTTTGTTCAAGAAGCCAGTTGGGAAGCTAGCATTGTTGGTGGAGTGTCCAACACACACGTAATGGACATTGGCTATTGCTTTTTTCAGTTCTCACTAGAGGTTTTTCTTATTGAGTTTAGTTTGTACGTCTTGCATATCTCCAGAATTATTGTTATGTGACAATAAATCACTGATATAAACCTCTATTTAGTTTTTGTTGCCATGTTGGATGTAACGTTTTGGTTTTTGGTGGAAATTACCGTCTACGTTCTTTCGCGATCGTTTATCAATATTTTGGTGATTGCTTTTAATTAGTTTGAAGATTTTAGTAGAGGATCAGAAATGTTGATCCAATATGTATTTTTTTGGAAAAAAAAATTCAGCTTGGAGGCCATCAGTTCCCGGGTTCTCTCCCATTTCCATGATTTTTTAAGGCTGCTGAGCAATGCACTTCTGTTTGACATCCTTCAATAGATTTACTTTTGTCTTCACTTAAACTGGTCTTTTATTCACTTGAAAGAAGTCTGTATCAGCTGGCAGAAAAGCTGTCTGAAGCTTAAACCAATACTGAAAGCCTTGCATTCACTAAGAATGTCTTAGTCTGATATTGTGAATTCAATTTTGTTGTTATTAAACCTTGTTTATAATGCCTTTTCTCTAGATTCCAAAAAAACATCTTTCCGGTTTTTTTTTTCAACGTCGTTGTGCTTATACTTGATAGTTAGGTTTATGTATAACAACCAAGCAAAGTGATAGAAAGTGAAGTCTTACAGAGAAAGCAGGAAGTGTTATGTAGAACTTAGATCTTAACTAGAATGTATGCTGCAGCTCAGTGGTAGCTGCGGGCCGCAGCTTGAGTGAGAATAATAAAATTGACTTTTTTTTACTACTGAATATTTACCCTCAATTTGCCAAAGGTATTGAATTTCACAGATTCAAAGCGAGTAAGGATAAGACATGGTTTGACATTTTTACTTTGGTCAGGGTGGTGGACACACTGAATTTCCACGCTTCTCGCATCCATAATAGCTGTAAGCATAAAGGCATTCAGAGGCATTCATAAGCATTCAGAGTCTTCCTTCCTGTGTGGTGTTGAGGTCTCTTTTTTATGATCGTAAAATGTATGTTCTCTCGCTATGAATAGGCTCGTAAATAGGTATTTATTTTGTAGACCTCATTCACAACATCTTTTTTTGTAATTTCCTTGTGAGCACATCTTTTTACTGAGACTGACTTTTTTTTTCTCCCTTCAAGTTATCTGCAACTGCAGAAGAGAGAGCTGACAGAAGTAAATTGTACAAATTAATGAGTGTAAAAGAACTCCAAGGGCAAACAAAAGGACAGGTCAGTGCTGGAAAGAGTATATGAAAAGTGACACTTAAATCGATTTGACATGAACTAATATTCAGGAAATCTAAACTAGGAAAAGGAACGCAACTTTTGGTTGGTGTTGTCTTACCCCGTCTTTTCTTGTCTGGTGATACAAGAGAGTGAGGTAAGGCCTATTGCAATCACAAGAGAAGGCATGGCCAGGCTACAGGAATGTGCAGCATTAATTAACAGTACTTTTTCAAGTCCCATAGCATTTCACTGTTTTTTGCCGTATTGGTGTATTCAAAGGCTTTAGGAATTTTATGACACGCATGAAAACAACCATGTTGTAGTATATCCAGGCGTAATCAATCGATTGACCGATAATCGATATCAACTGAAGATTGATATTGATTGCCGATAGCATTTTAGGGTATAAGAATTGAATCGAAGAAGGAAAAAAGTTGTGAGTTCGATTGTTGTTGATTGCCGATAGTAATCGATAACAATTGATTCATCGATTGTTATCGATTGTTATTGATCGTTAACGGAAATTATTTTTGTCCTTTTACAAGTTACACTGATTAAAATGTTTGTCAAAATTTGTTTGTAATGGTTTTATTGAATCATTTTTTCATAGCCTGTATATCTTTTACAATCATCAACAAAATAATAACAGAAACAACAGAAACATTTTGCACTTTACATCTTTCTTTGCTAGTTTAAGGTGATTCCTCAGAAAAAAAGTTGCCGAACAATTTTTTTGAAACTTTCCTTGAATGTTCCCTACCAAGCACCGTTTCAAAACATACAATAATCAAAGGCTCCTGTGAGCCAGCTCATGGATGAATGTTTCCTTGTGCCTCAGTTTCAAAACGAGTCTTCATGTGAAACTGCATTTGATTTGCATGGAAATGAACCTGTAGGCGGACGTCATACTTATGGTTTTGCACTTAGACTCGTTTTGACATAGAGGTAAAAGGCAACTCGGAAATGGCCTATTGGATGAATGTAGAAAAGGTAGTTGAATAAAAAGAGAAGAGAAATTGATCATTGTAGAGTTCTGCTTGGTACTACAGTCAAAAACAGGAAAATAGACATCTTTTGGTCAAATGTGATGCACAGGTTCTGATGTCCACATATGGTTGCCTATTTTATGTATCTTATTAGTACACGACCCCACAAGCTTGTTAGCTTTGACGTCTTTTATCGTGTATAAATAAAGGTTGTATGTATGTATGAAACCCTTTATGTAGCTGAATTCGTTCTTTGGTAAAATCATTTTATAATAAATAATTATTTATTACATATATTTTGAAATAGATTTCAACAGAGCACAACAACAAAAATTAAGATGAACACTGCTTTTAACAGGAATAGTTTCTTTCTTATTACGTCCACTGAAATACTGACTACCATAATGTAGCACATAAAAGCTAAGAGGAGACATTGTAGCCAACAGTAGATCCTTTACATGCAGGTTATACATTTTTTATTGAGTTATAAATAACATAATCTTTACAGCAGCAGGACACACATAGTAGAAATACAGCATGATAACAACCATTTTAAGAGTTAAATGAAAATTCAACAGGTAAAAGCTGGAACAGTTAGGATAGCTTATACTTCAAATAAACATTGGCAGACTTGCACTTAATTAATAGAGACAGATTAACACATTCTCTTCTTGTGTTCCCTAATGATGGGTTCTAGTAGTTTCATTTAATTGTAGTCCCAATATAAGGTACTGATGTTACTCTACATGTAAGAGCGGCTCAGATAATTCTGACAGAAGTCAACTCTGTAAAGTGATACAAAATGGCTCTCCATGTGCTTTGTCATATGACTATTTTCTTCGGAATCGAGCAGTTTCCGAACGAAAGAATCTAATTACTATTACTCAAAAGTGCTCTTATATGCATAGGTTTTAAAAGAAAAGGAGGCTTGTCTTAGCTTCCAGATGACACGGCATTCATTTCATTCCTCCTCCGGGGGACGTAAAGCATAAAAAATTTTTTTAAACGATTCCATCTATTCGTCTACAGCCCACGGTCATAGACATCGTAGCTTTTAAGATTTCGTTGCAAGTATCGTCGCTTATAGAATTTCGTTGTCTATTTGTCGCAGCAAGAGTTTCTTAGCGTAATAACTTCCCATTTTTCAACCTATGAAGGAATCGGCAGGTATATTTTGCAGGTTGCACGTTGCAGGTTAAAATTTAATTCTAATAAACTGGAAAACCGCTGGCACTTAAAAGAAACGCGCAGGTGGTAGACTTACCGTGACTGTTACATGACGCAGTTTACAATCGATCCGTAAGGTGGCTTCCACCTAAGTGCTAAACCGGCCGAAGCGATGGGAGGAGAGTATGTTCCCCGGGGGGAACTGCCATATATGGGCGATATAGGTATGTGCCGCTGTGAAGGGTATGGTTTTCAAGCAGTTTACTCTAGGATAGGGTATATAAATCAGAACGTTTGGTCTAGAATAGGGTAACATTTTTCACAAAACTGACCAGTTGGTTGAAGATCTTATCTAGACTAAGGAAACTAGGAATTGCCACTCAAAAATATATGCAAAAATCAAATCGGCAAGTTTAAATTTACGCAATTCAACCTCAACAGTGTCGATAGCTGGGGGAATTTGAGTAGTTTACTCTAGTATAGGGTAGCAAAATTCAACTGATATTAGCTCTGGTATAGGCTAAGGGTTCCAGGGTCTCAGCTGCACATCCCCACCCAGAAATTCCCAAAGTACCCCCTATCCCCATTATTGAAGCCTGCAATGAATTATCGTTTTTGAAGAAACATCTGAAATATCATCTGAATTATCTGCTGAATTTGGTTTCTTCCCTGTCAGTACCAAAATGAAAGCACACTAAGCTTCTGCTAGTATATTCCGTCGGTTAAAATGTTAAAGACTTATATTATTTCATTTCTTTATTCATTTGCTTCATTTGTGATGGCAATCTTCTGTTGTTGAGGGAAAACCCGAGCCAAATCTGGAATCGATGGAAACATCTGTGAAGCAGCCATCCAGATGGCTTTGAATAGATTTCACTGGTCTCATGCGATAAGCGTGTCGATCGATAAGTACTTATAGCGGATCGATCGTGTTTTCAATATGTGAAAGACGCGAACTACTTTATGTAAGAACCTCTCACGAGTATATAGGTTATTAATTATTTTTAGTGTCAGCGGTTTTCATTTATAATTAAATTTCAACCTGCAACCTTCAACCTGCAAAATATGCCTGACGTGAAGGAATGCCTGCTTACAGATCGAACAAAAAACCATCTTCGACCTCTGTGCCGCGTTACGCCATATTGTTGGACAAAAAATTCTAATACCCCCATAAAACCTGCTAAAGATATACGCAGAAGTCTTCGGGACAAAAACAATACTTAGCAGGGGAGGTAGGAGGAAAAATGTTTACTCCAACTTTATGAATAAATTAATCAGAATCGAGTGAGTGAGTGAGTGAGTGAGTGCCATTGGACTGCCCTCTAAGCTCATGGAAGACTACGCCATCCATTGCCTGGTTTCAAGCCGAAAAGGACTAGGTACGAGTCTGTAAATTATGGGTTTAGCAAGTATTGATCCACATAGTCAAGTGCAGACCAAGCTTTACAAAATCCCCAAGTTTGGTGTAAATAGACCCAATAGTAAGCAAGATACAACCATTTGAAAATGTCAAAATTTAATAAGAAATGTGTGGCCATCCGGACGTTGTGTCCGGATGACCAAACATTTCTTTGTTAATTTTGACGTTTTTAAATGGCTGTATCTCAGTCAAAACTGCCTAATTAACACCAAACTTGGGGATTTTGTGAATCCCGGTGTGCTCTGTCTGACTATATGGATCAATAGTTGCTTATCTCATAATTTACCGACTCGTACCTAGTCCTTTTCGGCTTGAAACCAGGCAATGAGCAAAAAGGACAGGTCACCATGCTCGCTAAAGGGATATGATAGAACCAACCTTACCCCATTTATGACTAACTACGCGCGTTATTTAATCAGTTCAAGCTACATTTTGCGGTAGCTGGAAGCAAAGGTTAGGAAAGAAATGTACTTGAAAAAAATCTTGACAAGTAGAAAGTCTTGGACGCATGAAACAATGTAATATAAAATTTATGGGAAAATCACACAATTCTAAAAGACATTGACTCAAAACGTTCCTCGAATCGTTGTTTTCAAAGTCATAATTCGCATCCTCAAGTGACGGTTTTGTGCTCTCTTTTAGTCATATCTCTTTTTCCTTCCGAAAATTTTTTTCTTAAAGAGGACAATTCGTACACCAGAATTATGCAATAACAAACATATGTCACCGTGCTCGTTTAATTAAGAGAAAATGAGCGTTTGCTTAGCTTGAGGGAAATCTCTTATGTCATACACGTGCACGCGTTGATGACGCGAAAATCGTGCGCAGTAGGGATGCGCAATACTGAGGAATCACTTTAACACACCGAAAGAAGCTCAAGCCAGAGTAGCAGTGAAAAAGCCTCCACTCTCATAGTAGTATTGGTGTTAAGATGAAGCAAAATAAACAACAGTCAGTGTTCTAGTGATTTCAATTATTTGCATTAGGAAACAAACGTAAGAATAGATCTCCAGAAGTAGTCCAGAAGGAAAATATAACCTAGTAGAATAGCAGTAATCACTTTGCCGCCATAAATATTGACCAGGAACAATACACGTAAAAGAAGAAGTGTTTTTCAGGATAAAGTTGATAGTGCGGCGATGAACGGACATACCAAGATCAAGCCTTAGACCCCAAATGGCCTGGAGAAGTATGGGGCGCCGTTTGTAAATTTATTATTTAGAAAATGCCATTTTCCCCTTATTTATAAATAATTGGAAACGCCAGAAAATTTGTTTATAAATACAGCCAAACCGCATGCTCTTTTGATAGGAACTTTGCAAACCGCCGGAACATTGGTATTTTGATTGATAGTTTTAAGTTGCAACCTGCGCGAGCAAGTTGCTCAGTTTATTTGGTAACTCGTGGCAAGAACTCGTTGAGATTTTCCAAAATGTTTCAAGTGTTACTTAAATATTTTGAAGACAGTTTTGCGAGTTTTCTGTGGATGAGCCACAGAGCAAGTACCAAGGTCTTATCGATCGCGTGAAAAAAATGCTGTACCGTTTCTTCAAGGCGTTGACGACCAGCAAATCATAATATCATACAAAGATCTTTCTTTTCAAACATTTATCAATATTGACGGATACGACAGTTTACATGTCTCTGAAGCTTTTTGGAACGCTTCGCCTTGTGTTCGTTCCTTCCAACCTGGCTTTCCAAGGAAATACGTCCCCGCGTTGAAGGAAGTTGTTGACAATATTGGATACCATTTGAGGCGATAATCCAACTTCTTCTTCAATTTGTGTCTGTTTTGAACCAGATATCCACAGGGCAATTATTTTCTCCCTTTTCTCAAGCGTAGTGGTGCGATTATAATGTACGTTAGCCATCATAAGCCACAGTAAGAATTTCGATTCGCAAACTGCTGTTCAAATGATATTTGAAAACAGCGCGAAAGCGATAAAAACTTGCTCGCGCGGATTGCAACTTACACGACTCAAACTGTCAATCAAATACCAATGTTGCGGCGGAAGTTTACAAAGTTCCCATCAAAAGTACATCCGGTTTGACTGTAAGACGCAAGAACTTGTCCCTTGATATGTAAATAATTATTTTAGGCACGTCCTGATTTACAAATAATCTTTTACCATAGAGTTGTTATATATAAATAATAAACTAAACAACTTCAATTATTTGTAAATCAAATTTTCTGGAATTTCCAATTATTTTTAAATAAGGGGAAAATGGCATAAATTCGGTCTAAATAATAAATTTACAAACGGCGCCCCATGGAGAAGAGATCACTGCACCAGGACTTTGAATCCTTAGTTTAAAATTGTCATGTCATGTCAATAAAAATGCTGAAGATGAACGCCTGTTGTTTCGGGTATTATTTTACACAATAACAAAGCCATCTTTGAAACGTCTGGGTGGTTATTGTCGTTTTTTTCAATCGATAACAATCGATATTCCTGAAGACAGGAATTCCCGATTGTTATAGGTTTTTGCCAATTGATAGCAATCAAAGAAATTTGACTGTGAATTCGATTATTATCGATTGCAGATATCAATCGATAGTAATCGGCGATTGATATTGATTGATATAGATTGAATCGATTGATTTCTGATATTGATTTTTATCGATTGACCATGCCTGGAGTATATAGACGTCATAATACTAGTCACCAGTGTTTCAGCGTATTCAGTTTACAACTAGACTGAAAATAGTCTCTCTTTTGTTTGTAATAACATAGAGAGGAAAATTACTGAATGCTGATTGGCCAATGAAGAGGGTATGTTTTTTTTAATTTTGCTTGTGAAGAGGGCAAAATTAACCGCTCACGATTTGTCCTCAGGTTGCTTAGCATCAGCTTATGCTATCGAGAAGTTGTTGCTAAAAAATTTCTGTAACAATCGCATCTCGTTTCGAGATGGTTGACGAGGAATATATCGAAGAATTAAAAGACAAGAGCGAAAATGAAAACACGAAGAAAACCACGGAGTACTGGAAGAAAGTTTTCAAAAAGTGGGTTAATGAAAGAAACTTCCAAGCAAATTTAGTAGAGTACGAGAGCGATGTCCTCGACCAAACACTGTCGCAGTTTTATGCCGAGTTACGAAAAGAAAACGGGGATGACTACGAGCCCGACTGCCTGAAAGTAATGCAGGCATCACTGGAGAGATA
>Ga0126338_10003011_pt1 | contig 11741 bp, 7 predicted proteins | sample OrbCmetagenome_2_FD_92529 | JGI IMG/M metagenome (GOLD analysis project Ga0126338, IMG submission 92529) | Coral microbial communities from Petempiche,Puerto Morelos, Mexico - Orbicella C C metagenome | ecosystem: Host-associated > Invertebrates > Cnidaria > Coral | place: Petempiche,Puerto... | reverse complement strand
TTTAAGGACGAACAATTAAGGTCATTCCGCTGAAATAGAGCCTGCACTGAGATTTTTGTGAAAATTATTTTAATTGTTTATTTTGTTGAAAGGAAAGTAAACAGAAAAAATAAAAAAAAAAAAAAAAAAAAAAAAATCATGCTAACGGGTACGTGTGCGTTTCTCTTTTTCTGCTGATAAACATGTCAAACAGGTTTTTCACCAAATGGGACTCCGAGAAGCAAAGGTGTCCAAAAACAAAATTCACGTGCCATGTTTGTGACTGCTGAGTATTCTTTCTTTATTTCCTTCTTTATGTTCTTAAAACATTTTCAAAAATGGCTTTAACCTTCGAACTTGTTTGGTAGCCGTAATCCATTGTTAACAAGGTTTACTTTCTTTCTATTTTGTTTCTTGAAGTTTTGTTACTGGTATGATTAAGCGGTAACAGATCTTTCTGCTCTTGTTTTATTTTATCTTATTTTATTTATTTATTTTTATTACAAGCCGAAATGGGCTCCACTCAGTCATCATTGTTATGTTGTTCCCTTATGTGTCGGAGAATAGTTTGTTTGTAAAGAAAAATTACTGCATGTTGCTCATCTTTGGAAATATGTCTACCTTGACTCATTGCACATCGGCTGGACCTGTTTTTGTTTTTTCCTTGCTCCGTGATTTAGGATGTTAGTTTTACAAACAGCCTTCCTTCTAGCAGTTTTCAGTTTAATTTTCCCTAATAGAAGACCTCAGCTTCGTCGTAATATTGAAAGCCTTTCTTTCTTACAACACTTTCAGGATGACTTGTAGCCTTTACTGTATTAAGTTCACATAGTTTAGATCCAGGACTATCCGAGTACTCCACTGCAAATGATGCGCATGCGCTGCGCTGACCACACTTGAGCCCACACTCCACTGCGCTGGCAACCTTTGTCCGAAGGAGCGAAAATCCTGCTATGGCCATGTCTCTGCCAGATTCTGGTGCCTTGAAGAAGTTTGACTTTACTATTAGGAATCAAGGGGAAAATTATATCAATGTCATAGCAGAGAGAAGATCTGAAAGGAATTATTTGGCTCAAAAATCACACTTCTGAAATTTTATTGACAATTTTTGCAGCTGCGCTATAAAAAAAACATTTCACTGCTCAGCACAAAAATTCTATCGTTTGTTACGTCTCGTCTCGTCTCGTCTCGGCTCGGCTCGGCTCGGCTCGGCTCGGCTCGGCTCGGCTCGGCTCGGCTCGGCTCGGCTCGGCTCGGCTCGGCTCGGCTCGGCTCGGCTCGGCTCGCCTCGGCTCGGCTCAGCTCGGCTCATCTCGTCTCGTCTCGTCTCGTTTCGTTTCGTTTTGTTTTTGTTTTTACGTCGGATTGCCCGAACAGTATAGCCTTGCTCTTAAGCATACGTTTGCAGCGAAGTAGAAGTTCATTTGCCGTGGCCCGTACACAGACTTAACTAAGGTCTGGAAGAGGCTCCATCTTAGTTCACAAGGTACGCAATGAAGAGCTAATAACCTACCTTCGGTACATGGAGCAACAAGGCTGTGCCGACAGTAAACCTCAGTGTCCCCTTTATTGTCTGCAGACCAAATCCAAACAGCTTTCTCGTCGATGCTTGGTATTCTTCCCCAAGGTAATGTTGACTTGTTGTTGGGTCCATAAGGCAAGGCCATTGGCCAATCATCATCTCGGTACTTTCTCATATTCCATCCGTATCTGGCCGTGGTGATGCACTTCCAAGAGGTGTCGGTGACCAGTCCGTTTTCAAACGATCCCAAAATACCTCCCTCCCATGGTGGGGCGGAAGCTTTGCAACTTAGAGCTACCACGTGACTTCTTGGCATTATCTGGTACACAAAGAAACCTTTGCTCGTAACATTTGTTGCACCGCCACCCAAAAGCTTGCCGTCCACGTACAATTCCAAGTAACTGTCGCAGGTTATATTGACTCCAATTGCCGAGGACGTGCCTTTACAAAGAAGATAAATAGAAAAAATGGCAGAAATGTCTTGGTTACTGCTAAAGAAATCTAACAGATTTCCGTTGCTTATATACAATGGAACTAGTTTTGCGCCATTGGGAATCCATGAATTTGTTTGCCATGCTATCGTTCACTATTCGTATATCATTCAATGTTCTTTAGACGCTTGTCTTAGGTTAATCCAAGATCGGATTGATTCAGTTACGTTTTGTGATGGTAGCGTAATTTGCCAGGAATATGTACTAAGTTATTGTTGTTCACGGTTGCTGTTGCTTTTTTTTTTCTTTTTTCGCAGTTGCACTTGCTGTTGCTGGTGTTATTGTTGTTGTTGCTGCTGCTGTTGCTGTTGTTGTTGTTGTTGTTGTTTTTGTTGTTGTTGCTGCTGCTGCTGTTGTTGGAATTTACCTGCAGCATTTGATATTGTGTCTTGTTGGACTAATTGATTAACGTCTTGCAAGTTTTTATAGAATATTTTACTGAACTGAATAAGCATAATATGTTTGGACCACTAAGAAAACACAAAATTCTTATTCAATCGCGATCGCGGAAGCCCAAACTGTCGAGTGTGTCCTCAGTTTAATGTCCATAACATACACCATAAGAATACCTTGAACGTCGATAAAGATACTCGCTTTTATGTCATGCCATAGAAAATATAGCCAATCAAAATACAGAAATTCATTGTATATTGGATTTATTACACCCATCCTTCCCATTGTGCGCTGTAATGACTGTGTTAATATATTTTCTATGGCATGGTATAAAATAGTTAAAAGGCTCGTGTGTATAGCGAGAAAATACAAGTGACTCGTGGGATATCCTATGTTACACCACTCGAAAGCGTTACATAACCAGTAGTATTTCATTGTCAAATTAATTAACAGATGTATGTAGCAAGCTTTAAACGCCCATCGTTTGGAACGGTTCACGATGACTGGGTGTTCAAAGTGCGTGTTCATTCTTGTTATGATCAGTTTCTGTTTCTTGGTCGGCTATACTGATTTAAAATATGAAAACCGTCAGCAAAGATCGCTCAGGTCGAGGCTGCCACGTCTGTCGAACAGACTGGCTACAACTTGAACGCGCGCAAAACGAAGGGAAAGAAATAACGGAACGCACAGAACGTACTTTGACGGCTGCCAACAGGACATTGACAATGTATTCATAAGTTTGCTATCGCTAAATTTGCCAAAAAAAACAAAAAACAAAAATGGCCCGGAGTTCTGCGACGTTTTGCGAGCATCCAGATGTTGGCAGCTTCGCAGAGATTATCAAAGCTGAATTAATCGGAAACGTTTGAAAATATATACATAACAGCCTAGGATCGCCTGAAAATAACGAAGAAAATGTTCAATACAATCGTAAAACTTGCATTTTTAACCATGGTGTACATGCCTTTTCTTCCTCCTTGGATATGTAATAAGCAAATTATCAAACATCGCGAGACTAATATCATTTTTGTAGCCTAGCTTCATTTCCACACAGCAATCAAAAAACTAGGTGGGAATCGCAAAAAGAAACAAAAATCTATGATACTTAGCAGGTAACGATTAAAAAACCGTGAACTAAGTACATTGTATACGCACGTTTCCACTGCAAACATGCTTTCTTCTCACTTGTCCAATGTACAAGGGGATGGAAATTACTTGTCCATGGACAATTTAAAATGAGGCCTCATTAGCATACCTTGTCTGTTTCTTTGTATTTAATTGTACGGGTGTCCTTCGATACAATGATGTTAAAATTCGACGGAATTATTTTAGAGTATTTTGAAACCAAAGTGAGCTAAGAGAGGCTACGGACAGACGAAACATCTTTTGCCGCAATGTAACACAAGTGTCTAGTCTTTAGTGCTAATAATAACCCCTTCTTTAGGGCAGGCACTTACTAGTTAAAAAAAAAAAAAAACTTCCTATTTAGTCAAAAATTTTGCAATAGTCAAACCTTTATCGCTGCAACTTGACGAAAGTCCGCATTCCGAAAGTATAATGATTCCCCAAAAAAGAAATTCTGTCAGCCTTTTCATCTTTGGATCTGGCATATCGTCTTTCATGTCGCGAAGAGGCCGGGCAGATTCATTTTGCTGATTTTAAGCCTCGCATACTGTGGGCAAACAAAATCGTTAGATTAGAAAATATTCCAGAGTGCAATAAACCCGTCGAGCAACTGACATTGTCACCGATTGTGATGAAACTTATTATAATTGTATTTCGAATCGCCAATCGGATCTCGTTGTCTTGTCTTGTTCCAAAGCATGAGTGAAATTGTTAATTAACAAGTGTGTAGCCAATGAGATTCTAGCAATAGATAAACAGTGTAATCGCCTACGTCCACAGGAAGAAGGCTTCCTAAATATTTTCATTTTTCTTCGCGGAAAAAAATGCATCCCATTTCTGACGAACCGGCGCTTTGATCCGAAATCTCACATATACGGACCACCAGGACCACGAAAAGTTCTTTTTTTTAGATCTTAAAAAAAAGAAGAAGTGTTACGTTTAGCCTGTTTAATGAGGGGACGAAATCGTATCCAAGATGTAATTTATTACTATTTCCCTATATTTGCACAAACCCAAATAATTGAACACGTCTTCTGTTCAAATGGCATTGGAAGCCGCCTTTAAATCGCTGTCAACACGATTTTAATCCGCCAACGAATTTCTTAATTCCGAAATTGCAACCTAGCTTTTGTTCATTTCCTTTTCAAATATGAAATGTCCAAACATTGGCATCTGCCAAAATATTTGTAGTTTCCAACATTCAGGAAATGGACACAATGTTTCTGTATCTGAAATACGCAAAATACAAATTAGCATTTGCACGTGCGTGCAGTGTGAGTTAAGTTTGTGAGCGAAGAAAATAACGCTTTTTTTTGCGAATTTATAGTGTTCGTCATTGGAACTCTGCCATCGAATTATATTTTCCATTATATTTTCATTTTATCCTGGTTGACACGCCTAAATGATGTTACAAACAATTTTCGTCTTCTTTATTTCATGGATGTACAGTGTATAAATCTGTGTAGAAAGACAGAAAGGTTTTGCTGACTACGAATTAGGTTTAATTTAGAAATTGATTGGCAAAACACGGAGACCGGAAAATATAATACCGAGCGAAGCACCGTATCATTTCTAGAACAATTACGAACATATAGACTGATATGAAATGATATCGCGCCCGGACTTGTAACCCGGTCCATATAAACAAATCCACAAAACTCGAGGTTGATTAATGAAATACTGCGTTTTGTTATTACGACCCCAAAAAGTTTGACAAATTTGTACGTGAATCATTTAGAAAATCGAAAGAAACGATAAAATTCGCGGGTAATGGAGACTCAGAAAGCATCAGAAAATACAATATTGTTGACTCGGCAAATGGGCCATGGATACGAAGTTATTTTCGTGTCTTTTTCGTGAAAGACGCTGACTAAAAGTTTGGTACGTTCGTTAAAGGTTGATTACGTCAAAACTTTGAGTGCATGCCCCTCAAGCAAGTAGTACAGACAGCAATGTTTTTTTCTTTTTTTTCCGTTATAAATTAACGCATGGCTCTTGGTCTCCCGATCGAGCGGCCCTGGTTCGAGCCCTGACTGGCCGGGTCATCGTGTTGTGGTCCTGGGCAAGACTCTATTCTCGCAATGCCCATCCCTACCCTACCCTGGGCTATGCTGGGAGGTAAGCCCCAAATTCCATTTAAGGTGGCTTAAAACAGTTTCGAGCACGTAGATTTTGATTGGTCGCTATAACCACTCTTTATCATTTGATGCTACTTTCATGACGGAATCAAAAAACTGCCCAATCTTTGATGAACACGTTGTTATCATTTTCGTGACATAATAGGTTGCCGTAGCGACCGTATGACCTGCAAGAAACACCCTTATAGTTTTGAAAATTTAAGGTGGCTCTCAACCATATGTACAGAATGGTTTTAAACTTTGCCAAAAGTTGAGACTTATCATGCTTATTAAAGCTTGATAACAAAAAAAAAAAAATTAACCGTGTCGTTTTTTAATTATAAGCCCCTAAAGCTGTAATTAAGGGTGTTTTTAGAAGGTCATACTGTTGCTATGATAACCTATTGTGTCACGAAAATGATAACGTTTTCACCAATGATTGGACAGTTTTTTGATACCATGATTGTAGCAGCTGAGATGTAGGCTACCACGATGGAAGCATCAACTGATAAAGAGTATTTATAGTGACTCATCATGATTTAAGTCTTGGAAAGTGCTGGAAACTGTATTAGCCACCTTAAATAGCAAGCGGTCAATCTATCAGCATAACCTTAGATCATGTCAATTTGGCCTGCTTTTCTTTTGGTCAGCAGCAGGACTACAAAATCTTGCGATTTCCAATGCGACAGTCCATTATCAATAGACTTAAATCTGATTAGATTACAACAGCCACTCAGTCTCAAAAAATAGAATTGGAAAGATCAGTCTGCACTCTTAGTGCATCAAATGATAAAGAGTGGTTATAAACGACCAATCAAAGTCTAAGTGCTGGAAACTGTTTTGAACCACCTTAATACATTTTAGGGTCTTGTTGCCTTCGAAATATCAATATTTCTGCATGTTAAACGAAATATGCGGCCGTAGACATAGTGTTTCCCAGTCCACTAGAAACCACGTGAGGAACATCATTTCTTCGCCATCAGAACACTATAAGCTTCGTAGATCACATCTCTTCATTGTTTAAAGCACTCCCTACTCACGTTTTTATATAAATTTTTAATTTTAAATCCACAACTTTTCGAGAGCCACCATTTAGGCTTAGGCCATTACAAATACTTTTTTTGTTTGTTTTGGTAATGAAACAAAATGAGAACAAGTTGGTCAGCGGGATAGAGGTCACGTCCACGCTACACCGGAGGAATTTTAAAAAGGAGGTTTCACTCTAAAAACGTATCAAATGTTTTCTGTCCACACTACGCCGGAGGAATATAAATACGCAACAATCACCGGTCATTTTGGATTTGTGTCTGAAAAAGACTCCGTTTTCGAAAAGCTCCGTTTTCAAAATGTTTTACGTCCAGACTATAACGAAAAGCCGGCGTTTTCGATTCCCCAGTTTGAAGAGCGTTTTGAAACACTTCGTTTCCGTCGCAGATTAGTGTAGACGGTAGGCCTAACCGTAGAAATAAAGCTGCGTTTTCAAATTTCTCCGGCATATTGTGGGCAGGGCCTAATTAATTAACTAGGTCGTGAAATGCGTCGAAATTGGCAAATGCTAATTCAATTTTTGCGTGCGTTCAGTTGACATCTAAAGGAATGAAATCAAACATCATGACGGCTTCACATTACGCTGATCAATTTAGCTATGAATATTTTATCGCTTAAAGCCCTGTAAGCGGAAAGCTCAGTTTTGTTTATTGGGAATTCCCCAACTAGCGCCTGTTTATAGGATAAGACTGTTTTAATTCCTAGGCGGAATAAGTCGCTGGAGATATTATTCGTTCAATTTAATTTGCAATCACGTAGAGCAAAGTATTAAAATCAGATGTCCTTATCCGAAAATGTGCAACAGAAATAGTTTGTTCAGTTTATATTTTATTAACGGCATTTAACCATTCCTCTTTCTCCGCTGAGAAATTTTGGCAATTTAACAATAAAGTGAGTCATCGCTACATTTTCGAGATGTTAAGTTACCGTTCATAAATTAGATAAAATAGTCAGAAATAAATAAAATAGTAAATTTAGTGTAAAATTCGCTTGCAACACATTCTTAGATTTAATTTATGACTTCTGTAAACTGTGTCGGGCTCAAGACTACCTAGTCGACCAGTCCCTGAAAATTCATTGCCACCGGATTTTATTCCCATAAGCTGTTTACTAAAGGAAGCCGAATGCATCTGAGAGCAAATATGAAGGAAATTTATTTTTCACCTGTGCCTGCTAAAATCGATGTTTTGTTCTCCACTAAATGCATGCCTAAATCAGTATTTTTTTTTCCCCGTTGTTTTTTCATATTCCATTAAGTTAAAAATCTACACGACTGTTTCTTGAATGCACCAAATACAGAGATATCGTTAGAGAATACTGCACCCAGCTGGATGACTCTTCTACACTAGTGCTTTTTAGTAACTGCTACAACCACGATTTTCCTACAATGTGTACACGTATATTGAAAAAAGTAAGACTGATCTTAACATAAACTGTTATTATAATTTTGTTATTTTTGACCCAATGGTCTTGCTCCATGAAACCTCTTTTAGCCTAGTGGTAAACGAGTCGAATTCAGTTCGGTCGGTGGACCGAAGATTGTGTTGAAAACTCCCGTTAGTTTTTAAGCGTTGTGTTCGCCGTGAATTAGATCTGTTCCGGACTCTGATCAATGCGGCAAAGCCATGAGCCAGCAAATGAAATAGCTGTCCAAAATTTGCTGATTTGTAAGTTTTGGTCTTTGCTGTAACGTATGTAGTTATTGTTAAGATTTCTGCAGGAACCAGTTACTCTTAATCGGATAAGCAGAATTCACGCAAATACTGTTTGAAAAATCAGCTTATTGTTGCTTACCTTGGATTTGACTTTCAGGCTACTGAATATATAGCAAGCGAGGCACCTTGAACAGTTCCGCAATGACTCTGCCTTCTATGTTATTAAAAGATGAACATGCATCTAATCTGTAAAAAGCAGTGACATTTTTAAAGGTGTTACCGCTATTTTGACATTTATTTCGGTGTCTTGGGAGCAGTCTATTTGTCTCTTTCAAATTAATTAACGCGTAGGCGAGGTTGAGCATTCATTTATTAGCTTTTTGAGACAACGGAACGTTTTGTTGTGTCAAACTCTTTTGGGTTAGATCAGGCAAGCTTTTAACTTAATTGGTATTTAAATAAATTACAGTCTTTATAGACTCGAATAATTCTAAATTGATTCAGTTTAAATTTCAGATTAAGTTCAATTTTCAGATTGACCTTGAGCTTTGGGGATTTCCCGATAGAGTTAAAAAATTTCTTGAAAGCTCGATTGATAAATAAGGAATTTTTCTATTTTTAAGGAAATTTGTGAAATGAAGCGATGTTTGCCCATTTTGCCTTTACCAAGTTCGTTTAGAAGCCTTGCAGTGTCGGAAATGACTTCACACATGTCTCCGATTGACCAAGATGGACTCTTTTGTCTCAGCCATAATTAATCAAAGGCTCAACATCAAATAAAAGGACATCACCTTGTTAACAAGGTCGAAATTCAAAATTCTGGGCCGGGTCAACCAAAATGCCCTTTACGGAGGGGTACAGAAGAAACTTCTTGGAGTATTTTTGGTAAAGTTGTACTGCTCAGTTCTTCAAATCCTAACCAAATTTCAGGCCAAAACTACCTTCCTTTTCAACGTATCCTTTGCAATCCTGATCGTAAGCGTATGTGAAATTCAACAAAGCAATTTCAAATTGAAACCAAGAAAGTGAAATTGTGCTATGACCCAGACGCAGCGGAATGTGTAAGGGTATGTCCACCCTCCCCCATCCCCTTGGAAATGAATAAAACAAGTACGCTTAAAAGGCAATTTTTCTTTCCGAAATGCAGTACGAAAAAAAAAAAATCCCTTTCCTGGTTTTGTTTGCTCAGAATGATCAATGACACCCGACATCTTAGATTTAATTAAGTATAGTAAAATAAACCTTGGCAGCCTAAATTAACATACAATCATCTAAAATTAATGGCGGTTCGTTGAAAGCAAAGCGAATCTGAACAAGCCAAGTAAACGGGCGGTTGAGACATTTTATCTTCGCGCAATTTCTTGCATCAATGAACCGCAAACGAATTGATTCCGGAGTAGAAGTTTATTTTGTTTTATCATTTTGTGATTCACCGTCCACGGTCCTTTATCACAATAGGAATTTATTTAAGTTAATTTGGTGATAATAACTTCAAGTGTAAAATCGTTTAGTCTTCATTCTCAGCAATCGAGAAAAGAACCGATGGTTTCATCTTTGTATGTTTATTATTATTTTTTTTTTAATTTCAATTTTTGTTTGGAGTGAGCGAAAGGAGGAGCGTAATTTTCAACATATGGTAGCATTATCAATCGCTTCCAGTTTGTTAAATGAAGTCATGCGTTTTATAACCTAGACAGAAATGACACGTGGCAAGAAACACTACTGAAGAGAAAAAAAGATACTAATTAATAAGGAATTTTCCACTTGTGTTTCTATAACTCAATAGAAACCCGGGAAACATTTTTTCTATTTTTTAAACAATGGAATAGGTTACTACATCCAGTAGCCACTATCTGTAGGGGCATGGTAACCAGTTCGTCCGCAGATAATGTTACCATGGCGTGGATTTTTTTTTTGTGTGGAGGATGAAAATGCTCGCAGCGCCTTTCGGGTCGTTCCACGTGAACAAACTGCTTCACATGGTCGGCTACTGGTAAACCATACTGGGATTTCGAGACACCGGGAGTGATCTTAAAATAACTTGCATTGAGAGGGATTGCCTTGAGAAAAAGGCCTGTATGGTGGATTAGCTCTTTTTCACTTCATCTTCTACAGCTTATACGAGTGCTACCCAACGATAACTCATCGCTGATATTTGTTATTATTGTATGGCTCTGTCTCACAAGGCCTGGGAACTGCATGCCGAATTCAAGAATTTGATTGGCATAAATCGATATTGAAAGCGGTCTAGATTTTCCTATCTAGATCGGTAACGTTTTGCAGTGAAAAAGTTGTAAACTGAAATATAAAATCATTGACTACTTTCATCTAACAATAAATATTTACGGAAGTGCCAAAGAGCCTGATGAGAAAAAAAGTTAAGAGGACGAGCAAAATTTGGCAGAATTAGGGGCTTATAATTCAAAAACGGCACGGCGAATTTTTTTTATGTTATCAACTTTTGATAAACATAATAAGACGCAACTTTTGGCAAAGTTTAAAAAAAAACCTGTAGGTAGGGTTCAGAGCCACCTTAAATTTTCCAAAATTTTATTGGCCCTAGGCTTAAACACATGTTTGAACGTGAAGAGCGACGTGAAGTAGCGCATGAAGCCAATCTACTGGTAACATTGCTACAAAACAAAGCACAACCATGTTTCCACGGATAACATTTCACTTGCATTGTCCTCAGTATCGTTAACAAAACTGTCCAGCTATGTAAGCAGTTTAACCAGTTCCGGTGTTTATCATGAACTTAGACAACCTGGAAGAAACAAGCTGAGGTGCCTCTGCCATGCATTGCATTGTCTGTGTGTATGAACATCTTGCTGTGTATGATTAGTAACTTCTTGAAGCGAGGCTTAACTGTCTGAGAAGAAAATTCGAAATAAACACATTGAAATAAAAGGTTTTTATTACATTACATCACTCATGATCAGCTACAACGAAATCTTTTTTTCAAATTCTTGTCTGGTCTATAAGAGATCTTGTTTTGCAAAGACAGTGTACTGCACTCGAAGGAATATGAAAGCTTCTTATCCTGTACGGCCGAATTTATTTAACTTGGCTGGCTTTTTTCTTTATTACCCCTAGAAATAAAACATGTAAAAAACAAACAAACAAAACAAGTGAGAGGTAAAACTAATTTCAGAAGGGATGGGGTTACCAAGAGAAATTCAGTGGCTGTTTATTACACTAATTAAATCCCGTTCCCCTGACCTTAACGGGGCCGCTCGAAGTACCGCACATGCGTGCGCTTTACCTACGTCATTAATACTGCGTGACATACCCATAATCTCCAAAAAGGTGTTGTGCGGAATGGCTAAAAAAAGATAACCCTGCTTTGTATCGGTCTCTGCTTTTATATTCTTCATTTTTTTTTTTTTTTTTTGTGATAAGCCGATTAGATCAC
>Ga0126338_10003010_pt1 | contig 11742 bp, 10 predicted proteins | sample OrbCmetagenome_2_FD_92529 | JGI IMG/M metagenome (GOLD analysis project Ga0126338, IMG submission 92529) | Coral microbial communities from Petempiche,Puerto Morelos, Mexico - Orbicella C C metagenome | ecosystem: Host-associated > Invertebrates > Cnidaria > Coral | place: Petempiche,Puerto... | reverse complement strand
CTCTACCAACTGAGCTATGAAGCCACACATTGGGAGCGAGGTCAATTAATTGAGTTCATATCTTCCCGTGAGGAGTGAAATGATGTGAAGTATATATGAAATAATTCATATTTGAACTGCGGTAGTAGATGAAAGTGAAGATTGATTATCGCAGTAAATTTTCCAATTTAAGCAATTGGAAGGAAGAAGCCTGAAAAAAATCAGGGCTTCAACAGGATTCGAACCCGTGACCTCCGCGATACCGGTGCGATGAAATTCGAGACACTCATATTTCGTTACTTAGCACATGACCAAAATCTACCTGCTATCAGTGGTAAAATCTACCCAATGATGGTCATTAGTTCTTTGTGAACAAAAACTCTCTCTAATATGACTTCAACAGAGTTTAGATTTTTTTATGGCTTACACTTAAGAACTTAATTTTAGTCACATCGAAAAGTTTAAAACTTAACCAAAGATAGTCTTGGTAGGGCACAGCTGCTCATTGAAGTGGCACACTGTCAGTGGCATTCTTGCCACCTGCCAAAGAAAAAGTATTGAATGGATGCGTATTTGATGAAACTTCGAATTTTTCGATTGGTATATTGAATTCCATGGGCTGTTGTTTTGATGTTCTACCAAGTATTTATGTCCATCAAAACGTAAATGAAACCAAACATGCATCAGCAGATCCTAATTTTGGGCTTCAGAAATAACTGGGTAAACAAATATAGCTGAAGAAGAAGTTTCTGTTTCCGCGATTTTCACCCGTGTAAACACACAACAAATGATTGCATTACTACGAATACAGCTACAGTTACACAGCAAGTGTTGGGAAGTTTCTTAACTTTGTATTATGCCAATCTTTCGATGGTCTAACAACGACTGGAACAAACAAATTGTATTTGTGGGTTTAATTAGGCCAACATTACTTAAATTTTTTAAAAATATTTTGACCGCTCAGAAACGAGACGTGACTGGGCTACAATTACTTTGGCTGGTCAACATGACCAGCCACAGTCGGAAAATTGTTTTGAGCCCTGGTAGCAGTAGACTGTAATTTTACTTTTAACTTTTCCTGGGTAAAGTACAGATGGGCAAGGGTTCCATTTAGTCTTACAAGGAGTGGAGATATTTTTAAGAGAAATGAACATGGTCTTCAATAGGCTGGATGGACCAAGTGGTACTGCAGATGGCACACGGCTCATCTTTATATATTATTTATGAGGCAAAACATGACTGATGCATAATTCTTAGCAGCAATGCCTCTTGATTCCTGGTAAGCTCTACCCACAGGACTCATGGAAACCGAAGTGTCTCTTATACGCAGAAGTAAAATCTGCAGCTGGCAAGGTATATCAAAGCACACTGATAGCCAACCATGCCACTCCACCAAACAGCCGAAAAAAGCACTACACCCTTACAGTGTGCCCAGTTTTGCATGGCAGAAGCTTGGATGTAATTTGCTTGACTACCATGGTGCTCAATACCTTCTAGTTGCACACTACTACTGCAAATACCCTGTCTTGAAGAAGCTGAAGTCAACGAAATCTGCTTGTATAGTCAATCCCCTTTAGTCAATCTTTGCGGAACTTGTGATACCAGAGCATTTTCAATTGTTACTGACAGTGGACCTTGAAATAGCAGTAGAGAGTTTACTGCATGCTACGAACAGTGAAGTATTAGTCACATTACCAGTTCTCCTCCGTGTCTAAAACGCAACAGATTCATGGAGTGGATTGCAAAGACAGAAAAGAACTTGTGAAAGAAGTCAGGAATTGCAGGACAAGACACAATTTATCTTGCACTTCTACTGTATCAAACCACACCTATTGACAGCGACCTTCCCTTGCCAGCTAAGCTACCTAAGAGATTGCATGCAACTATGTTGCAGTGAAAGAAGAACACTGACAAGATGCCCAGAAACAGCAGTATAACAGGAAGATCCCATGTGAACTCTACTAACTAGTACCAGGTCAGGAGGTGTCTGTGTCCCAATAATATTGCCAACCAAGACCTTGGTTCAAGCAGAAGTAAGAGAAGAAACTAGCAGCCATGGTCATTTGTAGTAAAGATGGCTGGTGGTAATTCAGAGCTAAGATGTAACAGAGTGCAACTGAAACATTTGGGCTTAAAGCAACAGTGTCATGGCTGGGCATGTGCTAGGTTGAGAGAATTTTTTGAACACTCCATCTTGAATTTTGCACTGGCATGTTATTCACGGCAATATACTCAAAAATTCCCTTTGGAATAACAGCGATTCTTTACTTCTCGGTCCCAATTTTGCTTTTTCTCCAAGATATTTTACTGTAGTTTTTGTTTTTTAATAACATGGACAGTGAAGCCGGAGAAGATGCCACTACGGTAAGTTTCATTCGAGCTTCTTATAAACTTGACAAATTTTACTTGTGAGTTTTTTCGTTTTTGATGTAAAAGGCAACCATAACTTACAACAAATGTAATATATCTTGCAGGAAAGCCATGTCTCTTGCTCATGCAAGAGTACATGCCCTACAAAAAGGTCAAGAGAAACTAATCGAGGTTGTCCTTGCAAAGGTGAAGGTGTTACTTGTGGTGAATGATGCACATGTGGTTCGACAGCAAAGCCTTGCAAAAACAAGGTACTGTGGATTTCTGGTGCCTGTATGAATTATTGGTATGAGTAAATTACCACTCTAAAGAATAATTGTAACCTATTTCGTGTGTCTATTTTTTAGCATGTTGGCTTGTTGGTTGTACTAGTATGCTGCATGGTAACTCACCTTCCTGTGCAAACTGTTTGCCAATTGAAAACCAGTTGTATTCATAGCTGAATTGTTTTTGTGACCCGTTATTTTTAGGTATTTCATTTTTATCGAAATGCACCCACTATTTTATTTCGACTGGTTTACAGTAGAACTGGATTCTGTAAATGTATTGAGCACATAGTTAGGTTTGATATCTTGTATATTCTAGCCTGGTAAAAGCAATTCTACTCCAGTGGCTCATCCTGCTACCCAGCAAGTGAGGTCTGCCCAGCCCTATAGCAATGCAACAAATAGGCCCAGTGAAGAGGAGGAACGAATAAAAGAGAATAATGATGTGAAGGTAAGAGGGTGTTGTTGAAATCCAGTGTTCTGTTCTGATAATGTTGAGGGAGGGATTATTATCTTTATTACTTACTGGTTGTTTCTATCTCAAAAGAACAGTGATGACTGCTCTAAAATTCTTTTTCACTGAAAAGGAACACATCATTAGACAGCTTATTGATATTCTTCAAAGAAATATCTGTATTATTTTGCGTTATAATTATTCTTGACTCTTGTATTGTTATAATTTTCATAAACCAACAGTTTGATTGGTTCTCATGAAAGGCATTTATTTTCAGGAGTTCATTCAAACACTAAACGAGCCTATGGTGAGGAAGCTGTGCATAAGGAGTCTATGCCAGGGAGTTGGCAGCATGGACTATATCCATGGTCTACTCATTGCTGAGGATGACATAGATGGTGATGAAAATGAATCCACAAATTTGGCTCCATCTTCAATTGCCACAGAGCTCACTCCAACTGCAACTGCAGCAGCTAGCCCTGAACCAGGCCCATCCCCTGCAGGTAGTTCTTCACCATCATGGTGCAAGTGTGGTATGTGCACAATTATGCCTCAAGAAGTAGAAAATAAGTGCTGTGGGCAGCGAAGATGCGTAACTATGCACACAAGATTTCAGAAACTTACCATCCATAATAGGGGAAATATCCAGAATGACCAGAGGATAACAGTACCAGATCATTCAGGAAGGCTGGTTAGAGGCAATATGTCCTGGACCGTTATGGGTACCTGGGGAAGGGTAAACGGAAGGTATGCCCTTCGTGTGTCATGAAAACTATTCGCGGGCATCATCCTTCCCAGACCGGTGTTTACATGGGATTTGGGCAAGAGTAATCAACAGCAGGCTGCAATAAGCCACTTCCAAGTTCCTTCTACCTCTGTTTCACAATGAGTCCTGGTGCTCACATTTTCAGATGGAAATGAGTTGGTTTTGAAAGACAATAGGTGTACAAGGAAAAATAATTTCCATATGAAAGGTTGTGCATCAAGACTCATCTTGAAACAAAGGAAAATAGCTTATTGGAAATGGGCCATTGCTTATATATTATTTGTGAGAAAATGCATTGAATGGAGGGTTGGATTTGTTTTATTGGCGTGCAAGGGTTGAAAATATGGCGCAGTATTTATTTCAGTGTCAAAAGTAATTTTCTGTTGCAGTTAGTTTTGTACTACTATGTCCAAAAACCTTGACCACTTTGTCAGCTAATCATAAGTAAATCAAAAAACAAGTGTCTTGTTCACATATGCTTTGTTTTTTTTTCCAGCGACATGTATTTCCTTCGACTTATGAGGGGTTCATTAGATTGTTTTTGTCTGTTTTGGTTGACCATAGTGGCAACACTCAATTGAAAACTGCTCGGATATTGGTTGTGTTGATAAGATCAGTTTCAATGTGTTTGCATCTTCTAAGATTTGCTCACAATATCATGCATTTTGGATATTCCATGTCCCCATCCCAAATTTAGTGCTGTCCAAACGTATAGACTGAAATAAAATTTTGTTCTTCCCTAGAATGTGTGTCACTAAGCCAGAGTCTCTTTCATACTTTGTTGAATATCATTCTAATTATTTTGTAAATTTTGGCATATATAATAAACAGATTATCAAGAATCAGGGGATCAAGAGCAATTTTCTCTAGGGCTTTGAAGTCTTTATCCTGCCGATCAAACCAAGGAAGCCAATGGTCCTCCAACTCCCTTTGGTCGCAAGCACCCCCACTCCAATCATGTACATCACAAACATGGTGGAGTAGTCCAAACCAAGTACTCTGTACAAGGCAAATGATAAACAATGAAATATAATAACAGAAAACCAGTGAAAGCCTAAGCTGCACACTGCAATTCCTTTTCAAGTGTTTTGTCTGCCATGAACACTTGTTATACCTTCATTATTTCCAAGACATCATCATCAGTAGTTGTTTCACTGGCTTTGCAGATGTTGGCACAGTGCCAGAAGTGGAGGATGATGTGATCAGCCCATGCTTGAATTTTTTCCATATCCTTTAGATGAGCAACCTACAGTACATGAACATAACATGATTTTTTCGACATAAACATTGCAAATCAGATTTCCAATACACAAATGTCTCACACTTGCTTTAGGGTTATTACTGATTCTGGCATTAAACATTTTTTCAATCAACTGCCACAGTAAAATAAGCAATACTACTGTGTACTCAGTAAACAAGAAGTTGAAAAAATAATTGCTATAAAGAACCGAAAGCTTCGCAATTTTTATAAAAGATGGGAGCTTAATTTATAATTTATATACATTTAATTCAAGGAAAGTTATGGAAGTCCGCAGGATAATTGTTAGGTTAAATAATTTTTTCTACCATTTAGTTTGTTATTTAAACTTGTAAGGGAGTTAATTGGGCATCTGCACATCTGTGCAGTATGCGTCACGGTGTAGTGTAACAAAAAACCTTTTTAATGTAAATATTGTATACTTCTATTGTAATTAGTCTAAGCACCTTATTGTAAGTTGAGTAATGTAACTGTTGTAATGTAAGTGATTAATTACAAAATATTATCACTGCACTGGTGAGTTAAAGAAATAGGCCTCAGTTGCCTAGAACACCTCAGTTCCTGCAAAAATATAGTGGGAGCAAGAGGAATTTGATGTCCCACTGGGAAAGTGGATTTGAGCTTTTTGTTCTGCCCTAAGGGTACATTACAAAGTACAGTAATGCTTACCAAGTAATTGCTTGATTGTAGATGAGGCATCAGTGACAACCTCAACAATATTTAAGGACACTTGCAAATTCTGAAGAGCATTTTGAAGTGCTTGCTTTTCCATGTTACTAGAGGCCAAACTAACATGCCGCTTGTCTCTGACCTCTATCTCTAGGATATAACCACTGACAAGCTCCATTAAAAAATAACAGAGATTCTTGGCAGTGTGCCCAGGAGAATCACACTGCCCATCCCCCAAACCACTACCTCTTTACCCAGAAATTTGTGTTCCAACAACCCCCTCTGCCAGTCCCACCATTCATTTATAGCAGGAATGAAGTATAGCCTCTGCATCCTATAGAAGGTGGAGTCTGAAATGAATGCCAGACCAAGAAAATTTGCCATCTATTCCACTTTGGCAAAGTTGTTGCCAGAAAGCATTATGTTTGCAGCAGCTTGCAGATTATTACAAGAGGTGCCATTTTGACCCTTTGAAGATGAAAATGTCCCTTTATGCCCCGCAGAATGAGCCCACTTTATGACAGCGCTGGGGCCATTAAGGTGGTGTTTGATGGCTGTTTCCTGTGTGCAGCCAGGCTGCTGGCATTTCTTAAACACATCCAGTAAAACATCCAATGAACAGATAACTTTTGTTTGTCTCACAAGGGACAGTTCCTCCTTCAGTGTGTTTTACTGCTCCGATCTACTCAACTTAGGATAAGTTTGACCTGGGGCAGCCGATGGAGCTACATGTACAGCTTGTAATGGGGCAGCTGATGGAGCAACAGCTTGTAGTGGAGCAGCTGATGGAGAAACAGCTTCCAGTGGTATGGCTGATGGAGCAACAGCTTGCAGTTGGTAAGCTGATGTAGTGACAGCTTGTAGTGGGGCAGCTGATGTGGCAACGACTTGTAGAGGGGTAGCTGACAGTGCAACAGTTTGTTGAACAACACACATAGAGTCCCTAGAAAAAAACCAAAATAAACATTAGGAAATTTACTTAAATTTCATATTGTAAACATTGTTATCAATGCATTAACATAATTAATCAATACCATCACCAACTAACATGAAGTGTACTGGACAAAAAACAATACACCGTAAGTAGGTTGGGCATTGCATGTACTTTATTTAATAATTAAGCTGTGATACGATGTAAATATACTGTTAAAGGAAATTATCACATTCATTTCTTGAAAGATATGAATAACTTACTCCCTGTTATCAACATCAGACACATTACTGGAACAATCAAACTCTTTGCAGTCATCCTTTAGCTTATCTAAAGCATCTGCTAATGTATCTGCTAATGTCCTATAGACAGAGATGCAATTAATTAGTCTGTTAATGTGACATTTAAGAAGTAACGAGGCATGGCCAGGTTAAATTCTGATGAGGGACATGGCCAAAAAAGTAATGACAACACAGGAAATGAAATTGTGACAAGAAAAAACATGGCTCGCCAAAGTTATGACAATAAGAGCAAGGTAGAAAAATAAAAATAAAACACTGACATGTGACACAATGAACCCCCCCTAGCAAAGGGTCAGTAAAGAATGGTACCAACACATTCTTTGACCCTAATGAGTGTCATTGATGCCTCACATCAATGATGTATTTATAATATTGTAACTGCACTGCATGCATGGATGTAGCAGACATAATACTGAAGTGGGATAGCTATGGTTGTTCTGAATGGTCTTGTGCATGTACAGTTTCCTCTGTGTGGTCATCTGATTCTCTCTCAGACATTGAGTCATCTGTATCCTGATACTTTTCATTGTCAGTTTGAAGGATGATTGACCCATCAGCAACCTGATAAGTGCTATGGTTTGCAGAATACTCTGAGATACCAGTCACATCAACATCACTTTTGGACAGAGAAAGCTTATTTAAGGCCTGTAATTATTTGCAGGGGTGACTCTCTTCTTTGCATGTATGATACTTGCAATGCAAAGGAGAAAGAAACTCTGTATGTCTATTTGCACAGGGCAAATCTATGGGTTCCACTGCTCCATCATTCTTATTTCTAATAATTATTATTATATTGCTCAAGTTGCACATGAACGAAGGCAAGAAACAAAAAGAAACACACAAATAAATCAAGGCTAAAGAAACAAAATTAAAAATCGAACATACCTTATATTAGCAATCTCCAAAGACGGATTGGGTGATTGGACAGAAGTAAACATTGGTTTTATGGGGGTCGAGGATGACAGGGGCTGTCCTAATTTTACAGAAAAACAAAAACAGCAGAAATAATATTAATGGTCTCCAGTTATTTACCGACTTCACACAAAACTTTGGGCAATAACTATTTCAAATCATCAAGAGATGTACCACACAATAAAGACAAAGTAGGCAATTCAATGGATGAAAAAACCCACCTTCAATATAGCGTCTGTGTTTGGATGAAGCAGGGTCTCTCTCTTCCGATCTCTTTCTCTTCGCGCACGATACGACTGGGTCTTTCTCCCTACAACAAAAGCATTATGATTAAAACTAATAATACGACATTCAAAACAGTTTGCGTAAAAAACATGAAATTCAAGTAAACAGCAGTAGACGAAACTGACCTTCTTTGCCATTCAAGTGAGAGAAGATGACTTTCAAACTTGGAGTCACTCGAGTAACCACACTTGATCTTAGAAGACACCCATGATGAGTAAACAATGTTATCTAGGTTAATCTGTCAGTGTCCTCTTTGCCAACTTCTATCACACTCCTCTTTAGATGAGTGTATTTACTTTTGTCCACTTCCAGGTCGAAGGCCGTCGCAACCAGACATGATCACCCATCAACTGGCTTCTAAAATTGGCCACCGGCAGCAACATGTTGCAAATAAATTGACAAACATAAATTATAAAGACTGCTTCAACTAACAACTTCATTTTCTGAGAGATCTAAGCATGGATGGCAATGATACAAGGCGATATAAAACAATGATTCCACTCCACAACGAAATTGAAAAAACTTGCCAGTTTAACCAAAACACTAGAGCGTTACTGCGCATGCATCACTTTCGTGACACTGTTCCTTTAAAGACACCAACCTGGGAAGAACAGTTGTGGAGCAACCAAGACACTTCCACTTGTAAGCCCAGCACACCTATGCCCAAGCCCCACTAAGTTCTGTCATCAGGATATTCACTGACAACCCACAAACTAGGTCAACACACAATAAAAGTGATGGACTACCCATGACAATTAAGAGTGGCAGTGTTGTAAAGAAACTATCTAAACTGGACTTATGAACCTTGTTAGAGACCTGATGGAGCATTTTAGTTCAGCCTTGTAGACTTTTGTTGTGTTATGCTCAGCTAAGTTTTTTCTGTCTGATATATTCCCCCACTGTTTATACCATCCGGGAGGCGCGGTGACCTCATGGTTAGTGCGCTCGTCTCCGGATCGAGCGGTCCAGGTTTGAGCCCTGGCCGGGGACATTGTGTTGTGTTCTTGGGCAAGACACTTTACTCTCACAGTGCTTCTCTCCACCCAGGTGTGTAAATGGGTACTGGCAAACTTAATGCTGGGGGTAACCCTGTGATGGACTAGCATCCCATCCAGGGGGGAGTAGGAATACTCCTAGTTGCTTCATGCCACAGAAACCGGGATAAGCTCCGGCCTGATGGGCCACTTGGCTCGCATGCAGACTTTACCTTTTTTATCCCATCCATTAGTCCTTTCAAGGTGGAGATGTGAACATATTAGGTCTGAGGTCTATATAGGTCTTGTGCCACAAGGATTGAACCATGTGATAATTTCTTGTAATTTGTTCCAGAGTTGTTTACCATTGTTTACAAAAAGGTACCGGTACATGTACGTTGATTGTACACAAGACCCACAGAATATCTTTACATTTTCCAGTTTTCCAGACTTCGTGGAGTTCAATAACTCCAGGTCATGAGAACAGAAGTAATGCTGCAGCAGTATACGGAACTGAGCTAGGAACTTAGTTAGCTGTATGCAATTAACAAATGGTATATTGATTCATAGCAAACATGAAATCTTACATTTGACGTTCTATTTACATTTAGGAAGCTTGTTTTGGAGGTGAAGCAAATAGTTTCTCATCTGCGTGAAAGCTCCCAGGGTTCCACTCAGTGTGATTTAAGTGCACAAATAACAGGTACTTGTAATATAATTATTCCCTTGTCAATGGCCATAAGCTAATTGCAGGCTTGTTTTCTGGTTGTAAATATTCAGTTATGAACTTAGTGTTTGCCGCATGATGACTGTTAATTGTCGTGCTCATTCTGTGGCGGGTATATTCCGCTGGTTTATTACCAATATGTGTAGACATTCTCCTGACTTTTGCCATCACTCTTCATAGTAATATGCAGGACTTATTATACAGTGTATGAGTACATGTAGTTCCAAAAGTGGAAAAGGAAAGCCCAAAATCCTGCACTCTGATGTGATACTGAGCAGGCAAGATGGGCAGCGGGCTATATTTCCTGCTTGGGATTACCTGCTATGTCTCACAAGGAAATGGTCTTCTTTATTGACCAAGCTTGTTTGGTCAAGATTACTGAATATTGGCCTCTTTCATTCTCTGTTCATGGACCAAAACAAACTTGGCCAATAATTATATCCAGGTGATCTGTGACGTCATTGTGGGAGCCTGGGGAAAGAAATTTTAATGCCGTATCCCGTAAACCAACGCACGCACCAATTCAATCTGTTTTCGAATCATGGCGGCTTGTCGGCTACCATGCGGGAAGGTTTGCGACATAGAAATCGTTCCATGGAAGAGAGATATTTATTCTAAATTAGACTGAAAGTGAAAGGTCAAAAGCTTACTTACTGGGATGTCTTCTGTGAGTTAAATCCTCGTATGATTCTTTCGGATTTCGTCAGCGCTTGATTCTTTCCCCTGGGAGAGTGTTGAATTTACATGTACATTGAATCAGTGAGTACATTTTGACAACGTACTCAGTTTTATTCTGCGGTGGAAGTGTTGTTAACAGATCTAAACAAGCTAGCTGTCCGGCTCTGGGAAGAGTCAGATCTTTCAGGATTGGATATCTTTCCTTGGGATTTCCATGGACATGCAAACTTGGTGGGTAAGTTGCCTGTAGGCCTCCATCAGCTGCTCGCTTCAAGGGTGGAATTTTTAGTAGCAGCTCTTTCAACTGGCTGAATTTTGACTCTCTTTGACGTATCAGTCCTACCGTAATCCGGTATGGTGGTTTGTCACTAGCCAGGATACATTGCTCTGTCCATTTACCACTCGATTTCTGGTTGACGTCTGCTTCAATGATAGAACTCTGCGTAGCCAAGTGCCTGCGAACCTTCATCTCCATCTTTTGTTGTGACTTGACATCTAGGACTATGGAATCTTCAGTAATTTCCAAACCAAGAACATCAGAGGCTTTCATAACTATGGAGGATTTTTAGTGTACCAGTAGCCCAAATGGTTCTGGACAGATGATCTTCATGTTGCCCAGTTGGATTGGATTCCCAGTTGCCTCTGGGATTGGATAAGTGGATTTGGCAGATGAACTGCCAGTAGATAATCTCCTCACCTTACCATCCCCCACATGTTCATCTAATAATTTTTAATTTCTTGCCCAGTCAGTGGGTGTTAAATTGTTTTTAGCTCTTTACGTTGTTTGTAAAAAGCTTGACCACATTTTCTTGTTGTCTCACAGTCATCATTCCCCAACCAAAGGTTACCAGTTAAAACTGTACTTAGTAAATTGTGAGGTTCAGTTAGTTTCACTCCTTACACTGGTTTCTCCTGTCAAATGACGAGACCATTTTAGCCAAGGAAAGCCATCAGTGTAATCCATTAGAATCAGACAATTATTGGCTCTAAGTACCAGGTTGGATAGGAAACAATGAAATGTACTTTTCAATGTCAACATGACCTAAAAACACTTCTCCAAATTCATTGAATTCTAGTAAGACCAATTTGTTTCAGTAATTCTTGGCGGGTGTCATTCAGATGACCAAAAATCTCATCCTTACTTAAAATTGGATTGATGCCAATGGGCCCT
>Ga0126338_10003009_pt1 | contig 11743 bp, 9 predicted proteins | sample OrbCmetagenome_2_FD_92529 | JGI IMG/M metagenome (GOLD analysis project Ga0126338, IMG submission 92529) | Coral microbial communities from Petempiche,Puerto Morelos, Mexico - Orbicella C C metagenome | ecosystem: Host-associated > Invertebrates > Cnidaria > Coral | place: Petempiche,Puerto... | reverse complement strand
GATATTTTAAGTAAGAAAAAAAAAAATAGTAAAATTAGTGGGGAAGGAGAAAAAGAGGAAAAAAATTTTTTTTTTTTTTTTTTTTTTTTTTTTTTTTTTTGCTTTACGCATGAATTAGTTAGCCAAAAGATTTCTATAAGTTAGCTCCTCAGTCAGAAGTAAGTAACTATTATGTCCTCTACACGGTTAAGACTACGAAAAGTGAACACAAACATACAACAAAGACCTTTGTCAGGTTTCATAACCATTTCCCTCTAATAGCTAGCTCGAACAGAATCATAAATCAGTTAGTTTTGCTTCTGTCAGAACAACTAATTGGTTCGTTTAACCATGCTTTTCGTTCCTCAGACTGTTGCGAGCTCTTTTTATTTTTACTTTTTAAGATTTCTTCCATACATTGCATAAATAAAATATAAATTTTTCACATTGACCAAAAGGTCAATTTTCTACCTTTTAAATAAAAATGAACTTGAATTTGTAATAAGTTTTTGTAGTAGTTTCCCTATGTGTTACTAATATGTTTTTAGTCCTCACTTCTGTACAGTTCGTATTTTGTGACATAAACATATCTCTAACATTATACGAGTTCTTATTTGGTAGTCTCCTACTGTTTAGCCAACAGTGGCTAAACTGGTTTTAAGTTGTGACCTAAAGATATATTCGTCTCAAGTGTGTATCATGTGAAGGATGTGTTATGTTATTGTGTGTTATGTGTTAGGTTTATAAGTTGACTGAGAAGACATTTTCGCACAGCTATATAGCAATTAAATGAAAAGTCGCTGAAGCTTAATGGCGTACCACACTTTCCTTTCGGAGCCGCTCGTTCTTTGGTCTGTTTGTGCAGTGGCGGATCTAGGGGAGGGGACTGGGGGACCCGGGCTTCCCCTACCCTCCCCCCCCGCTTTATTTTGGATAAAAAAAGAAGAAATCACAGAAGGAGGAAAAGCCGCCAGGGTAAGCAAAACAAACCCCGCCCCCCACCCCTTAGCTCAAGGTCTGGATCCGCCACTGTTGTGTGCAGACTTGCCTCCGTAAATCAGTGTTCTTTAGGTTCTCTAAGTTCTTCAACGATAAATTTGGACGAAAAATCACTGATTGAAGTCGCGCCCTGCAGAACTGGTACCTTATTGTTTTTATGTCTTCAGTTCGTTTTATGATAGCGGTCGGGCAAAGACTTTGTTTCCAAAGAGAGGGCGTGGCCCACAAAGTAGTAAGCCCAACCAAAACCAAGTGCCAAGCACTCAAATTTTAAAACAACACTTCGCAAGAAGACCAAAATGCCGCAACTCTTTTTTGCGCATGTTTGGTTATTCATTATCCAGGTAACCACATGTCCTCTTAAAGGGCTTTTGTTCTCGTGTGTCTCGTTGCTTTTTGTATCATAGCTTCTTCAAAACGACCAGTGAAAATGCAAATTTTTTTCAATGTTTTCGAAATTTGACAACTGAGGACAAGAGAGAGAGAGAACAACAAGGGCATTTAAATGAGCGAAAGTGTTGCTGGGTATATAAAAGAAAAGAAAATTGGGAAGCTGTTCCTAAACATCCAATTTTTCAAGTCTTTTTTTTTTTTTTCTTTCACGCGCTCGGTAGATCGTTATTTATTTTGTTCTTAGAAATAATTTTAATTTCTCTCCGTTGTTTCTCTTTATCTCAATTACAAAACTGCCACCTAGCCTATGAAAAGACACCCTAGCTGGCTTAAGGCAAAAATTGTTGGAAGCCGCACAAGCTGAGCCGAGGCACCTCAACTGTCAATATTAACCAAGAAACTCTCAATATTGTTTTCAATTATCTTTATTATACTTATTCTTCTCAGCATTTAACAATCTAGCGTCTTTAACTTAGCTTATAGAGATCAAAAAAACATGCAAAAATCCCATGACAACGGATTTTTTCAATGATATGATTTCATTACAATTTAAATGTACATGCAGTCGACTCACGATAACGCAAACCCTCGCTAACTTAATCAACTTGAACCTCGCCCTAACTCGAACCAAATTGATCAATTCCCCCTGGATTTCTTTCATATTTTAGTGAAATTTTAACCACAGTAACTCAAGCCCGTTATCATTGGAACCTTTCGCGAACTCGAAGCTATTTTCGTTTCACTTCAGGTGATGCTCTAGATAATTTTACCTTCGATAGCTCGTACCATGTTTGTCAAAACATGACCCTCAAAAAGTAAATCGAATGGTCTCTGTAGAACGACATCGTTCTTTTCGAAACTTGCAAAGTTCCCAGTATCTGCACTTATACATTTTTACTTGACTTCTCTACAATAACATTTTTTGATTAAGATATACACTTTATGATTTAGAAATACAGTAATCACAGTTCCTCTTCTTATTAATTTCCGGCCATTTGTTCTCTTTACACGATAGTTCGAAACTTCTTCAAGTTCGAATTATCGGGAGGCGACTATATATAAATCTACACTCGAATCAGGATTGTTGTTTGAGCTCTTCACTATTATAGAGCGGTTTTCAATGGAGTATCTCAAACAAAAAAACCAACGTAATCATTTCTGACTAAACACAAAGGACGCAGACAAACCCCAAGCAAATACATGTGGCTGACGCAAAGAGCAGGAAAACGTGTGCGACCGATATACGATTGATTTTGGTTTTACTTCTTAGTGAAAGACAAAGTGGCGCCAGTTTCTTTAAGCCGAAGTGTAGAGGAATTACTCTTGACACACCAGTAAAAACCGCCCTAGATGTATCGAAAATTGTAAAAAAGTCTGTCAGACTTAAGATAAATTGATATCGTCTACGACATAGAGTCACTACAATAAACATAAGCGGAACAAATTGAGCGCGGTGGACATATCTCCTGTTGAAAAACTACTAACTCCTGTTGTCAAACTACTAACGTTTCTATGGCTTGGGAGTATAATTTAGCAGTTAGCTATAACAATGAAGATAAAAACTTACAATTAACGAATCGTTTGACGCAAACTTGGAAACGCTCCGTCCAAACTTTTAACTACATTTTGAAAGCTTTGATGGTAATTTAAACGCTGTAAATGTATTACTTCGAAGTCACCAAAGGTCATCTTATAAAGCTGTACTTTCTAATACTTGAAATATACTATTTTGAAGCAAAATATTGACATTATCAAGATCCCCGGGTAAACAAAGATTTTGCCAGTTACGAAATGTTCATGGCTCTTGTCTGAGAGAGAGGATGAGGACTAAGAAAGATAATCCGCCATTTAGGCTTTCTTCCTCCTAAGTTACCCTTAGATCACTCTTAACTATAAAGTCCCAGTAGGGTCTAAAGGTACTGATCCTATGTTGTGAGCTACGTTCACAGTGAAAGCCCTAATGGCTTTACACACGCGTTTTCATCTTCCACGAAAACATCTAAGCGACGCGCGTGGTAGCATTACCAGTGGAGGAACTGGGTACCGTGTCTTGAGATTAATTATTTTGAGAGTAAGGCCTATATGGGGATTAAATCCCTAACCCTTCATCCTCTCTCTTCCTCTTGATTCTAGTAAATTTCAAACATTGAAATACAGTTAAAAGAAACAGTCAAATTTCACCTTGAAAATACAAAAAACGATAAGAGTTTTAGAGTGCTATATAGAAGTGTTTCCGAGAAGATTGTAATTTGAATCACAACACAACACAGTGTCACTGCTGCATGGTTTCACTTCGCAAGTCACTCTTCAAATCACTCAAAATCAAATATTAATTAAAGTTCTATCGTACTCTGGAAGGGAAGAAGTTAATAGGCTTTGTTTGGTGTAGTCATGGATTCCACAGTACGTTTTCCAGTAGATTAGCATTAGAGACTCAGAGACCCGTTTTGGTTGAATCGAAAAGGGAGTATCCCTGAAGAATGTGTACCGTGTAGCATACCTGAGACTGGCACACTGTCCTGACAAACTGGGCATCCGTTTAAAAATTTGTTATGATCACATTTTCAGGTGGCTTTTCTTCTATTGTTACAACTCCTTCAGTTTGGGCTGTTGCATTTTCTGTGGTGATGTCTTTGGCCGTGGGATTAGCAGTCTGGTCACTTTGCAGAGTTTCTGGGCTTTCTGAGGTATTGCCACCATTTTTTTCCAGGTCGAGAGCGGACCTTTCACTCGAGTTTTCCCTTTTCTTGCCGTCTTCTTTTGCGTCCTTGAGCTCTTCGTCAAGATGAATTCCCTTGTTCTGAATTCCTAACTCGACATTATCACCAGTCACTGCCTGCTGAGCGCCGTCTGTTCCGTCTTTCTGGGGGGTATGATCGTCGTTGCTTCCCTTACTGTGTACTTCAGCGAAATCTTCAGTGTCTTCACTTCCAATTGGTACCATCCGGAGGCTTCTGTCAGCTGCTTTGTTGTGTCGATCTTTCTTGCCAGTGCTGTTCCGTTTCTCAGTACTGTCTCCTACCGAGGGGGGTCGGGCGATAGCGGGTCTCCAGCACAGCAACGACAGGTGAACTGGCATAATACACAAGCCGTGAAGAAGGCCAAGAACTACAATTCCAAAGAACATTCGGAAGAATATTCGGAAAATCTCCGAGGAGGCGAACGCCAGAACGACCATGCCAAGGAACGTACTGAATCCTGAAAACAAGCAAAAAGAAGAAGACAGGCACGTTGATACCTTAAGCAAAACCACACAAGAAAGTTACCACGGTATGCTTTAGTTCCTTTCACTAAAACTAGGCTAACTATTGATAAATAGAAGCAAGCCTTTGAGAAAGATTGATTATCTAACACTCAATGTCCCGTTTAGTCGCACAGAATCTTTTAAGAACTCATATTTTATACGGGTTTGTCGCTCATAGAATGAACTACCTCTTAACGTCAGTGAGTCTAACACCTTGTCAGTTTTCCGCAAGAAATTGTTTGCTTATTTTTACGATAAGTTCAGTGCTAATTTTTTATCGTGATTATCTTATTTTTTTAATATGAGTTGCGAGTAATTTTTAACTAGGTATACAATCATACAATGATACACTAAGGCGGCTTATATTAAGGAATCTTGTATTCTGTTTTATACTGTCCTCAAATTCATTGGATTGACTTGTTCAATGCAATGTAATTTGAAATTTGTTGTATTAAAGATTAAAGGTTAAAGATTAAAGATTAAAGATTAAAGATTAAAGATTAAAGAAGAAGAAAACTATGTTTTGTTTGTAATTCTTTGGTCTATCCAGATGCTCAGCAATCAAAGAAACTTCTTTGGGATGTTTCAACTGATTTTAAGATAAGTCCATCCCTCCTGGCTCTCGTTTTTAAGCTGAAATGAACAAAATGCTTACTCTGAATCATCCATTCAACCCAGAGATGCACAACTGAATATCACAGAATGTAGCCACAGAAGGTAGTCTCTAAGGAAATCCCATTCAAAAGGCAAGCCACAGAAACCGATCGTAAAAAGAGAAAAAAATATGTTCTTAGCTTAAAGTTCTCCATTGATGTTACTAGTTTCTGAACGCAGTAAAGAGTGCAAAAGTAAAAACCCCCGGTGTTTTCTGTGTGGTGGTTGTTTATTTTCTGGTGCAAGCCCCTTCTGTTACAATTCTGATTTATTTGCAGGTTACACTCAATAACATTTCAATACTTAATCCACACACCATCGCACTTACCTCCCATGAAGACACTCGCTCCCAGTGTGCTCAATGCATCCACTACTCGGTCATTGGCTGTAACCATGCTTGACGTTATGTAGGCATGTGCAATGTGCGCGCTGTAATCGACTGCGAACCCAATAGCCATTACAAGGTTGATCATGGACACGGAGTTAAGGGACACATCCCAGATAACCATCAGTCCAAATAACTCACATATTAGGGCTGCAAAGTTGAGGACCACGATGAACGTTACGGTACAGTCCACCAAGAAGGGACTTGTGACGACTAGTACCGCTATGCCCGCAATTATCAGGTTCCTTAAGGTTTCCCTTGATGTTATAGCGTACTGTTCAAAGAAAATAAAAAATCGAGTAATTGGGAAGGCATCGAGTTCGGTTTTCTCTGCGATGTCATCTCGGAGAGTGAGCATGGCGTTTTTCTGGAAGGTGGAGCTGCCGTCATTCTTCATGAAACCCAGGACGCGAGAAGCTACCAGTTTGTTGCCATCCTCGGAGAACTTCAAGTCTTGATTGAAATAAGCATAATCGGGAATGCTGAGGAATGCTTTCAATTCAGGTAAAAAGCCTTGACCGGTGATGTTTTTCCCAGAACTTTTGGCATACTGGGAAAATATGTCTATCCAGGAGAGGGATCGGTTAAGGTAATGTTTATTTTCTGTGATAATGTTTGTCAGCTCTCTGATCTGTTTCTGGATGGGGTCCTGCTCATAATCTACTTCACCACTCTCCACGATGCTCACTTGGATGGACAGCACAAAATGCTTTTCTTCCGCGGACAAAAATCGTCTCAAGTAAGAATCATCTTTTGCCAGGATTCGTCTGTCAAACGATTCATCCACTTGGGTGACCCCGTATATCCCAGCACTAAGCAACGCCAGCGACAAGAATATAACCACAACTTTTGTTACTGGGTTTGTCAACAATGTACCCCACAACTTCATGGCCCGATTTGACGTCTGTGGAACAGGTTCATCCCATTCTGGCCCTCCCTCTTTCGGCCGAGGCGCAAGGCAGAATGGTAAGCAATCTCTGCGGCCTGACTTTATTCTCTTCACGTCAAATGACATAATGGCCACGAAGTATGTGACAATCATAAGGAAGGAGAAGGTCACTGTCAGCGCAGCGTAGATACAGAAATACCTAAATTGAAGGAAGTGTTCATTCAAAGTTAATTATGAAACTCGATGAAACTGTACCTCTGATTAACTTTAAGATTTTGGCGTAACGCATCCACAAACAAGCATTACACATGACTTTTGCGTTTTTTATGTACCATGTCTTGTACCATGTGGTCATTTTAGATTTTAGAACGGTTCACATTTTTGTGTGGGATTTCCCACACCTTGTCAAGGCCAGTGAAATTTTTCTGTTTATTATTTGCAAACAGCCACGAGAGAAACTGTTATGTACCGAGGAGAAGATACCTTGACATTGATTAAACAAATTGTCCCAACTACTTTAGAGGAAATGTATGGAAAATGATTAGGAGAATTGAATGTTGATATTTTGTTTCGCCGATAAAAGCAATCGATTTATTTGGACAAATGACAAAAGCGATTTAATCAAACAACAAATTTATTGTCTTACTTTATCGCTGGAAATGATGTAGAAGTGCTAACTGCAAACGCCACCAAATCTGTCATTGTCGTCATGGTAACAGTTGCTCCTGCATGCTTCATAACGGTTTTAATAGTTTGGATCATTGTCATTTCACGTGGCTGTCGATCAAGCTCATCCACCATGATAAACATGTCATCGATGCCGATTCCCAGAACCAAGAACGGTAAGACTCCAACGATACTGACGAATGGTACCCGAAACCACATGGCGACACCAAACCCAGCTAGAATACCCAGGGCCACTGCAAACACTCCTGCGTTAGCGAGCAAGGAGTGACCGGTCAGCGGATTCAAGAACTTTCCAAGCATGAAACTAGCAAAGCTGATCATGAGAGTGAAAGTGATTGAAACCAGTGTAATGTCAGATCCGCTGCTTTCGGCAATAGCATCGTCCAGGCTTCTCTCACTTGAGTAGTGGACTTTGAAGCAAGAAAGTTCGTCCTCTAACGATGCCATTTTGTTGATGAAATTCTTCTCCCATTTCAGAACTTTTTCGTTCTCGTCTTCGTCACTTGGGTCACGCATGGAATACACCATCTGTAATGCTTTAGCGCTGGCTATGCTTCCACGATCTCGTTTGACACTGCCAAACATGCGGTTGAAGCTGAACCGGAAGGGACGTCCATTGCGCATGAGAGCAGTGCCGCTTAACGCTTTGTCTAGGTCCTGTCGAATCTCATTTAGGCTTTTACCGTCTAGCTTACTTTCATTGAACTGCACAAATTCCAGCGGGCTGACCATCATACAATCGTCTTGTGACTTGGATTTGTTCCCTGAGAGCGTGACGCAGAAGTCGAGATAAGATTCCACTTCCATAACTGCGTTGTGAACCCTGAAGGCCTGCTTGAGACACTCAGGATCAAGAACATTGGCACGATCAGAGGATGCCTCCAACATGACGATTTCCTCTCGAATTTTCACTCGGAAGTATTTTTCGGCTGTGTCTAAGTCATCTAACGCCCGGCTGGTTTGAGGGATGAACAGATTTACAGTTCTGTTTTCTGTTTGGAACCAAATGAATCCCACGGAACAGACACTAACAAACACGATACATATTTGGATTGTTATCAGTGGATGCTTTGCAATTCCTCCACCATACCAAGCGAAGAAGCGCTCCACAAGACGCAAATACCAGCTACAGAGCGACGACCACAGGCGACATGGATTAAATTGGCGTGGAAAGCAGCAACTGCAATTTCAAAAATAATACTAATATCAGAAAACGCCTACTGGATTTGTCATCAACTACAAATAAATATGCGAATGAAGCCTTAAACCTTATCGATCCCAGTAAAACCTGTGACTAAGACCCAAATTTTGTGGCATCGTTTACTATACTGTTTCTATTAAGCAGTACTTTAGTACTGCTTAATAGTAAAGTACTGCTTAATAAAACTATTTACGATTGATTAGCACTTTTATGCTGTACAAGGTGGTTTCAACTTGCGAATTTGTGGATTAAACTTAGTGTCAGACCTTTACATGGAAGATTTATAACAGTACTTTCATGTGATACTGCTATTGCTCTGTTTAAAGTGAACTATCCGAACATGAAGATGTTGATGAAATCCTAGTGAACAAGCTTCCATGTGGAACTATCTATCATGCTGTGCAAGGATGTTTAAACAATTTAAGAGCGTAAATAAAATATAAGTCTTGGCTACTGACGCTGCAATTTCTAATTATACTGTGTTTTGTTAAATTCGCTTGTTAGGAATTTGGCCCCTTTCTGGTGGGTTCAACAGGTAATGACTTCAACTTAATATTATCTCAACATTTCTGTGATTGGTAATAATTTAGCCTGCAGAACAGGCGGATTTGTGGGGCAGAGAGCGAAACGCGATACACGAGCGCGGACCGCGACCACAGGCGCGAAGCGCGAGTGTCTTTTTTTTCGTCTCGCGCTTCGCGCTTGTGGTCGCGCTCCGCGCTCGTGTATCGCGTTTCGCTCTCTACCCCGCTAATCTGCCTGTCCTGCAGGCTAGTAATAATTCAACAATTTCGAAAAAGCGTCGAAGCTATAATTTGAAACAACGATATTTTGTATTACCTGCTGGCTAATTTAACTCTACTGGAAGTCAAATTTCTTTGGAACGAAGTTATTCATCAACCAGAATTTTCAAAATGACATCGCCACCGTATGCATGCCCCTTCAGAGTCTGGAATCCACATGTACAAAGTGGCAAAAATGCATTGTCTTTTTCCTTATTCTGTGGTTGACGTTTGGTGTATTGAAAAATAGTAAGAAAAACAATGGTAACCTTGGCAACCAAGGTCCCTAGCAACAGCTCTGTGCTACGCTTCCGCATTCACCTTTTCTTCAAATTAGTTTACTTCCTTGTCTTAAACACCCCTAAGAAAAGTTTGCATTTGTCGCTTTTATAACTTTTTCTTCTCGGATTTCTAAATATTACGACCGTTTTCAATTATTTAAGATGGTGATAAACAAAATTTCTGTATCATTGTTTAGCAATCACGCTTGCAGGTAGAAAGTGAGGGTTTTTTTCTGTTCGATTTACCCCGATTGCTGTCCGTCAGCACAAAACGACTGTTGAACGCGATTGGACGAAGGCTAGCGGCAGGGCGACTTTTCGTCGTTCGTTTTTCGTTTTTGCGTCCACATCCTAATTAAAATGAAGGTTACTATAAACTAATCTGCGAGCCAAATACTGACTGACGAATTTCAATCACTGCGTAATAACTTTAACATAGATTAATCAGTGTGCACGTTTGTTTTGCATGACGATATCCATAAAAAAATGAAAATCTTTCGGTTTAAAAATATTTTTTTGGTTTCAGGAGATCGATGATAAAAATATATTATACATAGGTACCTCTTCAAGTTTTGGTTATTCGTTGTAGTTATCTCGTCTGATGCACAGCAAATAATTTCTTCGTTTCTTGAAGCCATCGAGAAATCGTTGCTACCCCAATGTTGTTAGCTTAACAAACCCACGAACTGATAAGTCTCTTTCATCGCAGTTCGACGGCCAGCTCATTTCAAAACTCTTGGCTAACCTATTGCATTCAGATCATAATCGACTTTTAGAAACCAAAAACTAGGAAGTCGAACAGCTTTTGGAAACTGTAAGTTAGAAGATTTAACGTCTTTCACGAGTCTATATATGATTGTTTGGATGTTCTGAATATTTTAAGCATCAACTCGATTGAATTGCTAATTGCTTTAGAAACCGTTTCTTATTGGATAGTAGTCATGGCTTGAAACCGACAGTGCAATGACAGCATTAATTTTCACTAACAACTACATGTAAAGAAAGTTCCAATACGTGACCAGTGTCAAGTGAAAGCTTTTGAGTTGCACCTGCGTGCGGTGATGTTGGTTTTAAATGTTTTGATAGTTTCAAATGATTTTTGTGAAGTTGTAAGTTTGGAACTTTAGATCTCTTTAAAATGAAACCGGGTATAAGCCGCGGAGCGTCTCGAGATTTGACTAATTGATTACTAAGGAGACCTTGTTTTGTAAGAGTCAAATTCGCTTCGCTTATACACGTATAAGAAATATATTGAAACCAGAAAGAACACTCGCGTGATTATAGAGCTAAAAGAGATAATCCATTAATTAGTTTCAAAGGGTTAACTAAGTTCTGCTAATACAATTCTTCAAATATATTAGCAGAACTTAGTTAACCCTTTGAAACTTTGAAGAGAACTCGCCCAGTTTTCCTCGAACTTCAAACCATCTAATTTCAGAGGTTCTGAAACTGATCGACTTAAATTGTTTACTCACATGAGTGTCTCCTGACATTTTCTTGATCAGAAGCAAATCATCATAAATACAGAAATTGACAGCGCAGTCGCTGAAATTCAAGTATTTTTTTTCTGCATTCTTCCCGTCTGTAAAATACTCTCACCGAATAAGATATCGAACTTTGCTTGAGTTATTTTTACGCTGAATACGATATGCGTTTTGTCTTGTTGAGTGTAACAGTCCGCGCGTGTGGTTCCCACGTGTAGTCTAAAAATGTTGAACGTTGAAAGTGGTACGCTACGTAGCGTTGCGTGACATAGAGAGCGCCTACAGGTATCATGCCACTGCAACTGAAACAAACAAATGTCATGACAGATTTCCTCGTTTCGTTTTATTCTTTTTCCTGATAAAGATCTCGTGGGATTGCGACGACAGTTTGAACGGCGGTCTCTTAGCAACGACCTCCCGTTCTACTTCCGCGTCCATCAAAACAAAACTATAACTTTCTAGTTTCGAATATCAGTAATGCATGGCGCAGCATTTCATTCACATTGTACCCTATTATCATCATAACACTTCGCTTCCTTGTATATAAACCTTCAGTAAAAAGCCTTTAAGAGGCGCCCTCTGTAATCTTCAACTATGGCCATTTGGACCAGAAAAAATCAAATTCCTCAAACTTTCTCAGAGGAATGGTCTAGATAAGTGATTCACAAAAATATAACTTTCAGTTCAATTCGATTCGTATTTTAGCGCTGGGGCCACCATCTTGGTTTTGCCCCTCTGAGAGGGCTTTCAGCGGCCATTTTAGGG